>Ga0209628_10004173_pt1 | contig 10367 bp, 4 predicted proteins | sample TergutCu122P4_FD_187285 | JGI IMG/M metagenome (GOLD analysis project Ga0209628, IMG submission 187285) | Cubitermes ugandensis P4 segment gut microbial communities from Kakamega Forest, Kenya - Cu122 P4 (SPAdes) (version 2) | ecosystem: Host-associated > Arthropoda: Insects > Digestive system >... | reverse complement strand
CCATGACGATCAATTTTATCAGGTCGTACACGGCGAACACGGACAGCAGCGAAATCAGGATCAACACCGCGCTACCAATTATTTTCGCCTGTATAACCGAGTCGTTGTAAAACGGACTGTCATATCTGTTCAATATAAATAAGAAAAATAATGAATACAGATAAATTATTATCGAAATTATTTTTACGCCGGTATCGGTTAAGGTTTTAATCTTCGGCGCGGCGTACGCTATTAAAAATGACAGCGTTACCGACAACGCGCCTAATAAATAACTTTCACTGAGTGAGTTAAAATATAATTGCTCAGATATCTTACAACATAAGTAAATGGAATAAATCCAAATATTGATAATGACCGCGTATTTATATATTCTCTGCCAAACGCCTGACAGCGTTTTATTGTAGATATACGCCCCCAGGATTACCAGGCTGCCAAGCGTCACGGCCAGGTATTTGTATGCGAACAGATAATCAACTTCCAGGATTAAATCTATATATATGAATGAAAACAGGCACAGCGCGTTGATGCAGTAGCCCGCGCGCTTAAAGGCCCTTTCGTTCCTGACTATGCCGTATGCCGTGAGGGCGACGCCTTCCGCGAGCCAGCCGAGCGTCAGCCACACCCTGCCGAACTGGAACGGGATTATCAAAATCACGAACGCCAGCCCGGTCAGGTAAAACAGCGCCTGCGTGTTCTTTTCGCCTGAAAATTTGCGCTCGATCAGCCAGCCCAGCAACAGGTAAACCGCGGCGAACACGACCGCGAGCGCCCCCATATAGTCATCCCAATGTATTTCATAAAACAATGCAAACATAATCAGGCTGCTGAAAAACGTGTTCAGCGCCAACAGCACGACGTCGCGCTTCATGAATTTTTGCCTGCCGGCGTATGTGCTGACAACCGGTATCAGCGTGTAAATCATATATGCGAATAAAATATACAGGACCGCGATAATTTTGGCTTGCAATTTATCGGCGGCATAAAAATTGTTAGCGATGAGGATTGTGCCGCCGATGTTCAGCGCCAATCCGGTAAATGCGGCGACGGACCATTTTTTCCGGAATGATACAAGCAGCGCTAGCAGGTTGAGCGTGATAAAATATATCATCGCGCCGTATATCAGGGCCCTGTCGCTTGAAATGGAAAATATCGGCAGATAGCCGCCAACGAGCGCCAACGCGAGTATCGTCTGCGAGTTGTAGCGGGTGGACAGGAAAAACACGGCTGCCGTTATCAGTATGCACAATATCAGCGCGGGGTACATGTCCAGGATTTTCAGGCCGAAGTAACTGGTCGCCAGCGCGGCGTAGAGCACGCCGACGCCGCCCGCCGTAATGCCCATTGAAAATATGTTTGGCTTTTTCCTGTTCATCAGTTCGCCGGCGACGAGCATAGCCGCGCCGAGGGCGAACATGAGCACGCCCTTGAGCAGGTCGGGCAGCAGCGTATATGTATAGCGCGCCGCGGCGATGACGCCTATGATAATCAGCAGCACGCCGACTATGTTGATCAGGTTGAGCCCGACAAACCGCTCCATATTGTTTTTCTTTGTGACGGCGAGTATTTTTTCGTCGGTTATCTGTTCGTTCTTTAACGATTCAAACTCCTCGCGCTCGTTGTCCGAAAACGCCCCGTGGCTTTGCGCGAATGCCTTTCGCGCCTCTGTCATCTTTACGTTCAGCAGTTCGGACAAATCGTTGAGCTTGCCATGCAGCTCGTCGTTGACGTCCACATAATTTTGATGCAAAGCGGATCTCATCTTGTCGATTCTGTTTTTGATGTTATTTTCAAGGGCGCTCAGCTTGTTCTGTTCACCCTCCACAGACGCGCCGAAATATATCTCCAGCTTTTCTTTCGACGCCTCGACGAGCTTTGCCTTTTCGCCGAAAATCTGTTCGTGCAGCGCGTTTTTAAGGCCGGCGTTTTGCTCCGACAGCGCTTTTTCATTTTGTTCGGATTTGGCGCGCATTTCCGCCAACTTGTCCACTTCGGCTTTAAGTTTCGCGTTTTCTATCGTCAAATCGCTGTTTTCGATGATTTCGATCTCTTTTTCCAACGCGATCAAATCATCCTTTTGACGTTTTATGATGTTTCGCAGGTTACTTTCCATCGGTTTCCGGTTATGACCATTCCTTTCATCGAGAGTCACATATCCTCATGACCGATATGGAATGGTCATGGGGTGTGGAGAGGGGATTCCCTTCTCCTGCAGTGAAGGAGGGGGCTATCGGGGGGAACCATAAGGTGCCACCCGAAAGTATGAACGTTAATGGAACATAAACGTTCATACTTTTACCTCCCTTCGTCCGAGAGCCGGATATTTATAAAAGACTAAATGACCCGTTTCGTTAAATTACATTATATAGTAATTTTACTAAAATGTCACTAATTAATTATTTCGACGCGCGAACCGTCCCTGCCGCGCACGACCCTTATCTGCCTTTCGATGCGCGCCGCCAGTTCGCCGACGTGCGAAATCAGGCCAATCACGCGGTTGCTGCCCGCAATGTCCTGCAGCGTGGAGACGGCGACGTCGAGGGAATCGGCGTCCAGCGAGCCGAACCCCTCGTCGATGAACATCGCGTCCAGCCTGATTCCGCCCGCCGTGTTCTGTACGACGTCCGACAGGCCCAGCGCGAGCGCCAGCGACGCCTTGAACGCCTCGCCGCCGGACAGCGATCGCGCGTCCCTGCGCTTTCCCGTGTAGCGGTCGAGGACGTCCAGCTCCAGGCCCGTCTGCGAGCGCAAGTCGTCCGCTTCCGCCCGGCGCAGCAATTCAAAGCGGTTGACGCTCATGACGGCGAAACGCCTGTTTGCGGCGCTCAGGATACGCGAAAAATACTCTGCCTGCAGCCATGTCTCGAATGATATCTTGGTTTTGCCCGATAAATTGCCGTTGGCGGTGTCCGAAACGTTTTTGGCAGACATCCAACGCATTTCTTTTTCCCGCAGCCGGACGGACGACTGCGACAAGTCGCGCAGCGCGCCCCTGTTCGTTTCGAGGGCGCCCCGCATGGCCGAAACGCCGCCTTCGAGGCCTGCGGCGTCCGCCGAAAGCCGGGCGTCCGCCGACAACAGGGCGTCCATATCCGCATACTCAAGCCCTTCGGTTTCGGCGGACAGGCGATCGCATTCGCGGTTGGCAAATTCGGATTTTCTGGCGTACGCCTCCAGCTCCCGTTCAATCTGCTTAATGCCGTCTTCGTCCAGCAAGGCGCCCCTGTAAGCCTGTTCGTCGGCAAACCCGTTGTCCGACAGCGCGCGCCGGTAGCGTTCGCGGGCGGTTTTTAGCGCATCTTCGCACGGCCCGGCTCTGTCGCCCCTTTCCGTCAAGACGGCGATCGCGGCGTCAAGCCTTTGCTTCGCGCCTTCACGCGCGCGAGCGGCCGTTTCATGGCGGGCGCGCAGCGACGCCAGGCTTTTGGCATACTCTTTTTGCGCGTCGGCGGCGCCCTGTTCGTCCGCGAATTCCAACTGCTTTTTTAACGTTTCGCCCTCGCCGCGGAGCCTGGCTGCCGCCTCCGACAGCGAGGCTATTGTCAGCGCCGTTTCGCCGCGCCGGCGTTCGTTTGCTTTTATATCGCCGGAGACGCGCTCCGTCTCGGCGTCGCACTCGGCGCGCCGCGCCGCGTCGCGCCGGGCGGCGTTCTCTTCGGCGCGCAGCGCCGATATCTCGCCGGACAGCGTCTGTCCGGCGCGGAGCAATAAACCGGCGATTGTTTCCGCATGTGACGACATAACTATTTCGTCAGGCGCAAGCGGCGGCGCCTCGCAAAAATCGGGATCCGCAAAGAGCCGCCCGCACTCTTTTTCACAATTCCGGGAGAGTTCGCTCAGTTCGGCGGACAGCGCGCCGCACCGCGTCGCGAGCTGTTCCCGCGCGGCGCGCGCGGATTCGGCCTCTTTACCGGCCTCCGCGACGCGCGCCTCCGACGGCGCTTCGGCGGACAGGCTCGCCGGCGACGGGTGCTCCGCCGAACCGCAAACCGGGCACGGATCGCCGTCTTTCAGCGATATGGCCAGCAAGCCCGCCTGTTCGCGTAAAAAGGCCTTTTCCAGTTGCCTGTAAATTGAATCCAGCTTGTCATATTCCGCCTCGGAATGTTTATATTGCGTTTCCGCCTTTAGCAAACCGGCGCGTTTGGTTTTATATACGTCCAGCTCGCGCCGCAGCGATTCCGCGGATTTCAGCGCGCCTTCCTTTCGCGCGCCTTTTTGCGCGGCGCGTTCCAGGCGGACGCCGGCGTCCTGCAGCAAGGCGGATTCCGCCGCGAGTTCCGCCGCTTTCGATTCTATGTCAGCTTTTTCGGATTCCAGGACGGCGGCTTTTTCCCGCGCGCCCGCCAGCGCGTCCGAGGCTTTTTTCCATTCGAGGCGCAGCGCGGTGAGGCGCGCGTAATCCGGCGCCTGCCGCTCCAGGCGTTCTATATCCGCCTGCAGCCGGGCCCTCTCCGGCTCTTTGGCCTCTTCCGAGCGGTACGCCTTTTCGGCCTCCGCCATCTGCGTTTCGGCCGCGTTTTTTTGCATGGCGGCGGATTCGATCTCTTTTTGCAAATCGGATAGGGCCGTTTGCGCCGCCGCATACGCTTGATCGAACGAAAGGACGCCGCGCAGCGCGGCCGCGCCTGCAGCGCGCTTCGCCTCCAGCGCCACGATCACGGGTTTTTGCGCCTCCAGCGCGGCCAGCGTCTCTCGCGCGGCGCGCAGTTCGTCAAAGCGGCGGTTGACGTCCCGCGCGAGCGCTATCCGGGCCGTCGAACGCGACTGTTCCTCCCTGAGCGCCTCCAGCCGGAGGGCCGCATGCCTGAGAGCCGCCTCCTGCGCTTCCGTCAGTTCGCCCAGCGCGCCGATCAGATCGCCCGCCGTATGTACGCTGCGCGTCTCGCGCCACGCGGCTATGCGTTTAGAGGCGGAAACCGCCTTGTCGGCGTTCGCCCCTTCGTCGCCGCCGTCCGACACGGCATCTTCACTTACAGGTTCGTCGGCGACGATCCGTTCCGAATACAGTATAAAACGGCTTTGCTCTTCCCTGTATTCATTTGCCAGCCCCGCGCTCCACTGCTTGAGCCGCTCCTGAAAATCCCTGAGGTTTTCGGTGCCGAAGATGCGCCGCAATATTTTTGAGCGGGATTCCGTGTCGCTGAACAGCAGCCGCATAAAATCGCCCTGCGCGAGCATGGCGATTTGCGAAAACTGATCGCGGCTGACGCCCAGCAGTTCGACGATTCTGTCCGTCACGGCGCCGTAGCCGCCGACGACCGATCCGTCCGGCAGCGTGAGAACCGCATTCGCGCTTTCCTGCGTCGTGCCCGCGCCCCGCGCCTTGGGCCTCTCATACGCGGGATTGCGCTCCACGCGGTATATTTTGCCCCTGTAGTCGAATTCCAGCTTTACGTATGTTTTGTCCGCCGAACCGGCAAAGTCGCTGCGCAGCATCGCCGTTTGCCGGTCGCGCCCACTGGGCGACCCGAACAGCGCGAACGACAGCGCGTCGAAGATGGTCGTCTTACCCGCGCCCGTGTCCCCGCAGATCAAATACAGCCCGCTCCCGCCAAAAGCGGAAAAATCCATGGTCTGCTCATCCGCGAACGGGCCGAAAGCCCGCATTGTCAGTCGTATCGGCCTCATTGTTCCCCGTCGGCATCCAAATTCAAAAAATCGGCGACCGCCTTGCGCTGTTCCGCGTTCATCTCCGTCCCGTTCTGTTTTAAATAAAATTCTTCAAATTGCGAAGCCGGCGTCGATTGCCTGATTTCCTCGTCAACGCTGACGTCGTATCCGGCGTTAGTCCGCGCGTTGTCAAAATCCAGCTGCATCACGTTGGGATACGCGGCGCGCAGTTTGCCCCGCGCATCAAACACCTCGTCCTCGTCCGTGAGCGTGACGTGCAGATAGTCTTCGCAGTCGCCGGACGCCTTTACATCTTCGCCCAGCAGCGCGGCCAGTGGGCCTCGTATGCGGCGCATGTCGCGCAGCGGCCTGAGCGGCAACGCCTCGACGGTTAAATCACCCTTCCCCCGAAGTTCGACGAGCAGCGCGCATTTATTATGGTAGCATTCTGAAAATGAGTATTTTAGCGGAGACCCGGCGTACCGGACGCGTTCCGAACCGATTCGCTGCGGGCCGTGCAGATGTCCCAGCGCGACATAGTCAAACAGCCCGGCCGCGCCGCACGCCGCGATATCGATCCGGTCGGTCCCCCCCACGGTTTCGCGTTCGGATTCGGAGCGTTCCGGATCGGACCCCTCCGCCGCGAAATACTGATGCGCGACCAGTATATTCCTGACGGACGCGTCGATTCCGGCGGCGCCGATCACCGCCGCCACGGCGTCCTGATATGTGCTGATTTCCGCGCCGCCGTTGTTCTGCGGCCTGCCCGCTTCGCCCGCGTTTCCGTTTACGCCGCCATTGTTCTGCGGCTCGCCCGCTTCGCCCGCGTTTCCGTCCGCGCTGCCGTTGCCCTGCGGCCTGCCTGCGCCTTGCGCGTCTGTTCGGTACGCCTCTGCAAACCGCCTGACCTCGGACGGCCTGACATATGGCAGCAGATGTATGCGCGCCTCGCCATACGCGTCCCGCAGCGAAACGACGCGCATGCGGCCGTCGAACACGCCGTACATGTGCACATTGCTCTCGCGCATGATGCCGCTTGCGAACGACAGTCTTTCCGGCGAGTCGTGGTTGCCGCTGATAACCGCGACGGCCTGCCCCGACGCCGCAAGCGACGTGAGAAAGCGGTCGAACGTCCGTACGGCGTCCGGGGACGGCGCTGATCGGTCGTATACGTCGCCCGCGATGACAACCGCGTCGGGCCGGCGTTCCCTTATATAATCCAAAATCTGCGCGAATATGTATTCCTGATCCCCGATCATGGAAAACCCGTGCACGGCCTTACCGATGTGCAGATCCGCGAGGTGTAATATTTTCAAGGCTTTACCGCCATTAGCAATGTATTTGTGCTATTATATATCAACGCCAATGCCGGAGCAAACGGCGTAAACGGAGCAAACGGCGCAACGGAGGAAAAATGAGCATACTGCATAATATGAGGGGCGTTGAAATCCAAAAATTTCGAGCGGTTTCGTCAGGGTTAAAGACGCTGAACGAACTCTTCGGCGAAAACAGCTTTTCGGCGTGGGCCAACCAACACCGCCATTTGTTGAAAGACCATATGTACGAACCGACGGACTTTTTATGGCATAAAGACGAAAAAATCACGTGGGACAGCGGACTGAACATTTATGTGCTGGCGGTTAGGGACGGCGTGACGGAGGCCGACGTCGCCCCATATGAAATCATGGAATTTCCGGGCGGCATGTTTCTGGTCGCGACCGGCAACGAAAACGATAACGACGATCTCAATGAAACGATCAACTGCATGATGAACTGGATTAAAAACAGCGGGATTTTTGAATACGGCGATTTTCCGAAAAGCGGCATGTGCAATATGCCCAACCCCGGCGGCGCTTTTGACAAGGCGTTGGGCATAGCGCAGCAGCAGATATACCTGCCGTTGAAATTCCGTAAATAATAAATCCCGAACCGGATTTAAACTCAGAATTATAAAAATTCCAAGCCGGTTTTTAACGCCGAACCAGTAAAATTCCGGACCGGCTTTCGACGCCGAATTATAAAAACTCCGGGCTTGTTTTCGACGCCGAATTATAGAAACTCCGGGCTTGTTTTCGACGCCGAATCGCGGTCGAGCATCAGCGTAATGTCCGGATGTTCCCTTAGCAGCGTCGCGGGGATCATGTTCGTCGTCTCCGGGGCCTCGAGCGTCGCCTTGACGGCGTCGGCCTTGACGGCGTACGGCACGCACGAAATGATGCGGCGGCACTGCATAATCTGATACGTCGTCATCGACACCGCGGTCTTCGGCACGTCGTCAATCGTCTTGTACCAGCCTTCGCCCATCTGCTGCGCCTTACAACGTTCGTCCAGCGTCACGACGATATACGCTTCCCTGCTGTCAAAATCCGCCGGCGGATCGTTGAACGCGATGTGCGCGTTTTCGCCGATGCCGATCAGCCCAAGGTCAATCGGCGCCTTTCTGACTTCGGCCGTCAGATATGCGATTGCCGAATCCACGCCGTCTTCGGGGTTCACGAAATGCACGCATTTAAAGCTGACGATCGACGTCAGCCTGTCCCTCAAATATTTACGGAACGAGGCCGGATGGCTTTCCGGCAGCCCGATGTATTCGTCCAGGTGAAACATTTCGACTTTGCCCCAGTCGACGTCTTGCTCCGTCAGCGCCTTCAGCGTATCGAACTGCGACGCCCCGGTCGACAGCAGCAGGCGCGCCCCGCCGCGCGCGGCAATCGCCTCGTTCAGCGCCTTTGCCGCCATTTCGGCTGCCGCCGCTCCCAGCGCCGCCGACGTGTCAAATACCTTAACGACCATAATGCAACCCTCCGCAAATTTAATGCCGGCGATAATATACGCTGCCGGCCTATATTTATAAAACGCAAATCTTTATACATTGTTACATACATTCTGTGATAAGATCAAGGGAGTATCAGCGTCATATAGCGGCGGCGGAGAGATATGATTATATTGAAATACAAATTTTTAATATTATCTATTATATTTTGCATACTGCTTTCCGCGTGCGGCGAACCGTCGGCAATTCCGCCACAAGGAGCCGACGGCGCGCCGGCTGCTGACGGCTCCGTTGTGACTAATGATTCATCATTAGTGGACGAACATTCACCACCGCAACACGCAAGCCCGGAAGACGCGGCGGACAACGACGCCCTTGAATTCCCGCCAGGCCAATCCGTTGTAGGGGACGGCGTCCCCGACGTCCCGCCTGGCCAATCCACTGTAGGGGACGGCGTCCCCGACGTCCCGCCAGGCCAACCCACAGTAGGGGACGGCGTCCCCGACGTCCCGCCCGCCAATTCTGCTGACGGCTCATTCGTTTTTAATTGCGATTTTTTCGGCAATACGACCGCTCTGCCGACGCCGACGGCCCAAAAGCTGCCCGCCGAATGGAAGGGCTTTAACCTGCAGTTTTTCTTTAACACGCCGTATTATAAACAAGTGGACGAAAACGTATTCGGGCTGATATCGTCCCTGGGCTTCAATTTTATCCGCATCCCCATTGACTACAGGTGCATGATCGTGCGCGGCGACTGGAACGTGCTTGGCGAACGCGCGCTGCAACAACTCGATAAAGTCGTCGAATATGGTATTAAATACGACATTCACATATGCATAAACCTGCACAGGGCGCCCGGCTATACGGTCGCGACGCCGCCGGAACCGACCGACCTGTGGACGCAAAGCGAGCCGCAGCAAGCCTTTTGCGCCATGTGGGGCGCGTTCGCCAACCGCTATAAAAACGTCCCCAACGAATATTTGAGTTTCAACCTCGTCAACGAGCCGCCGGACATCGCCGAACGCGCATACGCCAAAGTGATGGGCGCCGCCGCGCAGGCCATTTGGGCGATCGATCCGGACAGGCTCGTCATAGCGGACGGCATTGCGTGGGGCGCAAAGCCGTCCAAAATGCTCGCGGAACTCGGGATTGCGCAGGCGACGCGCGGGTATCAGCCTTTTAACCTGACGCATTACAAGGCGGAATGGGTGGACGGGGCGGATAGATTTCCGACGCCGTCCTGGCCCGAATTTATGATCCCCATGTACCTGTACAGCGACACCAGAAAGGACGTGCGTTCCGTATACGGAATCGAATTCGACTTTACGGAGGCGTACTGGCTCGACATAAATGTCGGCGCGGTTTCTGACAGCGCCAAACTCGTTGTCGCCGCCGACGGCAAAACGATTTATACGCGGAATTTTGTCAGCAGAGCGGGCGCCGGCGAATGGAAAAAGGAGGTGTACGTTCCGGAGTGGAACGTATATCAAAACGTCTACGACAAGGACTACAGGGTGGAGATACCAGCCGGCTCGCAATATATAACGGTCGGGATCACAGCCGGCGACTGGATGAGCGTATACGATTTAAAGTTTTCATCGGTCTCGGGAACCGGCAAGACGTTTAGCATTACGCCGAACAACGCCGACTGGGAAGCGATAATACCGCCGTTGAAACTGGACGCGGACGGGCGCCTGAGCATTGACGAATCGCAGGCGCGCGGCAGGCAGTGGCTGCGCGAAACGTATCTTAAGCCCTGGGAGGATTTGATGGCCGGCGGCTGCGGCGTGATGGTCGGCGAGTGGGGCGCGTATAAAAAGTCACCGCACGGCGCCGTCATCCGCTGGATGGAAGACTGCCTGATCAATTACCGCGACGCGGGCATAGGCTGGGCGCTGTGGAATTTCGACGACGCGTTCGGCCCGCTGAACAGCGGCAGAGCCGACGTCGAATATGAAAATTTCAACGGTTACCGCCTCGACCG
>Ga0209628_10004172_pt1 | contig 10367 bp, 4 predicted proteins | sample TergutCu122P4_FD_187285 | JGI IMG/M metagenome (GOLD analysis project Ga0209628, IMG submission 187285) | Cubitermes ugandensis P4 segment gut microbial communities from Kakamega Forest, Kenya - Cu122 P4 (SPAdes) (version 2) | ecosystem: Host-associated > Arthropoda: Insects > Digestive system >... | reverse complement strand
CCTGGGGTAAAGGTGGCCGGTGCTTTTGGCTGACGACCTACCACCCTTGTAGTGCCGAAACGTCAAGAAAATCCGGGGTCTTAACCTATCCGGAACCCCTTGGGCCACCTCGGCCTGTCGCGGGAGACCTTTACCTTTACTGTATTATTCTGTAGCAATATAGATTTAAGGGGGTCCCCGTCACCACAGCATGGAGCGTCCTCCGGTTGCCTCCAATATGGACGGTAGCTGCGAATATATTCAATAAGCAGTCGCAGAAAGCCGACAAGGGTTGGTCCTCCATCTAGGGCTTTCGGCGACGTGCTAAAAACTCCTCACCGTAAAAACTGGCCTTTTTACGAAAGAGATAAATGTGCCTCGGGCCTGGACCGAACCTTTGTATAAGAGTATAAAACAGAAAGGAAAAATGATGAACGCACACAAAATATTCTTAGGCACACAAGAAGAGAAAAGGCTATGCCGGTGACGTAACCGCAGAAGGTAAATACATATAGCGTCACCTTTGAATATGAAATTATTTCAAATATACAAATTTTTGAAGCAGCTAGTAGCTTTTAAAGGGATACAACACACATTGTATTCGTGTAGGTAGTTGGTTGTTTGTCAAGGAAGTTCGGTAAACAATCTCAGTTTATGGGCCTAGTTGTTCGACGTTCAGATGAAAGACTCAGTTGTACGGTAACCAATTTCCCATTATTTCCTCCACGAAACACTGGTACCGCTGCCGGGCTAGCCACAGCTCAGTTGCTCCACGACATCTGCTTCGAAATCTCTTCTTTTAAACAAATGTGACATCGGAAGTTCATCTTTTATTTCCATTGCCTGTTTCTTCATACCACATTCCCTTCTAAATCCTGCATATTTCTGCCTGTGTCAAGAATTGTAAGAAGGCCTCTAGAAGTGCATAAATGGGCCATGGCTCCAGGCTAACTGAGAAGTGGCCAGATCAGCATATTTAAAAGATGTCACCCCTTTTGCCTTTTTGTCCCATGAAATACACTTGCCTTATCAGAATTTATGTCGAAACCCTCAACTATTTAATAGCAATAAAATAACAAGACATTACTAAAGTCCGAGCAGATTTTTAGGTCTTGGGCTCCGCGTAGTCAAACGTTTGTCTGACATATTTCTTGTTAAGAATGGTTACAAACATGACGCTATTTTGCGATTGCTTTTCAGCTTGTTTTAGCATATGTCATCAAGATGTACCAGGCAAATCAAGAGAGCCTGCAATTAAATGGGTTACATAACCTTCTGGTTTACGCCGATGATGTTAATATATTGGGTACAAGCAAACATGTTCTGCGTAAGGCCACGCAAGGCTTATTATTCTTAAGGAAGGAGAATGGTCTGTAAGGAAGTGATGGGGCCACAAATTATAGGTTCATGTCTCGTGCAGAGAATTTAGGACAAAATCACAACGTAAAGATAGGTAATAAAAGCCTTGAAAAGATGTAAGTGTTAAAATATTAGACAACAACCGCAAGAAATCCAAACTCCATTCGTGAAGAAATTAACGGTAGACTTAACTTAGGAAATGCTTGCTATCCTTCGGTGCAGAATCTTTTGCCTTCCGGCTTGCTGATCAGAAGTATTAAAATACACAGGACTATAATTGCCTTTAAGTAATCTTTAAGTGGCACATCCCGTTGCGCTCCGATCAGTAGATATATTTATTCAATACATCGTCGTGCGCAACACAAAAAATAGTTTTCAAGGTTATTAGTTTCGGCTTACATCTAGGCAATCATCACTACTTAGAACTTATGACAAACCATACTAAAGTCTATATATTAACCCTGGAACTATATTTCATTCCCTTACACAAACGTCATAAAACTTGTTTTAAGACAGTGTTTAATTAGATAAAAAAAGTGGAAGATGCATGGCGAAATATACACCAAAAAGAGGTTTTAAATCTGCCTACCTTCTTTATTAAATCTATTATTTAAAACATTCTTGTTGTTTGAAGTACAATTTTTTATATGATTTTACATTTTTTAACAATTGTCGTGATGTTTGTGTAAGGGAATACTATCTCTTTCCTGGGTTAATATATGAACTTTTGTATGGTTTTTTCACAATTTCTAAGTAGTGCATATGTCTGATGATGGCCTGGAAGTAGGCCGAAACTAGTATCCTTGAACACTGTTGAGATTTTCATGCCTGTATTGAATAATTATATCTGACTATAATTTTGCCTGTTGTTTGTACGGGTGTGAAACGTGGTCTCTCTGAATGAGAGAGGAACATAGGCTGAGGGTTTGAGAACAGTATGCTGTGGAGAATATTTGTGTCTAAGAGGGACGAGCTAACAGGGGAGTCGAGAAGATTATATTATGAGGAGCTTAGCGATCTGTACTCCTCACCAAGTTTCTTCCGGGTGATCAGACTAGAAAAATCAGATTGGCAGGACGTGTAACAAGTATGGAGATAGGAAACGTGCATAAAGGATTTCGATGGGAAGCCTGATGGAAAGAGACAACTCGGAAGACCTAGGCTAAACTGAGAGGGTAATATTGAAATGGATCTTCAAAAAGTGGGATGGGGGCACGTATTTTTTTGATGTGGATTAGGATAGAAGATCTGACACACACTTGTGAAAGCGGTAATGAACCTTCGGTGTCCATAAAATGCGAAGAATTTCTTGACTAGTTAGCACCTCTTACTTTCACAAGAAGGACTACGCTCCGCGTAATTAGTCAGTCAGTCAGTCAGTTAGTTAGTTATTTTGTTAGAGATCCTCTAACAGCGTAGTAAGCAGGATTGTTCAGCAGTTAAGCCCTGCACTTGCACCAACTTATATATTTCATATGTTTCTTTAGTCTCTCTCGGCGAATTCCTGGATTTGTAAACACTTTCCCATTAAATGCAATATAACGAAAGTGTTTGAGAGAATGTCGTCAAATAACCTGAAATATTTCGTCTGTACCCTCGCAGTCACAGAGTTCTGTTTCATTCAGACTAGGAAGGCACAGAAGCGTAGGCAACTTTAATGGATACAGAAGTCGTTTCTGACCGCGTACAAAGATGAGAGGCTTCTAACTGACGGTGGTGACCACAGATCATCTAATATAGGTGGTAACTATGATGACTATTGCCTGTAGAATGCTATGCCATCTATTCTTGTAGAGGTTTACTGACGTTCGATGGAAGGTAGGTAATTTTCAACCACATTCCATAAGAGATATATCATTATTTGTTCCCATGGTAATATTTGTCTCACTAATTGTGAACAAGGAACACATTATGCAAAAGCATTTTTATTGAAACTGTGGCTTATATAAGATGTGTGAATTTGTGAGGAAGTAAAATGACAATGATCTACAATTCACAGCAGAATTTCTGAATAAAAAAAGTGGTATATTTTCAGATTTATAAAATCTATTAAATTAACTTTTCGGTCCACGTGCAAAATAAAATTAGACCTTTTATAGTGTCATGTTTCAGGTTAATTTTTCATCCTGCCGTATTCCTTGATCAGGTTTATTTGTGCCTGGTTTGGTCATGCTAGTCCATGGGGGTACAACACACATCCTGCAACTGCATTAAATTGTGTAGGTCTTAACTCTTGAAGTTCTAATTAACAAATTTCTTTTCAGCAGAGCAATGAAGGATGAATGTCAGAGTCAACACTACATTGGTTTCCGAATTTTGAGTTTTCTCTGTCTTCATTACTCTGACATGCTGTAATTCTATATGTCAGTACACACTGCATGCACATTTGACAATGTATCATATTTGAAAATTTAATTCTAAGCCATTTCGCATTCCTGAAACTTGTTGACCTGAAACAAATATCACATTTATTCTAATTTTTCGGGCTAAAAATAAGACGTCTGAGTCTGAGGATGAAGAATATAAGTGATTCCAGTTTCTAGAGCAAACTTATGGGGAAAGCTAGTAGCAGAATTTTAAAGTAACGAATGTGGGCTCCGTTTTGTGAAAGCTATTAAATTTTATCTAAACTGAATCTTCTTTTTTTCACTGCTGGCTTAGTTTTAAATTAATTTAGTTTAATTTTCCTTAACAATTTGAAACACGAAGACAAAACTTAGACACTATATCTGACAGATTTTAATTTATAAGGCATTTATTAAAAGTTATGCTCTAAATGAATCACTGATTTATATGAGCATTGCCGATAATTTAAATTTGTTGCTAACCTTGACGTGTAAAACTAAAATAAAATCCTTCAGATTATTTGTAGAATTTGTAATCTCATATCCTTAAATTAACAACAGAGAAGTGCTGTGTTGAGCTGAAGTCACTGCTTGTATAATTTATGCAGCTCTACTAATGAATGCTTGTCAGGTTCGCGTACGGATAGGAAAAGGGGGAAAGACAAATTTGCCAATGAAAAAACACAAGCATCTTCGAGCATATGATAAATCCGTTACTTATAATACACGTTCTGCAGAAAAATTGGCAGCATCTGAAAAAGGAAGAAATGGATAAGTTCAGGTATGAAATTAACGGAGCCTAAAAAACTAAAATGTATCCCATTTCTGTGAATAAATTTCAGAGAAAGAAATTGAAAGCCTTGGACAGCACATAATTTATTGAGTAAGGGTTTGGGACTTTGGGATCGGCTGACAATGGACACACTGGAAAAGTGAATACAGTACCATTAAAGCAATTTTAAGTTTGAATTATTATTAATGTATGATTTTAAGCTTCTATAGAAAATTGTGTTTTGGCTAAAATCACAAACACTTCTTTTGTCAACACGATTTGCTTTCTGTGTATGTTATGTCCCTAAACAAAGGGTCCGTATTGTTCTGAGTTTTTATATTGTAGGTAAAGTTAAAATCATTAGCATGAGTTCAAAACTTTGTGTAGCCACTAGGAGTGTAAAATTCTGAGCTCGAAGGACAGTGGGTATTTGATGCCCTTTCAAAATTTCTTCAAACTCTCTTGTTTTCAAAAACTTGTACCAATTAAACTGTGTATCATACGATCTTTGAGTATGTCACGCAGCTCAAATCATAACTACTCATTCCAAGACACTTCCGACTACTAGAGATTTTACTATTTGTAGTTTGCAGTGAGTATTTTCAGTTTATCAATGGATCGCTGTAACTTTGTAAATGTTGAATCTGATCACAGATAACTATGTCAACAGACTCAAATGGAGAAGGGAGTTTTTTTTAACTGGTCATTCAGCTCAGGCGTGAAAGGAAACTGCAAATGTACTAGAAAAAAATCTCATTCTCATTTCCAAACAAAAAAAAAGTACATGTCTAGAAGAAATGTTTAATGCTAACTGGTTTCAAACAGGTGAGACAAGAGTGAATATAAAAGAAGATATTGTGAACAAAGCTAAAAAAAAACTTATTTACAGTTACTTTGCAGTACAGAGAATGACGAAACATAAATAAAGAAGTAATTGACGGGTTACAACTGACAAAACGTTGAACTGGGAAGAGTGTTAGAGTGATTATATTTGACTTATGACTATAGACATCAAGAATTTGGAGTGCAAATTCAAACCATAACAGGAAACGGATAACCGTTTCGCACTGGGACGAGAGAAAAAAGGAGATAAAGAGGGAGGGAAGGAAAAGTGATTCAAAACAGAGCAGACTTAAACATTAAATTACTACACAAAAAGGAGACCACATCCATCTGCCCGTGTTTCCGCATATTTAATTCGAAGCGCGGAAGTAATTTTTATGCAGGGTTTTATATATGAGGTCGGCAGTAAAGTTTTAAAGCGTTTTAAAATTTCTTAAAATTAGCATCTTTCAAAAGGGCCTATACTTTCAGAAAGGACTGCATGTGCAGCAGTATGAATATGTGAGAAGAATGCTGTCAGGGCCCTCAGTTCCTCTGTGTGTGTGTGTGTGTGTGTGTGTGTGTGTGTGTGTGTGTGTGTGTGTGTGTGTTGTTATTTTATTTTAGGACTTTGTCAATTGCTAAGATACCGAATAGCGTCAGTCACAGACCAAAGATTTTTATGGAACATTGGTGGAATTGTACTCGAAGGAAAGTCAGTCCAGGTGTCACTTTTTTATCGGCCAAAAAACTCACATAGTTTAGCAAAAATAAAATAATTAGTACGTCGAACACATCAGTGTTTATTGTTGATAGGAGTAGGCAACATATTTCGACCCTTAAAGGGTCATCATCAGGCCCTCTATTTGAAACAAGTCTTTAAAATACTACGTACATTACTGGGATCACATTAATGTTTACAAATAATAGGGAGGCCATTTGTAAACATTAATTGGATCCCAGTAATGTACGCAATATTTTTAAAAAATGTTTCAAATAGAAGGCCTGATGATGACCTGTAAGGGTCGAAAAATGTTGCCTACTCCTATCAACAATAAACATTGATGTTTTCGACGTACTAATTATTTTATTTTTGCTATTACTATAACACATCAGGATGTCTAAGATCAAAATCACATAGTTTAGTATTTCATTTAATACAGACCTCTGCGGTCAGAGGCCGGACTGAGCCATGGCATTGTCCATGTTCCCTGTTTGGAACTACGTGAGCAGACACACTCAGTTTCTGATAAACGAATAACACATTCGGAAGGAAATAAAAAAATTAATGTATGAAACTTAACAACAGATCTTCGCAGCTAAGAGCATTCCGAAAGCCAAATTGAAGTGGACGAATGAAAACTGTGTACTGCAGAATGGACTTCAGGATGTTTGCATTGTAGTGGCGGATAGCTTCAAACTGACAATCATATTTAATTGGAGGCGTTTATTTACGGAGCCACGCAATGTTTTGTGGTTTCACGGACATCAGGTCAAAATGAGTATTGAGAATTCAGTATGTAGACAATGAAAGAATCACGAACAATCTACAGTTACAAAATTGCTTCTAATTGCCTTTCTATAGATTCCGCAAATAGAAAGACAGAGAGGAGATAATGTTTTTCATGGATGTAAGGAGTTAAACACAATTCTTGATACAGGAGATAATTACAACGAAGACAATGTAAGTTTTAACATGATACTTTAAAATTATTTATTCCTCCCTTCCGTTCTTTTTTTTCCTTTCCTTCTTTAGATTAATTTTCTTCCTTCTTCATTTGTACGTCTACGATCGTTATGCCCAAGACATTCTGTACTGCTGTATGTAGCTCACAGCTCTAGACGATTTCGGTCGCCCTGCCTTTGTAATTCCAAAGGATCTACAGTTCAGATTAATCTACGCGTTTTCTTCTTTACTGTGCGTTCTACTGATACTATAGCGTCAATCGTGCTGTCAAAAGTAGTGCACTTCTAATATATTCACACCCGCCTTACTGATCTCACACCTGCACTACATAATCCGGGTTTACCTAACGTGAACCTGACACAAGTTGCAAATTGCACACAAATGCAATTAAATTTTGTCCCGTTAAAATTTCCCCCAGTGAAGCGGTCCCTCCAGGTATATTTCAGAATAAAGAAAGAAATTGAAGACAGTTTCCCCCACACCCCTAAGCAAGGCCCTTCTGTTTCACCTTGCAGATTTTTTCCTGGCACTTATTCGAAAGAAAATGATTTATGTACTTGGTTCAACATCTATAAACAAACTGTCTTACATACAAGCAGATCTCTGCCGATATTGCTATAATACGATGCATCTTGCTGTGACTGGGGTTTAATTAAGCTTCTCGTCGCCACGTTCTTCCTACTTTCCTCGGAAGGCAAATATTTCTTTCCTTCCTTCCTGACAATCCTGGACACTTTGGCGCTTTTTTTGGTTCTTTTCTTCTTTCCGCACTTTATTCTGCATGGGGAGAACATAGCATTCTGTCTGTCTTGAATGTACACCAACTACAAGACGTAGGTTTGCTGCTTGGAATCCACTTCCGGGCTAAGTTCTCCGGATTTGTTGACATTAGTTCACAAAATTATGGCTTACGGCATAATATTTCAAAGATTGCGTATGCCAAATGTGGCCGGGTAGCGTAGTCGTTATAGCGACTGCCTACGGGCTGGACGGTCCGGGGATCGAATCCCGGTGGGGGCGAGATTTTCCGGACCTGTCCAGACCGGCCATGAGGCCCACCCACCCTCCTGTAAAATTGGTACCGCGTCTTTCCCGGGGGTAAGGTGCGGCCGGGGCGTGACGCTGACTCCTCACTCCCTTCTAGTGCCGAGGTCAAAAATAGAATAAAGCTCTACGCTCCCTAAGAGCCTTTGTGGCTTATGAAAGTTTCAAACCTACCTACTTATGCCAAATAGATTTATTTCCTTACCGGTTTACTCTTTCAATCCCTTGATAAAATTTGATGATCTTAGAAGGCTACACTTTCGGAAAAGAACTGTTTTGACTGCTAGAATTTCAATGGGTGGAACAACCCCTGACACATTTACAAGGTATGTGATACTCTCTGTTACGGGTGACAGTTTTATTGCTGCTAGTAAAAGTCACTGGATAGGTAATTTACATATAGAATAAGAGATGTAAAAACGGGACCCTTTCATCATCATCATCATCTTCATCATTTCTATGTTCGTACATGCGTGAGGCTTTTCGGCTTGCTCTGACTCGGATTTATTCCATGATTAACCCTTCACGAATGTGGTACATGTACTTGGATGGAAGACTGTCACACTGCAAAGATTATTTCCGTAAAGGAGAGCACAAAAACATGCCGACTCTAATTATCGGCCGGCAGAAATATCTCACGTCTTAATAGGGCGTACGTATTATTATTATCATTGTTTTCTCCTCTATGCAGGGTATTTACAATTATATACCTGCTACAAACCATGTTTCTAGGGTATATGGTATTGCAGCTGTTTTGTATTTACAGTTTGTGCTACATGTAATGTTATTTCGCCCGTGAAATATGTTTTGTATTTTTATATTAGCACTTTTTCGTGATACGTGTGCAGTGCCCAATATGGCAGTTTATTGTACTTCCTTAATTTTGTGCTTTCCCTTTATGTTGCACAGGTATCGTCTGAGTGATTTTGAAATGGTTCCAGTCGCCTCTATTATTTCTGGTATATTTTTTTCTCTCCTATTCCATTATTATTATTGTTATTATCATCATCACCATCAACTTCCGGTTATGTGTATGCTTATCTCCTGAAAATGGTAAATGAAGTCACTTTCTTCTTTTGCGATGTCATGCCTACCTCCCAAATTTACCTCCTGGAATTCTTTCATGAGGCCAGGATTTTCGTAAGATAATATATTTATTTTTTCAGCCTAATAGCTCTGAAATTAATTACTTTGACGAAATAATTTAGGCCTGTACTTCTGTGTGTTTCGTAGCTGTACCCTCGATTAGCTCTCAGCCAACGGATTTGTTTGGCGATAGACGATCACCGAGACCAATAAGCTACTTGAATCCCTAAAGAGTACATTTGAAAGTTCTAGCCTTATATTACATTTAGTACGTGGATGCAGTGAACTGGAATATGACGCAAGTACACTAATGCTGATTTGTGTAGGCTCATTGAACGTAAAGTCATAAATATAAATGAGACTATTCTATATGTTCAGGAAAGAAAGAGACAGTGAATGTTTATTTTAGGATGACCGCAATGAGGATGTTCCAATTATATCCTAATTCCTTTATTTACATGTCACAGGACATATTTACTAAAGTCATTTACATACTTCCACAGTACATTATAATTACGTTAACTAAAAACTTAGTTTCGAGAGCAAGTGTAAAAATTATGTTTTCCCATAAAAGTGTTAGGAGCTTTCTTGAAACAATGAATGTAGGCCCAAAGAACAACAGATGCAATGCAAAAGAAATCTTGGAATGTCGTACTAGTCTCTGGCACGGTCCACTAAACAATGTCCATGAAGAAATTTTAAAGCTATAAGGATGAAGATTTCGCGGCGACAAAATTCAAAAAGATCTTCTCGGTCAGACAAACAAAACCCCAGTTTTGGTTTTGCCAAGCCACCAGTAGCACCCTGAAAATGGGGACGGAGTCATTCTCTGAAAAGTTGCAGAACTTTGGCACCCTAACGCGGCTGCCTGCCCGAGAACATTCTACTGAATTTTAAAGCTGCTTTCCTTCATACGTTTAATCCCTGCAGGTAGTAGCAATTACGGATTAATAACACTGTTCAACAAAATTTAACTTTTTTTTGGCACACGAGGAAAAATATCTAATCCTAATAGAACTTTTAACGCTGAATTCAAATGTGTAAGTAGTTTTTCTTCATCGCCCACAGTTTGTTTGTGAGAGCCAAGTTAATTGTGAAAAAGTGCGCATATTTACATATTTCACTGGACAACAAAATTTAACTTCTTTTGGCACAGGAGGAAAAATATCTAGTCCTAATAGAACTTTTAAAGCTGAATTCAAATGTGTAAGTAGTTTTTCTCCATCACCCACAGTTTGTTTGTGACAGCCAAGTTAACCCTTTGCCGTCCCTA
>Ga0209628_10004171_pt1 | contig 10367 bp, 6 predicted proteins | sample TergutCu122P4_FD_187285 | JGI IMG/M metagenome (GOLD analysis project Ga0209628, IMG submission 187285) | Cubitermes ugandensis P4 segment gut microbial communities from Kakamega Forest, Kenya - Cu122 P4 (SPAdes) (version 2) | ecosystem: Host-associated > Arthropoda: Insects > Digestive system >... | reverse complement strand
TATAATATTTTAACATAGTATTCATATTGCCACCTTTCTTTGTAGGATGCAAAACAGCCATACTTCCATGTATTGACTGAATTGTGGTTATGGAGAAGATGCTGAGCAAACTTAGAATTATCATGCAGTTTTTGAAAGACTGTACGTGTTCTTTATATCATGAAGAAAATTCCCTGCAATTTTGACATTTTTTTTAATACATTCTGGGCATGTTAGTTGGTATATCACTTTCTATGTATTTGTCTAACTTCATAGTGCTGTTACATTTCATTATCATTGTAATAGAGTTGGTGATCTTAAAGACTATTTTAAGTAGAATCTTTGAAACCTTTAGTGATGTATTGTATGTTTAAATTTTGTCCATTGTTTGTGTTGTTATTTGTATTTTTTCTCTGTCTTTTTATTGTATCATTTATAACATTATTTCACTATTGGTTGTTTTAATTTATGTTTCTTCTTATTAGCATTGTTCTTTTTTTCTCTCAAAAATACAATGTGCAGGTATTTTATTTTGCTTCTTAGATACCTATATTTATTAGAAACTGTAATGGAAATATTTAAATATGTGGTTCCAATATAAATCAAAATAAATATATGTTTAATAGTAACAGAGCCAATAATAAATTAATGCTGCAAAAGGCAAAAATTTTAATACAGTTACTATTTGTTGAACTGCTAATGTAAATGGTGATATCTTAAAGGTAAGAGAAGATCTGTAATAAACACTGTTTACTTTATTGTTTTATTTTTATATTTATATTGCAGCCAAACATTTTTGGTATATTTGTTTATTAGGTACAGCGATTGCTGGCAACCTCCATCTGTTATAAATTTAAATTACCAACATACATTCAAGAACGATTGGTGATAGGTAGGAGGGGTTACCTACAGAGAGATTTAAACAAGAAAACAGTTAGCAGCAAATAACGGAATTGGGTGACTAGCGCTGGCAGTCAAGTAGGCGAGTGGTGCGAGTGAGGTGGTGTAGAGTGTGGTCAACAAAAACAAAGGTGTTATTTCTGGAGGGAAATGATGGCTGTTTTCTAGTTTGTTGTGAGAATATAATTTTTATGTTCATAACTGGGTAAGAGTAGACTTTATACCTAAAATACAAATAAATACATAAACAAATAGTGAAGACTATATGTGGATCTGGTGAACCCCTCCTGTATCTTGTAAGAAGTTTCACCTACCGCATAGAGCAAGCCAGGGCAGACAAGGTACAAAGGGTGATCATGTATAATATGAAGTTTGATGATGGCCCCCTTATGTTGAAACATGTAGAATTTGTGAAGCAAAATATTGTTTTATGGTAAATATGTAGTTGTGTTTGGCAGTGTTGGAAGTGAGTTGATATCCATAAAACACAGTGGTATGACATTTGTCAAAATAGTAAAAATAGAGTGTGTGTTAAGGTGATACATCCCCATTGATGGTACTGTCACAGAACACCACAATGCAATCAGTCAGGCAACAAGTTTCATCTTATTAAAAGCTGTCATCAGGCATTATCTCTTGAAGCACTATCAGTCACTTAGAATGCATTAATATTGGAAGCCTTAATATTCATCGGGTTAAAAAAGTAATAAGTACTTCGCATCTAATACTAGTGACGTACCTCACAAGTTATTTTTATGTTTGTACTATAGATTTTGATTAATTAATGTTTTTTTATTATTATACCAACTAATGCACATGTAAGTACGAGTAGTATAACATTAATATTAAAATGTTATAGCAATTTTAATATTAATTTTGTACTACTTACATGTGCATTAGTTAGTATAATACTAAACATTGAGTGACCTCAAAAGATTACGACCTGCACGTGTACCATCAGAAGAAATTTGTCACTGCCTACATAAAATTGACATATGTTTACATATTGTACACTTATATGTTTCTATAATATTTTATATTTTAATATCTGCTATATTTGTATTAATATTGTATAATGATTTTTTTAAAAGAATGAGATCTTGTGCCTGTAGCTAAGTCCCCCTCCCGAGTTCTAGAAGATATAAGGCCTGATGATGGCTGGGAATAAGCTGAAACTTGTCACCTGATTGATTGTATTGTGGTGTTGTATGACTGTACTATCACAAAATACAATACTAAAAGAATGTCCATCAGTTTTTAGGGACTGTAGCAGCAGTGGTGGAAAGTTACATTGCGTATCATTCATGCAACAAAATGCCAACAGTAGATATTCCGTTTTGCTTTTTTGTAACATCAGTTCTTGACATTAATAGTAATCATGTACCAAATATATATTACAAAGTAAGTGGCTTATACCTTTTCTCTTGCAGGATATTTGTTGGAGTTTTACATGTTTTGTGTACCTGCATAGTGACTGTTCTATTGAGAATGCAAATATTTTCCTGAAGATGTAGCAGATTTCGTAGTGCCCTTACAGTAAATGACACACAGAAGCATGACAAACAGAAAACTTTCCATTTGCAATTGTGCTGACTACAGTGCAGTAATCTGTTACATGTGCCATAAGCCGATGTTGGGGAAGTTGCGCTGTAATATCCTTTATATGTCTTCTTATTGAAAATTTCAGTTTACTGTGTGGGAACCAGGTATTTCGGCCATTTTAGCACCACATGAAGTCACAAATGACCAGAATTGTTGCAGAATATGTTTTGTTTGAAGCATGTTACTTGATCCATTACCATGTCTTCCAATCATCTTCCTATTTGTTATCCTTCCAAAATTCCATTTACATTTCTTATATCACCCATTCATCTTCACGTGCCTGTCACATCGTAACCTGCATTTCATCACCCAAACAACATTAGGTCTAAATAACACATTTTTTTTTAACATTTTATCCCATTTTGCTTACTGACTGCATACTTTGGGCCATATATATTTTCCAAACAACTTTGTCTTCAAATATTTGAAATATTTTTAGATTTGAGTTTCCTGGGTTATGACATTATATACTCTGTTACATTTATATACATGTTTTAGAGCATGTGCTGCATGCTTCACAGCACATGGAAATAAGGTAGAGATAGTAGTAAATAATTTACATGAGGGTAGCAGGATTGGGTCGTGGAGAGCTTGAGGGTGGACCAGAGTCAGGGATGAAGAGGAATACACAGAGCTGTGTTTGGTTTTAATGGTGTTGACAGGGGTATGCAACTGGCCCCTCTTTTGAGTAAAATGAGGTGAAAATTGAAGTCTGTACTAAAGAAGGTTGAATTTTCTGAAACACCTGTAACAGTGCTGTATCATAACCCAGAAAACCATTACATAAAATTTTATCAGTCTTTAAACCTCTAATTTTATACCCACATTTATGTTTTTTCTCAATGTAAAAACTAATTCTGATGGTGATACAGGCAAAAGTATTTCTTTTTGTAGAGCTTTGGAATGTAAATGATTATTAAACATTGCTAAAAACTAGTTTTCTATGTGGTTCTGTGTGCTGTGTGTAATTGTTATTGAGAACCTGGTAAAGAATCTTCAGGTTTGTTGAAAAGTGCTTAATTTCTTAAGTAGCTGAACAACTGTTAGCATCTCAAGGAAGATTTTCTCCATATGTAGTTATTAATGTAGTGACATATATTTAAGTGTTGAAAATTTTTCAAATTAATTGTCACATGCAGGTACAGTATTATTTTAGTAACTAATTAATCACCAAGTTTGAGTTTGTTGTATTAAATGTTTGGCTGACTAATTTGTGTCCGTTGTGTTCTGTTACGTTGATAGACACATGCTGAAGCCAGTAAGAATGCTGATAGAACGCTGCCGACAGTTGGAGGCCCTGAGCCTGGGCTGCTCTGAGGAGTTGACAGTTTATGTGGGTGCTTTCTTGGATTTGTTGGCTCGCCATCAGGCCTGCTCACTACGCTACCTCGGCCTTGCTTCTGTGAAGGATGACCCTGATGACTACATCTTGTTAGACCTAGACCCATCTCTCTTCCGGTCTTTTCAGATGCTGCAGGTATGCTTCTAAATGTGTTCTCCACATTTCATGGCAAACCACAATTTTTTGGTGCCCCAAACATTTGTGCAAAAGATGTATGTATGTATGTACACAACAATTTTGTTTGTAATTTGTTACTGGGGAGTGTCTACCAAACATTACAGGGAGAATTAGTTTCCTGTGACTTCGTGCAGTATGTTCATAGTTAAAGTCAAGTGTAACTTAAGAAATTAGTGACTGTCATATGATATGAAGCTTGTTGAGGTGTAAACTCTGAATGTTTTCAGTATGGTAAATATTTAACAGAATGCAAGGCAGAACAATTGGTGACTGAGTATATTGTGATTTATATAATAAATTGGTGATAAGCAGATGATTGTGTGATTTGGATTTGTACAAGAAAATCACCAGCTACGGAACAGCAACAAAAAGTTGGATAGCCTCCCAACCGAGAATTAAGTTACATGTCAGCAGTGGCCACAGAAACAAAGCTCAGAGGTCAGTGGATGGGAAAAGAGTGCACCTAGAAGACACATGCTGGAAACAGAAGAAACTCTCTTAAGAGCCATGAATGAGGAAGACAGGAGAGCATGCAGTCAATGCAAACAGTTGGCATAGATGAAGCAACTAAGGTTATTGACAAGTAGATTCTGTTTCAACACCCAGATGATAACATCAACATTACTGTGTCTCCAAATCAGAGCACATCCTAGGAAAGGCAGTACAGTATTAGAAGCTGACTGCCAACTAGGAAAGAAGATACATTAGTAAGGGACAAGACGGGCAATGTATGTATAAACATAACATTGAGGAATGTTCCCAAAACCATTGTTGCCATGGAAAAGCAAAAAGTATTACATATTCTGAGTGTGCGCCTGTAGCCTTAGTTACCCAGCATGCAATGGTCTGGTGCTATATTATATCATCTGTGTCCTGCCTGGCTCTTCCATATTTTTTTCACATTGTCTCCTAAATGGCATGATTTTTGGAAAAACACTATTGCACATGAAATGCGTGTTTTAATTTTCTCTGCAACTTTTTTTTTTGCAACATTTCCCATTCTAAGAAGAAGAGAATGAGATATCCTAAATTTATATTGGTCTACATATAAAGTACCTATTATTATTATTATTATCATCAGATTTTAATGACACTTGAATTTCTGACAGATTTTTAAAAATACAGAAATATCAATGTCATGAAAATCCATCGAGTGGGAGCCAAGTGCAAAGCTAATAGTCACAATTTTGTGAATGCGCCTAAAAACAGGGTGCAGGAAGGAAGTGAAACAATTTATTGTTTGTAAAGGGTGGCAGGAACTTTGAGGGTAGGTTTATAAATATAGAAGGTTTGAAGAGTAAATTTTAAAAAAAGGGGGAATATTTTTGTATCTATTACAAGAAAATGAAATGTTCATTATTGCAGAATGTTGGAGTGGATTAGAAAAATAAACTTTAGCACAAGCAGATAAGATAACAGGATATGGGAGATATCCAGGAGGGTTGGTAGTATATGCTAAAAATATTTTTGATCAATATTATGTGAATATTGGGACAGAGTTGGAGGAATAATATGGTTTGGAATAAATGGTAAGACAGCTTCAGTTATTAAGGTGTGTGCAGGTGTTTTATATTGCCCACCAGTGAATTCAGCATTGTTCACTGGAAATTTTTTAAGGGGTTTGAATGAGGAGATAAATATGTTAATATTTTTAATAGTTTATGATTTTGATTGTAGAATAGGAGAGAGACAAATGGAACTGCTGCGCTTTCATAATGCTTGGAAAAATTGGAAAGCTGTAGGCTATAAAGTTGCTGAAAAGAATAGTAGTAAGGACAAGAGTTGTAATGCAGAAGGAAAAAACTTGATAGATTTCTGTGAAATGTACCTTTTCAGAACTCTCAATGGAAAATTTAGATTTGATATGAGAGGAGAATTTACTGTTGTTAATAAATTGGGTAGTGGTGTGATAGATTATTACTAGCTTTTAAAGTTTAATTAACAATATATTGGACTTTTAACACATTTGCTGCCAGCTATTTAAATACCCAGGGACATTAAAATGCCAGCCATTTAAAGGGTCCACAGCCCCTTCTTTCATGATTTCAGTAAAAAAATAATTACACGAAAACTATATGAGATAAAGACTTGAAATTTAGAACATACCTTCAGTAATGTTTTAGCATGTGGCATCGTGTGTAGCATCCTTCTGTATCTGAATCACTGTCATTTACAATTTCATTCACCGCATCAGCTAATTCTTCTTCATTTCTGACTCCAATTGTTTATCTTTTCCTAGATGCCATATTGCACTGAGAAGTATAAACTATCACACATTCATGTATAGAAGATTCTTTATAGACTGCAGCCAGAGACAGCCCACTCTCCCTCTGAGCATAAGGATACACACGGGTTCATTATATTGCAATGTAAGCATAATAAACTATAAAAGGGATAAAGATAACATCAGCTAGATATACTGAAGCTGCTGTATAAGTTTCCTGTGTATAATGACAGGTCACGTAGCTGATTTAAGCTGAAAGAGTGGAGCGCGCGCGATTGAAAAATTAGATCGACTAAGGTCAACACTGGCGATTTTAAGCATGAATTATTAAATCAACTAAGGTCAACTATGGCAGTGAATGTGTTAAGATTGGGGTAGAGGTAATTAATACTCATGCTGCTGTTATTAGAGTTAGAAAATGAAATGGAAAATACACATGCTAGTACAAATACTACTTGCAAACACAATTACAGAATTTAATAAAATACAAATGGAACAATAACTATGAACATCCTTCTTGTATTGAGAGATTGAATGACACTGTAGGGAGAAGGTATATGTGTGATATACAAGATGTTATTACTAAAGGTAAATTAGGGATAATGGTAAACATATGGTGTAGCATGATAAGGAGAGCAGGGAGGTAGATGGAAATTCAGACTACAAAGTTTAAAGAATGGAATTATTGTTATTATGAGCAACATGAAGGAAAGAAGAGAGAAATTGTAATGGCACTGAAAGATTATAAGCAGTGAAACAAAGATGAGAGTAGGAGCAGATATTGTAGTTTTGGGAAGGAATATGTGAAATTTTGGAAAGAAAGAAGGGTGGCAGGAAAAGAAATCAGAACAGATGAATTATTGATTAAACACTAAGATGTAAGAACAATTTGGGTGACAGTGAAGAACATTTTGAAGTAATGTTAAATACTGGGACTTTGAATCCTGTTAGTTGTTTAAGACATTTTTGTATGTTTACAAAAGAAAACAAAGGGGTGTTACTGAAGGAGGTTGAGGTTTTAGGTCTTAGATCATATAGCTGCATGGAATGATGATTTTAAAATACAGGAGGTGAACAATTTGAGCATGAAAAATAGCAGAGCAACAGTATATGATGGCATACCAGCCGAGGATGGAGGATGTTGGTTACCACAGATGAAGGAGCTGAAATTTATTGAAATTGTATAATACGATTAGAATTAAAGTTGATTTCCAAAGTAATGGAAAACTGCATTAATACAACCATTGTATAAGGGAAGGCAAACAAGAGGGAGCCTGGTAACTGTAGAGGGATTTCACCATTACCAATTTTGGGAAATTGTATTCCAGAATAATAGTGTGTAGGCTGAGAGATTGGTTATTGTATAGTAAAAAACTTAACATCGTTTCAGACAGGATTTACTAAAGGAAGAAGAACTGTAGGTAATATTTTTTTTTATCAAAATGTGTGTTGGTATTTACTTGAGAGCAAAAGGGAGTAGATTATTTTGGTGTTTTGTAGATTTTGAAAGGTGTTTTGTAGATTTTAAGAAGGCATCTGACACCATAAGTAGAAAAGCTTTGTGGTTTAAAATGAGAAAAATAAGGGTAAGTCATACTGTGATTAATTGTGGAAGGATTATGTATCAGGATATAAAATTTTGTGTGAAGTGTGGAGAATGAATGGTCAGAACATTTAGGCAGTAGATAAATGTAATTATCTAGGAGTGACAGATGGGGTTGGAATAGGCAGACAACATTAGCCAAAACTAAAGGATATCAAACTCTTATAGCTACAAACAAATGTGTATCAGCAACTCCCACTATAAAGATATAGATGTTGGGGAATATGTACTAAATGTTATCCATTAAAAGATGAATCGTATCTGTGTTATATAAGGACTCAGTCTGTACCGTGCAGTAAACACTCTCCACCTCGGTTACAAAAATCAATCTTTTAATGTGTCCGGCAAAACTTGCTGTTTGTTCCAAGATCCATACAAAACACACAAATTCCATGTGATAACAATGTAGAATTTTTGAATGTTAAACCTTGTGATACGTAAAGAAACCGCCAGGCTTTAAAAGGTTAAGTGAATCAGAGATCATGTATGACATTGAGGTGTGGGTGTGAAAGAATTAGATAAGGTTTATAGTATATTATACAAAAATTTAATGGGTATACTGAATTATGCAACCAGTGGATTTGCTGAGATGGCACTTGTGAGAGATGGATGAGGAGAGGCAAATGCATAGGACAATATGTAAAGTACTGATATTGGGTTATGTGTTTGGACATAGAAGAACTGGCAGTACAGTGTTAAGAATGGCAGAGAAGTAGTATGAGTGTGAGAATTGGACTGTGAAGTTGAAAGAGGAACTGTATGGTCCTAATAAACAACAAGAGTGTAACTTGAGAGATAACAACAATAGTGAAAGATAGACATAATGGTACTCAAAGACAAAATATTATTGCAACGTCAGAGGAAAGCTCATTAACACTACATCGAGAAATTAACTTCTGTTGCGGTTCAAGATCGTATATAGAATGCTGTGTGAGGAAAGAAAGAAATTGTGTAGCATGGTTGTTAGCAGGGATGTGGAAGCTGAAAGGAATTAGAAGAAATGCAGATAAAGGAAGATTCCCATTATATTTAAGTGAAGTGGATGTGAAACACATATTACTGGATTGTTTAGAAACTAGAAGTTGGATAATTAAATTTTTAAGTGAAAAGTATTTAAATATGAATAAAGAGATAGTCTGCAGGAAAATAAAATAAGATGCAATAACAAAGATCATGTGATGAATATAGGCAGGTATTTAGAGAAAGTCAAGGGTAAATGGTTTAATCAAATGAATTGTAAATATGTGTCATATGTATCAAATGGTGGTGGGCTTTCACCATGACATCCTCATGTTAATTGGCAGGTAGCCTCAAGCAATGTTAGTACTGTACTAAAATAAATTGTTGTTGTTATTGTTTGTCTATTAGTTAGTTAGTTATCTCCTTTATGTAGGGTATTGACAACTATACACCTGAAACAGACCATGTTTGTCTATACTGTTGCAGCCATTTTATAGGTACAGTTTATAGTACATGTTACTTTCAATGTTGAATGTTTTTTACTTTACATTAGTACTTTCCAAAATATGTGTGCAGTACCCAAATATGACTCTTTTGTGTAGTCTGTTCGTTTTGTGCATTCCAGTATGTTTTTCAGGTACTTTCTGAATGTTTCAGAGATGGTGCCAGTTTCCCCTATTATTACTGTTATCACTTTTGTTGTTTCATTCCACATGTGCTGTATTTCTGTTGTAAGGTCTGTGTATTTCAGAAACTTCTTGGCTTTTTTCTTGATCACATTTCTGTCTTCTGAAATTGCAACATCTATTAACATACATGTTCTTTTCATTGTCACAGACTTTGTTATTGTAATGTCTCTTGGTGATAGTTCTGACTCGAACTACGCCGTGTCCAAGGAGACATTATAGATAGTGTGACTTCAGTGGTTCTGCTCTCGTTATCTAGGTCACAGTTTTTATAGTGCTGCCACCATTCAGTTTTAAGTTTGATAGTAGGTTACTGACAACTACTAGTATTAACATTGTTACAGCCTGCAGAGAGACTGGTGCCTGCAAGTGGTATAGTCTGTGCTAAATTCTGTTGTTACAGGTGGCTAGCTGGGGACTCAAGGATGTTGTAATGCAGTTGTTATATTCTAGTTGCTGAGTAAAATATCTAACTATATTCTAATGGTGTAGTGTAGTTTACTAAAGCTATCTGGTTACAGGGCTAAGGCAGTGCCAGAATGTGCAATTTTACAATTTACACACAAGTTTACAAATTTAAATTAAACGTCAAAATTGTAACAGTCAGTCAAAATAACTGCCTTGCCTTATTTTCCCTATAACCCACTGCAGCGTTGGAATTTTAGAATTTGTACAACTAATGAAAATAGCCAATTGACATAACAATAGGTGCTCAACTTGACGTTGAAATTACCGAAGGGAGTACAAAATTCCATATACATTCATCACAACTTACCAAGTGTAATGTGAAGCCATATGAATCAAACACATAATAGTATCTTCTTCTGATTAACCCTTAGGCTGCTAATGTCATATATATATGGAGCTCCTAGTCAAGCCGGAAATGCTAACGTC
>Ga0209628_10004170_pt1 | contig 10368 bp, 8 predicted proteins | sample TergutCu122P4_FD_187285 | JGI IMG/M metagenome (GOLD analysis project Ga0209628, IMG submission 187285) | Cubitermes ugandensis P4 segment gut microbial communities from Kakamega Forest, Kenya - Cu122 P4 (SPAdes) (version 2) | ecosystem: Host-associated > Arthropoda: Insects > Digestive system >... | reverse complement strand
CGGTGTTCAGCACGGCGCAGATAACAAAACTGAAAGAGTTCGGAAGGATCAAACTGGATCCGGCGGGTTCGAAGGTAAAACTGTGACGACGCTGCGAGTAAAGCACGGTTCTCTTGAACTGAACGTTCCTTACACGGTGTTCGTGAAAGGAACTTCTGAACTGAATGACGGTTCCGGCGACTACTTCAAAATGCTGAAACAGCGTTATCCTTGGCTGAACGACAATTCTATCGCGGTCTTGAAGAGAAGGGTGAGCGCCGAGATGCAGAGGGTCATCGAAGAAGGACTGCGCGGGCCGAAGAAGGCGAGGATCCTGTCGAAAGAGGGCAAGGACATGCAGGCGATCCATCATTTGGAATCATATCTGATCGAATTTCCTGATGACGGGGACGCATGGTACGCGCTCGGCGAGATATTATGCAAAATGGGAAGGAGCGAGGAAGGGTATAAAGCGATGAATCACGGCCGCCGCTTATTTTAACAGTTCGTTCAGCGCGTTGACCACTTCGGGTATCGTGGCGCCCCACGGGACTTTCGCAACGTTTCCCTCGATCTTGTGACCTTCCTTGATCTTGCAGCATTTGAGTATCGTCTTTACTTTGCCGCTGACCTTATGGTCCATCGGACAGACGTTGATGAACGGAACGTCGCGTTTGTATAACGCCCGGTATATCCTTTTCGACAGGTCGCATCCTATTAACGTAACGTCATGCGACACCTTCGGCGCCTCGTCAAGGAAATAAACGGGAATATCCGCGGTCGATCCGGAAACTTTGCACGGGAACATTACTGCTTCGGTGCGCACATCCTTCACCTTTTTTGCCATATCGATTATCACATCGTTCACGATGACAGGATGTTCGACGAATCCCGTCGCCAGCGCCGCCCTCACGAGCACGCCCAATTTAGACGGCGAAGGAGGGACGTTGTCGATGACGTCCAATCGTATCGTTCTCATCTTGCTTACGAAGCTCACATGGGAGAACATCCCTTTGACGACGACAGTCTTATCCTGATGATCGTGCTGTATCGCCGCAAGCGCCGGAATATTCACCACGTCCGCGTCCGGTATCTCAACGAACACCGTATCTTCGGGCAGCGATATTATCTCGAAACCGATCACTCTTTTGAAAAGTTCCAGGCTGTCCTCTTTCTTCAGTTTTATGACCACATGATCGCTGCCGTTCCTGAGTATCAGATATCCCGCCATAGTGTACGCGGTCCAATCCCTCATCAGTTCCCTGATGTTCGTAACGTTAAGTTCTATGTCAACGTCGCGCACGGAAACGTTCTTGCAGTGCATACCCATGCGCATAGGCGTCGCGGTTAAAATTCTTGCCGTCCTGAGCCCCGCGGATATAATATGCGGAAAGTTGAAATACGATACACGGATTGGTCGAAAACACCGTCGGGATAGCATAGAGGCTCTGCGGCGGACTGCAGATCCGCACACGGGTGTTCAAATCTCCCTCCCGACTCCATCCCGTTCTCTGTTATATTTGATGAAAAATCATCTGGATATTTAAATATTCGAGTTGTAAAAGCAAAATCTATTTAAATAACCTTTAAATACAGACGCTCTAAGGTGAATTGATGGCAAATATGAACATAGAGAACGTCGTCGCGTCCACATCTCTTGGACAGGAACTTGACCTCAATGCCATAGAACTGGCATTGGACGGCGCAGAGTACAACCCTCAGCAGTTCCCTGGCCTCGTATACAGGCTTAAGGAACCCAAGACCGCCACCCTTCTTTTCAGGAGCGGTAAAGTTGTATGCACCGGCGCAAAGAGCCTCGACGACGTTAAGATCGCTATCGGAAAGGTCGCCAAAGACCTTGAGAAGGCGAACATACACATCAGCATTGAACCGAACATCGAAGTTCAGAACATTGTCGCGTCCTCGGACCTTGAGCAGGAGATCAACCTGAACACCGTTGCGATAACTCTCGGCCTCGAAAAGGTGGAATACGAACCGGAACAGTTCCCGGGACTCGTGTACAGGCTTGACGATCCTAAAGTGGTCGTACTTCTATTCGGATCGGGAAAGATGGTCTGCACCGGAGCGAAGGTTCCGGGAGACGTCGTCCGCGCCGTTGATAAGATAGCGGCGGAACTCAGAGCCGCCGGCCTGATGATGTAAACCTCATTTTTTCAATTTTTTACCCGTATCCCCGCTCGCGCGGGAGCGGGCATCCTTTATCATAACGTACAAAGAAATAAGAACGAATTATCCTTATACGCGAGCGTAAGAGGTATCGCCATGGCCGTGATGATCCATAATACGCTGACGAACAGGAAGGAAGAATTCAAACCGATCAAAAAGAACAAGGTCAGCATGTACGTCTGCGGCGTTACGGTCTACGATGATATTCATATGGGACACGCGCGAAGCATGATCGTATTCGACATGGTGGCGAAATATTTGCGTTACATAGGATACGACGTGAAGCACGTCACGAATTTTACCGACGTTGACGACAAGATAATAAACCGCGCCAACGAAGAGGGCATCGATCCGTTAAAACTATCGGCGAGATATATCGAAAGGTATTTTGACGAGGCGGAGGCGATCGGCGTGGGAAAGGCGAGCGTCTATCCCAAGGCGAGCGAGAGCATGCCCGACATAATCAAAATGATCCAGGATATCATCAAAGCCGGGTTCGGTTACGCTGCGGCGGACGGCAGCGTCTATTTCTCCGTATCGAAAGTTAAAAATTACGGCCGCCTGACGAATCATAAACCCGAGAACCTGGAATCGTCCGGGCGCATCGCCGCGGACGATAACAAACGCGACCCGATGGACTTCGCTGTATGGAAAGCGGCGAAGCCCGGCGAGGTATTCTGGGATTCGCCGTGGGGAAAAGGAAGGCCGGGATGGCATATCGAATGCTCTGCGATGATAAGGCATCACTTGGGCGACGTCATCGATATACACGGCGGCGGCAACGACCTTATATTCCCGCACCACGAGAACGAGATACTGCAAACTGAAGCGGTAACGGGAAAACCGCTGGCGAACTATTGGATGCACAACGGGATGCTTCAGGTGAAAGGCGAAAAGATGTCGAAATCGCTGGGCAATTTCTTCCGGGTGAAGGACGTCCTCGCGAAATACGATAAGTTCACGATCCGTTATTATTTCCTGGGCACGCATTACAGAGGCCCCCTCGTCTACGGCGAGGAAGCGATGGAAGAGGCCAAAGCGAGTTTGGGAAGGCTGTGGAACAATTACCGCGAGCTGCGGTCGTACGCCAAGAGCGCGGAAGGCAAGGACGATATTGCGGAACTATTGAAAAAGACCAAAGATGAGTTCATCGCGAACATGAACGACGATTTCAATACGCGGGGTGCTATGAGCGCCATATTCCAAATGGTCCGCGACACGAATAAGTCGATGGCGGAGCGCTCGTTAAGCAAAAAGGGCGCCGAGAATTCGATATCGCTGCTCAAAGAGTTCGACACGATCTTCGGGATACTTCCCGAAGATACGGCATCGGACGATTCGCTGGACGCGGTCATGAAAATTATGATCGAAATGCGTTCGGAGCTGAGAAAAAGAAAATTATTCGATCTTGCCGATATGATGCGCAATAAGCTCACGGAAGCGGGAATACAGATAGAAGACACCGCGGAAGGCGCAAAATGGAAGAAGATCTGATCCGGAAAAAGGCGGCGCTGATACTCGGCGGGGACGTTCTGTTGCCGAAAGGGTACAAGATGCCGTTCCGCATCTCCCGTTCCACCGCCGGACCGGGTGCAGGGAAACGTTCCGCCGTGTTCTCGTTCCACGGAATGAGAGTGAAGAAGGGAATTTCTTACGATTCCGGGGATTTCGAACTGCGCGATAACGGAGGTTCGCTCTCTCTTACGCGGAACGGAGTTCCGTTCATCGATCCCGTTGAGATAAAACCCGTTGTGTTCCATTCGCCGGAGCAGGCGTTCTTCAACCTGGACCAGCGATGCATATACAACTGCAGGTTCTGCACTTCGCCTTTGCTAAAGGAGGACGCCACGAAGTCGCTGACGGAAGGAAAGATCGTCGAGATGATACGCGGAGCGATGAAAGAACAGAACGTCGTCTCCGTTGCGCTGACGTCGGGCGTCGCCGGAAGCGTTCAGGAGACAGTCGACAGAATGGTCTCTTGCGTGAAAGCCGTACGAAAAGCGTTCCCTGACATCCCGATAGGCGTCGAACCATACGTGAACACCGAAGAACAGATCATCGAATTGAAGAACGCCGGCGCCTCGGAGATAAAGATAAATCTGGAGACGCCGAGAAAGGATCTTTTTGAAAAGATATGCCCCGAACTGGATTACCTGAACGTGACTGAAATGATCAAAGCGTCCGTAAAGGTGTTCGGACGCGGTAAGGTAACCACGAACTTAATATTCGGAATGGGCGAGACCGACGAAGAATTAAAGGATTGCATGATGAACCTGGCGTCATTCGGCTGCGTTCCGGGGCTGAGGGCGGTAAGGGTTAACGATATCAACCGTGCGAACCTCGCATCCGTCGGTATCGCCTGCGACGCGGACGAAGAACGGATGATACGGTTGGCGCATCTTCAGAAGAGGATACTCGAGGAGCACGGTCTCACCACGCGCACTTTCAGAACTATGTGCTTCGAATGCGGATGCTGCGACCTCGTCCCGTTCAGGGACCTTTGATCTTCGATAACAATATCTCTTTCAGTTCGCACGCTTTGCATTCTTCGCCTATCGTCGGCTCTCCGCATTTGCACTTTTTAAGTTTTGACGGTTTGGAGCCGGCGGTAAGCGACGGAAGCATCTGATCGTACGATGATATTATACTGTGCCTCGTACCGGGAGAACGGGTTTCCAGTTCATCGATAACGTGCCTGAATTGGTTCCGTAACGCTTCGTCTGAATACGGGCACGTTGCGTTATGATAAGGGATGCCGGCGACGATCGCATACAGAAGAGATTCCTTCTCCGGTATCATGCGCAGCGGTTGGATCCTCGGGATCAGTCCGGGCTGCACCCTTTTGTGCGGTCCCAAGCGAACCAAACGTTCTACGTCCCCTCGGGTGAAGTTCATCATTATCGACTGCGCCGTATCATCGAGATTAAGGCCCGTGGCGAGATACGTTGCTCCTATCTTCCGCGCGACGTCGTTCATCGCGTTCCTTCGGAACACTCCGCAGTATGTGCACGGCGTACTGTCGCCGGATACCGGAGCGGCCTCGTCCATAGTTATCCCGAACATTTCATTGAACGAAGCTTGGTTATATTTTATTTTACGTTCCGAACAGAACTTTTTCACAAGTTCGATGCTGTCCGGGCGATAACCTTCAATGCCTTCGTCCACCGTGATCGCCTGAATTTCAATATCACGGCGTTCTCCGAGTATCGTATGCAGAAGATGTAACGTGACCATGCTGTCCTTTCCTCCCGAAACAGCAACGGCGACGATGTCGCCGGAATGTAAGTTCACCTGCCTCCGTATCTCTTTTTTAACGCGTTTCTCAACGAATTTCATGAAATGCTCTGAGCAAAGATGCGTACCGTTGTACCGTATGTATGTTATCGCTTCGTGAGCGCAGTTATCGCATTTCACATTCCGCTGAATGGATTAGTGATTAAAAAGGAATATGTAAAAAGAGGATGGGGCTTGCGCCCCGTATTCAAATGTTCGCTGAGCTTATGCCGATGACGATCTCTTTCCCTTGGACGTCCCAGGTCTTCACGTCACCGCCTCCCGGCGCGTCGGTGAAGACGATGGCCCTTGCACGAACTTCGTTCGAGATGTGGGTCTTCCACGATTCGAAGAATCTTGTCAGGTCTGCGTCAGCTTTCACGTCGCAGTTTATGTACTGTTCGACGTCAAGTTTCATGTCCTTGCGCATCTGCTGTATCCTTCGTATCAGCTCGCGGGCGTAGCCTTCGGCTTCGATCTCCTCGGTCATCTCGAAATCAATGCATAAATTACCGGGACCGAACGAAACTTTCGAGATGTTCGGGTCCTTCGTGCATTCGCATTTCGCTTTCGCGTCAAGGTATTCGATCGTTTTGATGTTCGCCTGCTGTCCGAGAACGTTGCCGAATATCTTTACCGACTCGTTAACGTTATTCGATTCGCCGTGCACCGTTATCGCTTTAAGCGGCCACCTGAGCTTGGCGTTCTTCTTTTGTCTTTCCGAGGCGATTATCTCGACGATATCCTGCACGAGTTTCATGCTTACCTCGAGATCGTCTCGTATCAGTTTGGGATCGTACGAGGGCCAGTCCTCCATGTGGATCGAGTCCTTTTTACCGCCCATGTGCCTGTAAACTTCCTCGGCGATGTGCGGACATACCGGCGCTAACGCAAGCGCGGTGTTCATTATCGCGTAATGCAATATGAAATAAGAGGCGTTCTTGTCCTTCTCGACGTCCTCGTCCTCCGACCACGTTCGGTCGCGTACCAAACGGACGTACCATCTTGAGAGGTCTTCGAGTATGTAATCCTCGAGCGCGCGTCCCACTTTATGCAGGTTGCGGGATTCCATGTTCTCGGTTACCTCGCGCTTCATTCTCTCCGTCTTTGAGATCATCCAGATATCCTCGTCCCTGAAGTATTTCTTCATCGAGGAGAACGAATGCTTGTCCGGATCGTAGTTATCGATGTTCATGTACGTTGACGCGAAGTTAACAACGTTCCAATATGTGTTCAGCACTTTCCTTGCATTCTTAGGCCCATCCTTCTGGAACGCCGTATCTTCCCACGGAGAGTTCACGCGAGTGACGTAGAAACGCAACGAGTCCGCTCCTACGTCCTTTATGATGTCCAGCGGTTCAATAACGTTGCCTTTGCTCTTGCTCATCTTTTGGCCTTTAGGATCGAGAACCCATCCGTGCATCAGAACTTCGTCGTACGGGGCGCGGTCGAATGATATGACCCCGGCAGCAAGCTGGGAATAGAACCATCCCCTCGTTTGGTCGTGCGCTTCGGTGATGAACTTCGCGGGCCACCATTTTTTGAATTCGTCCGTGTTCGAAGGATACCCAAGCGTCGCCCATCCGGCGACGCCCGAATCGAACCAAACGTCCAATACGTCCTTTACGCGTCTCATCGTTCCGTTGCATTTTTTGCACTTGAACGTTACGTTATCGATCCACGGGCGGTGCGTGTCCATCCCTTCCGTGTATCCTGAACCTTCCTTCAGTTCCTTGTAAGTTCCGACAACGCGCTTCTCGCCGCATCCGCATGTCCACACCGGCATGGGAATGCCCCAGAATCTTTGCCGCGAGATGCACCAGTCGCGTACGCCCTCGACCCAATTCTTTTCTCTGGACGCTCCAGCCCAGTCGGGCACCCATTTCACTCTCTCTATCTCTGCGAGCATCTTATCCTTTATCTCGGGGACCTTGATGAACCATTGATCCGTGTTGCGATAAATTATAGGTGATTTGCATCTCCAGCAGTGCCCGTACCTGTGCTTTATCTTCGATGAGTTGAATAATATTCCCTTTTCATCAAGATGCTTAAGGAGTTCGGCGTTCGCAACTTTAACTTTCATTCCCGCCATGAGAGGGAACGCTTCCGTGAAACGTCCCGCTTCGTCGACGGGACAGAACGCGGCGATACCGTATTTCTTACCCGTTTCGTAATCGTCCGGGCCGACCCCGGGCGCCGTGTGAACGAGGCCCGTATTATCCGCTTCCACATAATCCGCAAGAACGACCTTATAGGTCCACTTCGACCTCTTGAGATATTTTTCCTCTATCTCGAACGGAGGTACGTACTCAAGGCCTTCGAGTTCCTTCCCTTTCATCTTCTTTGTTATTTTCGAGGAATCGAATTTTCCGAGCTTCGATATCTTGTCGACCTCGGACGCTAACAATATGAACGTCTCTTTTCCCGACGCGCCGGAGAACTCAGCTTTAACGTAATCGAATTCCGGATGCACCGCGACCGCGAGATTCGACGGCAGCGTCCACGGCGTCGTAGTCCAAATAAGAAGCGAAGCGTTATCGTTCTTTAACGGGAATCTGACCATTATCGAGGGGTCGTCCTCGTCCCAATACTCTATCTCCGCTTCAGCTAACGCTGTTTCGCATCTCGGGCACCACGTCAATACGCGGTTGGCCGATTCCAGGAGATTCCTTTCGTTAGCACGCGATATGGTCCACCACGCCGCCTCCAGATAATTCAACTTGATCGTTTGGTAAGGATCGTCCCAGTTCATCCAGATGCCCATCTGCTTGAACTGTTCGGTCATGCTCGCATGCAGCTCCAGCGCGAATTTCTTGCACGTATCGATGAACTTGTCTATTCCGAATTCTTCTATGTCCTTCTTTGACCGTAACCCAACTTTCTTCTCCACCTGAACTTCGATGGGAAGACCGTGCATATCGAATCCCGGCTGGTCCCTGACGTTAAGGCCGTTCATCCTCCAATACCGTATGAGAATGTCCTTGATCGTCTTGTTCATCGCCGTACCGAGGTGTATCGATCCCGTTGTGTACGGAGGACCGTCGAGGAAATAGAATCTTTTTCCTTTTTCCCTTAACTGTTTCGTTCTTTCGTAAGCTTTCGTCGATCTCCAGAATTCCTGGATCTCTTTCTCAATAACCGGTGCATCATAATTCGCACGGACCTGCTTTATCATCGCTATCCTATCCTGACGGGTGCTATCTTGCCCGTCGGAGAGCCACAATGACGAATCCCTTATTTAATTTATCACCAAGTATCGAATAAAGAGCGTTGCTTCTTCCTGGCCGCTTCCGCTTTGCGCGAGTTCTCTATGCGCTCTATGACGGAAAGGACGCGTTCCTTGGAGAAATCGTGCTCCTCGCACATAAGTTCGCATACTTTCTCGACGTTTATTTTATTGGCGGTAAGATCGTAACCGTCGGAATATGTGCTTCTGAGGAATATGTTCCTTATCTCTTCGTAATTATCGATCTCTTCGCCGATATGTTTCATCGCACCTTCCAGGTTACCGTGCGTTTTTATCAGTTTCAATCCTTTTTTCGGGCCTATGCCGTTTATGCCTTTGTTGAAGTCCGTGCCCATCAGTATGCACGCGTCCACGAGCTGTTCCCTTGTTACGTCGATCTCTTTCAAAAATCCGGCGCAGTCTATCAATTCTATCTTCACATCTTTGTATTGGTCCCTTCCGGGTATCTTTCTTCTTCCCGTTATTGTCATATTCCGTACGAGGGTCGGCGCTCCGAACAGTATGGAATCGAAGTCCTGCGACGCGGACGCCCAGACGTCCCCCTTGGAGCACATGTACGCCGCCTGCGCCTCGCCGTCGCTCGGCGCGTCTATCATAGGCATCCCCAGGTATTCGAGGAGGGACCGCGACGACGCTTTGATCTCCGGCGTCATGCGCGACGTCTGCTGCGCCTTGGAGAACGCTTTCTTTATATCGCCTTCCTCGACCGCGTCCTCCCATTCCTTCTCCGCTTTCTCTCTTCTTGTGCGCCTTTCCATTATCGTGTCCGTTTTGAGTTCGTGCGGAACGCCGTCGAAAACGAACGATGGTGAGATCCCTGCTTCGATAAGATTCGCGGTCCTGTATAACAATCCGGAAAGATGCGACGTGACGCGTCCTCGGGAATCGGTCAGCGGAGATCCGTCCGGCTGGCGTATGATGGACAAGAATTGGTATATCGTGTTGTAAGCGTCTATCGCTACGCTCTTCCCTTTAAGGTCCGCCAGCTCTAAGTTCTTCGGTTCCGTCAGACCGGTGAGGTTGACACCCATTTGATCACCCGGTCACTTCTCATCTTCGAAACCGTAAAGCACTATCGCGATCAGAAGGAAGAGCATCAGTATCCCTAAGAGTATCGTCAGCAGGAGATTTACGCTCAGCACTATGGTGACCGCAAATAATAACAGGACCACCAGCATGATGAAGAACATCAGCTTTACCCTGTCGTTGCCGAATAACATCATGTTCCTCAGTAAACCCAACAATGATTTTAAGCTTTCCCAGGGAGAAGGCGCCGATCGACGGCGCGTCAAGGACATTATTCCGTGCCGCGAGACGCCACCCGGCACGGAGACCGGCGTGTTCGGATAACAAAAATTTCATTATTGCGAATACAAAAAGAGTATAATTATAAAATTGTAAAGAAGAAAAAATTAGTATAATAATAAAATTGCTGGATGATGAATAAAATTCAATAATAAATAATGGAAAAATTTATAAATTATTGATACGATAAAATTTAAAAATGAGTATAATTATCCTGTATTGGACCATTCCGGTCAGTTATGATCGGGGAAGACCGGGCAAATAAGTTAACGCGGAGAAGAAAGAGAAGATAATAATATCATAAAGATATGAGGAGGATGAGGGATGAGGACCAGGATGATCACTAAGGAAAAACTTGTTCAGAGGCTTCTGAAGAA
>Ga0209628_10004169_pt1 | contig 10368 bp, 4 predicted proteins | sample TergutCu122P4_FD_187285 | JGI IMG/M metagenome (GOLD analysis project Ga0209628, IMG submission 187285) | Cubitermes ugandensis P4 segment gut microbial communities from Kakamega Forest, Kenya - Cu122 P4 (SPAdes) (version 2) | ecosystem: Host-associated > Arthropoda: Insects > Digestive system >... | reverse complement strand
GAGGGAGGGTGGAGGTTGTGGCTTCACTCTCTCAAGGTCGCACAGCTGCTGCGCAGTGCGGCTTGTTTACACACAAATCAGTCCCGGTCATATTTGAACCACCTTGTATATTGATTTATCAGTATTTAGGGTCTGTGTTTAAATATCGTGACTTAAAATAGCCTATTATGAGGACAATAAAATGAATATATAATTTCTTCAGAATCTTGAGAAAGAAAGACAACTGCAAAATCTACAATTATATGAGACGATAATACTAAAACGATTCTTACTGGAACACAGGTATACATTTGTGTACTGGAATATTATGATTCTGGATAGGATCCAGTGGAAGGAACTTGTGAACATCAAACAATATCTTCGGATTAAGGGACAAAACTTTCTTTTAGAACCGAGGATCCTGTCGTTTTGAGAATATAAATATGATGGTCCTTCCTGCCGAGTTAGCATATTTAATATACTCAGAAAGAAACGTATAAAATTTATCTGTATTTATGCTTATCACTTCACCTGCATGATTTCTAGTTAAAAGTTTTGAAATGGATGCTGAAAAATCCCGTATCTATTTCTAGAAGTCCTCGAACTTACGGGTTAACATGCTCTTTGTCATTAATTTACGCGGTCATACAAAATAAATACTTGGATCTTAGGCCTACTTAATAGTAGGCAACAAATAATTCCCACTATGTGTTTCCAAGCTGATATTTCGATATAATATTCCCACTTGTTTCTATACAAACTAAACTCTTCAAACCATACTGGGTTGGAGAGACGAACGCAGGTAAACGGCAAGGAATTTCATGACGGTGTCAGGCGGGCTGCTTGGCACCGGTAATAATTTCGAAGTGTACTCTAAAAGAACGCGTATTAAGTCTGGTCGGAATATCGGTTAAAAATCCTGAAGATTTTCTGGTTTGCTTAAAAGTTTAAAATAATATATGTTACTATAGGAGCTGAAAAATTTTCTCCTGGGGTGGCTTCAAATAATGTTGGCATAAAAATGAAAATCTTTATTTAGTATAACAGTTTTCTAAATGCACAAGCCGGAATAACGAAGTCGGTATAGTGGAAAGATTTGCGCACGACGACTGGGAGATTCTGAAATTATCAGTCTGAGAAAAATTTCAACTAAAACCTGAAATATTTAGTTAAGATTTTGGTAATTACAAGAATGTCAATATTTCCACCTTGCTACAAACTCCTGCTTCATTTGGATAATGAGTTAGTCCACAAATTTGGAATAAAACCTCTAAGTACAAAACAGCATATTGGGCGATACTGATCAAAATAACTTTGAAACTGGTGTTAGAAATTTTGGTATAGATATACTTGGCCTTATTCTGACGGTGTTTTGTTTTAGACATGGTGATGCACGTTCGTTTTATACAGAAGGCTTGCAATTTCTTGACTAAATGGACGACCATAAGTTTCTCTAAAAAACTCCTCTCCATGGGATTTCATATTAAAATTATTACTTGAGGGCTGCTGTTTGTGTAAACACGTAATTCTGTTTCCTGGTACTACGAATATTACAGTTACATAAATACATAAAACTGTAAACACTAGTCTGACGGTTACTTCAAAACAATCTTACGTTTTATACGAGCAGAGCTGAGTAGATATCTCCGGTAGATATCTCCGGTAGATATCTCCGGTAGATATCTCCGGTAGATATCTCCGGTAGATATCTCCGGTAGATATCTCCGGTAGATATTCGGCCTGACAACCTGACAAACTGTGTATTTTTTAAAACTTGACCTTCAGTGGCAGCTGAATTTATTTTCGGTAGTATCAGTTAAACGAAGCTGCATTGCAGTCAATGTATCTGCACAGTTATATATATATATATATCCCTCAATTGAGCCGTATTTTTTCTTATATCTTACACTGCATTGGACTGCGTCACTTTGAATTTTTAAACTGCTAAAGGTCAGAGGAATGTGTCGCGCTATTCGCTGTCTGGCGAAGCTCCAAGGGGCTGTGACCTGCTGTCTCGTCGTCATGAATGATATCTCTGCAGCGCCAGTGCTGCAACCTAGCGGCAGATTTTATTGAACATCTGACGCTTCATTCCTTATAGCTGAGAAAATACGTGAGAATTCAAGAAGAAGAAAGGTATAAAATAAAATATTTTGACATTTATACCCTGTATCATATGTAGTTTACCATAAAGAAAGATATATGTTTTTAAAATTACCGCCCTAGTCCCCATTTTGTATCATAACTTTTAACTTATGCAGGAAGGTACAGTGAATTTTTATTAAGTGCAATTTGATCGGCTTTCAATATTGTAGCTGTGTGCTGTTTTCTGTGCCTGTGAACATTTACCGTAAGAGCTAATTATCTTTTCCTCCCGGCGCTAAAGAAATTTCAGAAACTGAACTGAGTATTTAGAACAATGACACAACTTAATGTTTGTGTATTTTGAGGAGTTTTTACCCCTTTCCCTTAGCCGTTTCTAGCGTATGAATATGTAGTGCCTTGCGACGGGTCAGTGGATCTTTTCTTCGTTGAGTAAGAGTGACATTTGCACTCCCTAATAGACCCAGCTTCACGAATGAACTAGGTATTGTATACAGCTACGATTACTATAGTTTGTAAACCCTTCCAAAGTATTCTTAGCGCGCCCTACATTCGGTCACGAATTTTAAAACATTTCGTGCATATGCCAAAGCAGCATTTCATAACTGCATTTTATTTGTTGAGCAGATTGCAGTCCATCCATTGGCTGTAAAAAGCAAAGCATTCTTGCGGATCCATATTCCTTGATGTTTTCGATCTTTATATGGGCATCTTTCGGTGATTCTTCACTAAATGGGAGTGGGTGGAGGTAGAACTAGTTTCGATCTTGTGTTATTACATCTTTGGGACTCACTCTGGCGGGCCTGGTTGGCGAAGGCACCATCTCACTCTTTATCTCTCTCGTGGTCTTATTGCTGTGGAAGCTGACACGCGGTTCTCGGTATGTATTTTCGTTTGAATTGGTTTTTGAGGCTTTGGTTTATATACGCGTATTGTTTTGGTGTTGTCTTGCCTACTAGGCCGTCTGTGTAGCGAGAATCATCGTTAGTGTTTTCTGGGTTCTCAACTGAGAGTCGGCGTGAGGAGAATGCCGACCCCCACGAAGTGTGTATGGAGTCGGTGGTAATTAAGTATTGTCTGCTATATAATGAGTTCTAACTTGAGCCGATTGCTCTATTTCTGTGTTAACATTGTCCCCTTATATCTGTAATAGAATTGGGCGTCAAATTGGTTACTATTAATTTCCTGTCATTGCTGACTGAATGAATTATTGCTTGTTCTTTGTTTCCTGTAAATGAGTATGTGTTTGCTTTTGTTATGGTAATACTGTGTATATATATAGGAGGGGGTGCTGATATGTCCTTAGCCCGACCAGGAAGGAAACAAGATACAGCGACCAAACTCGGGATTTATTCAACATACTCCCCACGAAGCTCAATACACTTCTTAGTCCGTTGCTCTAACTTTTGCAAACCACTCAAAAAAAAATCAGAAGTTTGTCCGTCCAACCAGGCCTCCACGGCAGCAATGACCTCCGCGTCGGACGAAAAATGGCGATCTTTCAATTGTTTTTTCAGTCCAAGGAACAGGTGGTAGCCCAACGGGGCCAGATCCGGAGAATAGGGTGAGTGATCAATACATTGGTAGCCCAGGTAGGCCAGTTTCTTCTGGGTTGCAAGTGCCCTGTGAGACGGGATATTGTCATGCAAGAACAAGACATCCTAGGTGGCTTTCCCGCGGCATTTTTTTCCTTCAAAATGTCCTTCAATTGCACCAGCAGAGACGAGTAATACACCGCGTTCATAGTTTGGCCCTTTGGAAGATAATCAATGCGGAGGATGGCGTTTTGATCTAAAAAATTCGTGGCGAGGACTTTTCCAGCGGATGTTTGCACTCGGATTTTTTGGGGGCGGGAAGGGGTGAGCCGCTATGCCGCAACTCCATTGATTGTTGCTTGTCTCCGGGTCATAGTGATATAACCAGGTTTCGTCCATGGTCACCAATCGCGCCCGACAGGGAATCATTTGGATCGCGCCTAACGAAAAAACTCCAAAATTTGCTCAGACGATTGGCACCGTTGATGTTTTTGATCCGCGTTTAGGCATTTCGGAACCCACTTCGCGGAGAGCTTCCTCATGTCCAAATCGTCATGAATGATGGACCCAACCCGCTCACGTGAGATGCCCAGTTGCTCAGCTATTGATTTAGTTGAAATCGGGCGATCTTGCAAGATTAGCTCGTGAATTTGATCAATAATCTCCGGGGTGGTCACTGTTTTAGGTCGTACAGGACGAGGCCAACACAAGTGGAAAAATCACCACGTTTAAACTGGGCCACCAAGTTTTTGACGGTGGCATAAGATGTTACATGTTCTCCTAATATTTCTCTCAGAATGGCGTGAATTTCCTTCGGCGCCTTGCCTTGCTAAAAAATACTTGAAGACAGCTCGCATCTCGTTGTTGTTGAAATCGCACACGTCGCCGGACATGCTTCCTTTCAGCCTCTGTAACAAGAAAAGACTTGCAATTCGCCACATGAACAGACCCCTCTTTCCAACGACACTATCAATTCCGTCCTAAGACATCGGGATGTAGGTCCGGCTAAGGACTTATCAGCACACCCTCGTATATACATATGTGTTTGTGTGTGTGTGTGTGTACTTACGTTTGAATATGTGGGTTGGTAATGTATTAGTTAGTAATTGTTCCCACGGGGCAGACATATCTGTGAGTTGAATGCTCAAACTTCCGATGACACTGATTGTTAGTGCGCACCTTTGATTTCCTGTTTTATATGTGTGTATATATACATATATATACACACGAGTTGTGTATATATACATATACATACACACGAGTCTATATGTATATATATGTATAATGACAGGGCTTTGGGCTTGTTATGTCTGCTCAAAATATGTTTTAAACAGCTTTTGTTGGCGCGGCGTAATGTAGGTTCAGAAGACACCATCAAAATTTTAGCACCGTTTGCTACTTCGGAAATTTTTGCTTAAGGTTTCACCATGCACTTCCATGTACGATCTTAATGAAACATTACATACTGGCGTTGAATCAAAGCGTTTCTTCTCCTTGTATTATTTCCGATGTGCTTTATAAAATGTCGTAATAAACGGCGAAGTATTTTTAGGATCCTTTCGTCTTACGAAGTTGTATCAATACGAAGAAAAGTAACGATGTTTCCTGCCTCACAAGTTAAGAGGGCTGTCGTATTGTAGTACTAAGGCTGGAACCAGTTACCCGGCAGGGATGTCAGCTTCGACACTTGTGACGTCACGGTTAGCAGTCTTCTTTAGCGTTAAGGAGAATCGGCTTCCAATTTTCGGCTCTGTTATGACTCTACCGACACGCATTCCTTTATGGTTTCATTTCTTATGAGAAATGTTGCTGTTCTGTCAAGGATTCTGCCTACAAGTGGTGCTTCTTTAAGATAAAACGTTTTGGTAAAGATTATCGATTGTCCCGGACACACTTCGTGTTCTGCTGCTTAATATGAACGCGTTTTAGTCTATGGCTGCCCAGAATTCTTGTCACCACACGTCGTTTCTGCTTTGAATATTTCGGCTCCAGTCTATAAGGATTTCTTTTATCGAAGCTTCAGGATGCAGCTGAATCGGCAACGGCTTTCGTGTTTTGACATAAACAATCAGAATTTATTACTACTAGTTAGTTTGTATCGTCGCAGTACTGTCATAACGCAAAAAACGAAGACATAACAAGTAGCTGTATAAAACTGAAGGAATATTCGTACCCTTGCATTCGTCATTAGGACTATGATATTTAACGTTACACTTTGCACAGTGTTTTACCATATGCTGTGCTTTAAAAACGGCATTTTTATTTAAGATTACGGAGAGTGAACAAAGTTTAACAGAATTTTATCAGAACTGACATATTAATATGTAGTTTCAAAGCCCATTATTTTTTCAAACTAAGTTATTTTTCATGTTGATTAATGAAATCAGTTTTAAAGTTATAAATCCATAGATAATTAAAGTATCAAAATTACTCCAATTATCCCAGATTTCAGTGTCAGTAATTTTCATTTCAATATGTGGTCCGAAAGAGGCCAGAGTGTGACAAAATTATGTAAGAATTTCTAGGGTTTAGGAAGATTTTGAGCCGCAGAGAAGGCCAGATTTTCTTAAAGCTGGACGCTGGAAGAGAGACGCAAATCCTAACTTCCTTCCTTGGATGGGTGGAAGTAAAAGATAATGGAAAGTGGCCACAGTTTGTTTCATAGACAATGGCGTGGTTTCTAAAGACCATGACAGTAGCGTAAACCTCTAGTGCACATGGATCTATTTGTGTAAACCCCAGCAGCCATATCTAGGCACGGACTTTCTTCTCACTTTCGTGTTTTCGAGTTTCCGTGGCTACATTATAGCTTCCTTATCAGCACAGTTAGGTGAAGATCAGGGCGAGAAGGAACAATGCTTACCACCTCGCCAAGCGTAACACCTTCTGTTGCAATGGCCACCGCACGAAGGCAGGAAATCTGCTTGAAGGGTGACAGCAGGATAGAATAGGCTTTCGGGAAGCTGTTTAAGGAGACCGCCGTTCTGTGCTGGTAATCTTACAGTTACGTTGTACGAACGGTAGAGTTAAAGTTGCAGTGAATGCAGCTGCCACTGATAGTGAAGAATGTCAAATGGATACTGAAAATTTATCACAATTTCATGGCGATTTCTCCCAGCAGGTTTTCAATACACTTCTACATCGACAAGTAGTTACAACAAATTATCATGGAAACGTTTTTAAGAACTATTGGTAGGCGAGGTAGGAAGAGACATTAAATCGGAAAATAATATTTTCATTAATTTAAGGAATGATTAATTAAATGGTAAAATTTAAATGGGTCGGTCAAATATTTCATATGTTTATTCATAAGCAGAGTAGGGATGAGCATGTTATCTCCAGCTATAATTCATCTGACTTATTTTTGGAAAGTAATGGCTATTACTCTTGCCCGAACTATAGTTGATTCCATAATATACCCTAGATTCTTCAAAACAAAACATGACAGGACATTACAATTGAACACATCAAAAGGGTTTGACGTCCTCTATAATCCCTGCAGTAATTATATGCATAAAAGTATTAAAATATAAAAAATGCCCTTTGCTTCTGTGGTTGTAATTTTATTGCATCCCTAAACCGAATGCATTTGTTGGTCTTTTAATATATTTTATAGATGACAACAAGCTTCACTTAATCTTCCGTGTTTTATTTTATGCAGGTTTGACATTTCATAGTCGAATTTCATATCGCGTAACCTCTCCATGATATAGAGTCTTTCGCTCAAGGAATACAAAATAATGGTTTGGAAGTATTTGTTGTTAAATACGTACATAAGGATTTTTGTGATAACCTGTGGCTTAACAGAAGGTATTTCCCTTCATTTTTAAGGGGTTCTTCTTTAAGTGTATTTAACAACGCTATCGCGTGCTAAGATTAGGTAGCTGTGATGACAGATGAAGGAACATGCATCGAGCATCAGTGGAATGATACTTACAAAGGAAAATCGCATTACTCTGAGGAAAACTTGTTCTAGTGCCACTTTGTCTACCACTCATCAAATATTACGTTGGCGTAGACCTGAAGTTATGCTTCGCGATGAGTAGCCGGTCTCTGACCACCTGCGTTACCGCAAATTTCTGATTTTTAAAAACGAATATATCAATATAAAATAATATTCAATACTGTTTTACATACACGAAGTTTATTGACTGGAATTACAACAAAATTTATTGTACTGACGAGATGTTTTAATGAAACTTTTCTTCGATTGGCGTAGGGAACTACAGTAGGAATTTGCAGGTCTCAAGATATTAAAAGTGGCTTAATTTACCTCACGGCTTAATAGTCGAGATTTCTTCTAAGTTGAGTATAAGACTATTCATTCGTAAAGAAAACTTAAATTTTTATTCAATAGTAATTTCCGAATTAATTATTTAATGGTTTGCTTAAATAGTTCTTTAAAAATGCAATTTGCAATGCACAAGCATAATTATTCGTTCTGTCTTTAGTCCGTGATGTTATTTTCAGTGTATAATTTAAGAAAAAAGTTCTGTTTAATAGAAAGAAGTTTAATTTCCTTGGGTATCAATGTTACATACCCGTAAATATTTTATTAAAGGCGATTAATTCATTAATACATAATAAATAATAATTATACAGATATTGTGTAAATAAATAAATCAAGAATAATGAAATAATGTGACACGTGACACGTATGGGGGCATAGAAAATACACAGAAATTTTAAACGTGGAAACCATAAGAAAGGGGTGTAGGTTGAATGGAAAGTAGAGGCAGCGATATTATTAAATAAATTTTGAAGGCCTGGAATTGTGTGACATGGATTTCGTTCAACCAGACCAAGACAAGGATAACTGACGGACACTTGTCACCGCGGTTATGAACTTTTGGACTCCGTAAAAAAGGATGGGAAATTATTCAATAGGAAAGGACCTGTTACCTTCTCAAGAAGGACTCCGCTCCATGGAATTAGGTAATTTGTAACAGGTGTGACCTAAGCCCTTGTCTTGTAGCAGGAAAATTACAGTATGACTTGTACTTGTCCCGGATTATGGCGGTTATAGTGATGGCAATACAAATTGTATTACTTTTATGACATTGTTTTTGGTCACTTCGACACATCTTGAAAATAGTGATGTCGCTGATATAGCCATGCACACACACTCGCAAAGAATGCGGTACCTCTGAATTTTGCTCCTATTTTATAGCGACATCTTAGTGTAGAGACTAATTCGTTTGGTATTTTTGAGACACCCTTGCTGTGAAAACTTGTCACGAGGACGAGCGGCCCCTGCCGGTAGAACTACGGGCTTAACATTTTAAAGCCCGAGACTTACTTTATGTACCACCAGATTTAATATTCAGAAATTATTTGTTCAGCCCACATTGCATTTACACGTATATGTTTTGCGTGGATCTCACAACAAACAGCGATTATTTCTCTTTACAGCACTGACTTACCTGTTTTATAACCAAAGTAGGGAGTGTTTACTGCGCGGTACGAGCTGGGACTTTAAACTAGACAGTTACAGTTTCGTCCTTAAAGGGTTAATATACGCAGATTTTGATATTTTATACCATTTCTGTGACATAAAATATAGCAATATGATTCTCAATAAATTTGGCTTGATTTTTAAAATTTTCCACTTCATGGTCCAAAAGTATGCCCTGAAATTTCATACAAGGGCTTATTAAAATATTTATTTCAACGAGAGTTTTTAAAATTGAAAATTTCTTATCAACATTAACCATACAACATTATTAACAGTGATAATAACGGTGGATACAATGGAGAGGCTAGCGTTGTTGATTTGCATTCCGGAGTTGCCAATTTTGAATGCCGTCTAAAAGACTGCTGTTAAAAATGACGTCTCTGGTCGTATTAATAATTCTCTTTATGACCAAATATGCCTGGTTTTTAATTACAAACTCTTTATTCCAGTATATTCAATACGCGCTTTAAAAACCATCCCAATTTTCGAAACTACGCATGTGAATTAGTAGTTGGCTGGGCGTCGTAAAGTACCTCAGAAAACAAGCCATGGCAAAACACTGTCAATAAAGTAAGAAAAACAATTATTCTCTAATTAATTTCTTTGTGGTAACAGAGCTAGGTAATTAAATTACGTCGCTTTTTCCGACTAAAAATAGAGAAGCAAAGATAACATTTCCTTCTACCTGAAATTATTTTCGACAAAATTACAAAATAATGAGAATACGAAACATTTTAGTTCTGCTCTTCGTGAACAAATTCAATTATTGTAGACCACTTGCTCTGCTTCCTCTCTGAAAACATCTATTTTGTTACAGTCAGATGGAGAAAAGTACTATTTAGTTTTTTTGATACGAATTTCAGTTAACTGGCACATTCTTTCAATTTTTGCAAAAAAAAATAAACACCTTCTTTGAAAAGGCCCCTTTCCTCACATGGTTGAGTTTTACGAAAACCTGTTCTCGACAATAGTATCATCCTTGAACAAGAAAGGTAAATATTTGACATATATTTCGTATGGCTGCAGGGCAAGAATAAAGTATTTGTGTTTGTTTGTGTATGTATGTATGTATGTATTATGTAATTACGCATATATATATATATGAATGTAGGTAACTTTTCTATATACAAGGTGGTTCAAATATGATCGGGACTGATTTGTGTGTAAACAAGCCGCACTGCGCAGCAGCTGTGCCACCTTGAGAGAGTGAAGCCACAACCTCCACCCTCCCTCCTGCTCGGATTAGAACCTGTTCAGTCCTGTCTGGGAGTTGCTAGAGTGATGAGCGAACAGAAG
>Ga0209628_10004168_pt1 | contig 10370 bp, 8 predicted proteins | sample TergutCu122P4_FD_187285 | JGI IMG/M metagenome (GOLD analysis project Ga0209628, IMG submission 187285) | Cubitermes ugandensis P4 segment gut microbial communities from Kakamega Forest, Kenya - Cu122 P4 (SPAdes) (version 2) | ecosystem: Host-associated > Arthropoda: Insects > Digestive system >... | reverse complement strand
CGGGCCCGTGCAGCGCGGCAACCCCGAGATTCAGCGCCGCGCGCAGGAAGTCATCGACCGCTGCTGGCAGATGAAAGAGAACAATCCGATTCTCTCCATTCACGATGTCGGCGCGGGCGGGCTTTCCAACGCGCTGCCGGAACTGGCGCACGGCGCCGGGTGCGGGGCGCGGTTTGAACTGCGCCGCGTGCCGATCGAAGAACCCGGCATGTCGCCGCGTGAAATCTGGTGCAACGAAGCGCAGGAGCGTTATGTGCTTGCCATCGCGCCCGAACGCCTGGACGATTTCCGCGCCCTGTGCGAGCGTGAGCGTTGCCCCTTCGCCGTGCTGGGCGAAGCGACCGCCGATGGCCGTCTTGTGGTGGCAGACAATCACTTCGGCAACCATGCCGTCGACATGGACATGCAGACGCTGCTCGGCAAGCCGCCGCGTATGCGGCGCGACGTTGCCCGCAAGCCGCGTTTCCATCCGCCCTTCGATGCCGCCAGCATTGATCTGAAAGAGGCCGCCTATCGCGTGCTGCGCATGCCGTCCGTGGCGAGCAAGCATTTTCTCATCACCATCGGCGACCGCACCGTGGGCGGCATGACGGCCCGCGACCAGATGGTCGGCCCCTGGCAAGTGCCGGTGGCCGATTGCGCTGTTACCACGCTCTCTTACCGGGGCTATCTCGGCGAAGCCTTCGCCGTCGGCGAAAAAACGCCGCTGGCATTGATCGACGCGCCCGCTTCCGGGCGCATGGCGGTGGGCGAGGCGGTGACCAATCTCGCCGCGGCGCTGATCGGCGACATCGGCAAGATCAAGCTGTCCGCCAACTGGATGGCCGCCGCCGGTCATCCCGGCGAGGATGCCGCGCTGTTCGATACCGTGAAGGCGGTCGGCCTCGCATTCTGCCCGCAGCTTGGGCTGAGCATTCCGGTCGGCAAGGATTCGCTGTCGATGAAAACGGCATGGGAGGAGGAGGGCGCGAAAAAGCAGGTCACCTCGCCTTTGTCGCTGATCGTTTCCGCCTTCGCCACGTGCGCCGATGCGCGCAAAACGCTGACGCCGCAACTGCGCGTTGATGCGGGGGATACCGATCTCATGCTGGTCGATCTCGGCCAGGGCCGGCATCGGCTCGGCGGCTCGGCCTTCGCGCAGGCGTTCGGCGCGATGGGCGAGCACGCGCCGGATATCGACGCCGCGCGGCTGAAAGGTTTTTTTGCCGCCATCCAGACGCTCAACGCGGCCAATCTACTACTCGCCTATCATGACCGTTCCGACGGCGGCCTTTTTGCCGCCGCCTGCGAAATGGCCTTTGCCGGACACTGCGGCGTCTCGCTCAACCTTGACACGCTGTGCTGGGACGCGCTGATGAACGATGCCGATGGCCTGGAACGCAAGCCCGAGATGGTCGACGGGCGCTTGCGCGATCGCGTCATGGGCGCGCTGTTCGCCGAAGAACTGGGCGCGCTGCTGCAAATCCGCCGCGATGACCGGGCCAAAGTCATGCAGGTGTTGCGCGATCATGGCCTGGCCGCGTGCACGCACACCGTCGGCGAATTGAACACGGCGGACGAAATCCGCGTCTGGCGCAATGCCAAACCGCTGCTCAGGGAAAAGCGCGTCGACTTGCACCGCGCCTGGATGGAAACCAGTTATCAGATCGCCCGGCTGCGCGACGACGCGCAATGCGCGCAGGAAGAATTCGACGCCCTGCTCGACGCGGGCGACCCCGGCCTGTCGGCCACGCTGACATTCGATCCGGCGGAAGACATCGCCGCGCCGATGATCGCCAAGGGCGCAAAACCGAACATCGCCATCCTGCGCGAGCAGGGCGTGAATGGTCAGGTCGAAATGGCCGCCGCTTTCGACCGCGCCGGCTTTGCCACCTTCGATGTGCACATGAGCGATCTGCAATCGGGCCGTACTGCGCTGTCAGACTTTTGCGGTCTCGTCGCCTGCGGCGGATTTTCCTATGGCGATGTGCTCGGCGCGGGGCAGGGCTGGGCGAAATCCATTCTCTTCAATGATTCACTGCGCGATGCGTTCTCCGCCTTCTTCGCGCGCCGCGACACCTTCGCGCTCGGCGTGTGCAACGGCTGCCAGATGATGAGCCATCTGGCGCAAATCATCCCCGGCGCGCAGCACTGGCCGCGCTTCGCGCGCAATCGCAGCGAGCAATTCGAGGCGCGCTTCGTCATGGTCGACGTGCCCGACAATCCCTCGCTCTTCCTCGACGGCATGGCCGGCAGCCGCCTGCCCATCGTCGTCTCGCACGGCGAAGGCCGCGCCGATTTTTCCGCGCAGGGCAGGGAGGCGGGCGCGCTGGTCGCGCTGCGCTACGTCGACAATCGCGGTCATGCCGCCGTCGCCTATCCCTTCAACCCGAACGGCTCGCCCAACGGCATCGCCGGCCTCACCACGCCGGATGGCCGCTTCACCATCATGATGCCCCATCCCGAACGCATCTTCCGCGCGGTGCAAATGTCATGGCGCCCGGAAACATGGGGCGAAGACAGCCCCTGGCTGCGCATGTTCCGCAATGCGCGCAAGCGGCTGGGGTAACAGAAAAGTCTGGCGTCACGGAACGGCCCCCAGTCGCGCAGGGACGGGTTCTCGTCTGGCGCTTCGGGCGGCTCCAGCGCAGAGGGATAACGGATGCGCAAAAAAATCGGCGCTGTGAGCGCCGATTGAAATTGGGTTGAAACAGAATTACTCCACTTTCGCCTTGCTGCGCAGTTCGGTGATATGTTTCTCGACGACCTGCTGCTGCATGCGCTGCATGAGTTGCGGCTTGACTTCCTCAAGGGGCGGGTGCTTGAGTTCGCGGATGTCATCAAGCTGGATGACGTGCCAGCCGAAATCGGTTTTCACCGGGGTGGCGGAGAACTTGCCCTTTTCGAGTTTGACCAGCGCCTCGGCGAAAGGCTTGACGTAGCCAGAAGGGGCGCTCCAGCCCAGATCGCCGCCGCGGTCCTTGTTGCCCGGATCTTTCGACTGCTTGGCCAGTTCCTCGAATTTGGCGCCTTTTTGCAGTTGGGCGATGATGTTCTTCGCATCGTCTTCCTTGTCCACCAGAATGTGGCGCACCTTGTATTCCTTGTCGCCCATCGCCTTGACGATGGTGTCATACTCGGCTTTCAACGCTTCGTTGCTGACCGGATGGCTGTTGACGTAGTCCTGCAAGTAGGCGTTCACCAGAATGCCCTGGCGCGCCAGTTCAAACTGGGACTGCACCTCGGCGTTTTTCTCCAGGCCCTTCTTCTTTGCCGCCTGGGAGAGCATTTCACGATTGATGAGGTCGTTGCGGATGGCCTCACGCAGTTGCTCGCTGTCTTGCTGGCCCTGGTTCAACTGCGCTTGCAGCAGGGCTTCGGCGCGGGACGCCGGGATGGCGACGCCGTTAACCGTGGCGACAGCGCCCGACTTGGCGGCGGGCTTGGCGTGATCCTGGGCATACGACGGCGCTTGCACGAGCAGGCCCATGACAAGCAGGGCGGTGAGGCGGGGAAGAGCGTATTTCATGAATTTTCCTTGCGTGGGTTGGTCGGGGTAAGGTTAATCGGAATCCTCGGGCGTCAGCGCCTTGATAGTGAGGGCATGAATTTCCCCGCGCATCATGGACGCTAACGTGTCATAAATCAAGCGGTGCCGTTCCATTGTGCCGCGGCCCGCAAAGCGCGCCGAGACGATGGTCATCCGGTAATGTCCGCCGCCGCCCTTGGCGCCGGCATGACCGGCGTGCTTGGCGCTATCGTCGACAATGTCCAGCCGCAGAGGTTCCAGCGCGGCGAGTTTTTCGCGCATGCGGTCGATTACAGATGTCATTTTTCCTCCTCCTGAATGTACCTGGATAGCAGCAGGCTCTGCGCAACAACAAACACCAGCATCAAGCCCATACCGCCGAACAACTTGAAATTCACCCAGGCGTCAGTGGAGAAAGTATAGGCGACCGCCAGATTGATCGCGCCCATGAGGGCAAAAAAGCCGATCCAGCTTGCATTGAGCCGCCCCCATATCCGTTCGGGCAGGTGAATCTGCTCTTCCATCAGCTTGCGGATCAGGTTCTTGCGGAAGATCAGCGTCGATCCGGCCAGCACGAGGCCGGAGAGCCAGTAGAGCGCCGTCGGTTTCCATTTGATGAAGGTTTCGTCTTGCAGCAGCAAGGTCGCGCCGCCGAAGATCACGACGATGGCCAGACTAATCCACAGCATGGTGTGCACCTTGCGGCGGCGCGCCAGCAGCCAGCCGATCTGGATGAAGGTGGCGGCAATGGCGACGCCGGTGGCGACGTAAATGCCGGCGATCTTGAAGGCGATGAAGAAGAGAAGGACCGGAAACAGGTCGAAGAGAAATTTCATGTCGGGCGATTATATCTTGCGTTCCAGTTTCAGGGCGGCCGAATTGATGCAATAGCGCCGGCCCGTCGGCGCCGGTCCGTCGTCGAAGACGTGGCCGAGGTGGGCGCCGCACTGGCGGCACAGCGCTTCGGTGCGCCGCATGAAATGGCTGTTATCTCCAGCGGTGGCAATGCTGTCCGCATCGGCAGGCTGCCAGAAGCTCGGCCAGCCGGTGCCGGAATCGAATTTATGCTCGGCGCTGAACAATGCCGCCCCGCAGCACACGCAGCGATAGATGCCGGCCTCGTGACAGTCCCAATATTCGCCAGTAAAGGCAGGCTCAGTGCCTTTCTGGCGGGTGATGCGGTACTGCTCGGGCGTGAGCTGTTTACGCCATTCTTTGTCGTTCATTTCATTCCTTTTCGATGGGGCCGGGTTACGCGTGACCTGCGAGCCACCGTCACCCCCTCCCTTGAGGAGGGGGCCGGGGGGAAGGTTGTTTATTGTGGATGACCCACATCACCAGCGCGCCGCAGGCGCAGGCCAGACCAAGACTGCCGAAGGCGAAGCCCCAGGCGGCGGGATCGTTTTTGCCGCCCATGCCATCCAGCGTCATGCCGAATACCAGCGGGCCGAGAAAGCCGCCGCCGAAGCCGAGAAACGAATAGACCGCCAACGCTGCGCCGCGTTTCCCGGGCGGTGTGGCCGCCACCAAGCCGGCAGTCAGCGCAGCCGAATCGCCCATTACGGCAATGAAATGCAGGGCGAGCAAAAACAGGGTCAGCCACCACGCCACGGGGGCGGAAAAACCCGCCGCCCAGGCGAGCAGGCCCGAGCAGGCCATCACCGCAATGATGTAGCGGTGGCGGCCAACGCGGGCGGCGATCTCATTGCCGAAAATGCTGGCGGGGATGCCGAACAGATTGATCGCCGCCGCTGCCGCCGCCGCTCCGCCGGGAATATTCGCGTGCGGCGAGAGGCTGTATGCGAAAGCAATAAAAGCCACCATCCAGGCGCGCAGGCCGAACAGTTCCCACGAATGGGCGACGTAGCCGAGGATATAGCCGAGCATGGCGCGGTCGCGCAGCACCGGGCGCGGATCGAGCAGACGCCTGAGCGGCTGGGTATTGCGTTCCGGCGCCAGCGGGGCGAGCGCGTACAGGGCCAGCAAGCCCGCCGCCAGCGGCCCGATGCTGGAGAGAATGAAAACGCCGCGCCAGTGGAGCAGCGGATCCAGCACGCCGGTCAGCAGCAGCGAAACGCTGGCGCCGATGCCGAAGGTCGCGGTGTAGAAAGCGATGAAGCGGCTTTGCAACTGTCCGCCGACGCGATCGGTGAGCGCCTTCAGGCCCGGCATATACGTGCCGGCCAGCCCCGCGCCGGCCAGCGCCTGAAACAATGCGCCGCTCGTCACGCCGGAAGCGAAAATGCCGAAGCCCAGCGTTCCGGCAAGGGTGAGCAGGGTGGAGAAAAAATACACACGCCGCGCGTCGATGCGGTCGGTGAGGGCGGAGAGCAGCGGCACCGCCGCCGTGTAGCCGATGAAAAAAGCGCCGCCGATGAAGCCGGCCTCGGCCCCGCTCATGCCCCACGCCTCGCGCAGCGGCGCCAGCAGCGCCGGATACGTCGAAAAGCCCGTCATGCTGAGCACCTCGGCCAGGCAGAGCAGGGCGACGATGCGCAGGGGAGAATGATCGGCTCGGGCGTTCATGGAATCGAGAAGATAACAAAAGTCTGGCGTCAGCGGACGGCATAAATGGCGGGTCATTGACAACCGATCCCTGATGCCTGAAAAGTATAATGCCTTGAACCATGACCGCGCCGTCCGCCCAACCGTCCGCCCTGCCATTGTCGGCCAGCATTGCCGTCTCGCTCGCCGTCGCCGCCACCATCGGTATTGCCGATGTCATTTACGTGCTGTCAGTGGCCGGCGGCGGCATCGGCGGGCGGCTGCTTGCCGTGCTGCCAATCTACTTCATCGCCGCCTTTGCCATCGCGCAGTTCGTCTTCTGGCTGCTGCACACGGTCGTCGGGCGCGTGCTGCTCCTCGACATGCGCGGCCATGCCATCGTCACGCTGCTGACTTTTCTCGCTGCCGGCTTGCTGCACCATTACATCGAAAGCGCCGGCGTCGAGCGCATCCTGCAAGAACAGGCCGCCTCGCCCGCCGCGCGCGAGGGCAGTTGCCCGCCGGGGCTGACATGCGCGCCTTTGCAGCAGGCCGACGCGCTGCGCGAAGCCGATGTCTCCACGCGCCTCATCGCCGCCGAACGCGGCACGCTCAACGCGGAAGGATTCTCGCTGCTCCTGCGCGACCCTGATCCAGCGGTGCGCGCGGCCCTGGCGCGCCGCGCCGATCTGCCGCAGGAATGGCTGGAAAGAATGGCCGGCGACCGGCATCCCGTGGTGCGCGAAGCGGCGGCGGAATCATTGCGGCAAAGCGACGAGGCATTAAGCCAGCTTGCCTTCGACCGCGAAGCGCGCGTCCGCTTCGCGGTGGCGCGCAACCCTGGCGCGCCGCCCACCGCGCTCGACCTCCTCGCCTCCACCCGCGACCCGGAGATTCGCCTCCTCGTCGCCAAGCACCCCCGCGCCAGCGAGCCGGTGCTGCAACGCCTGCTCAACGGCAGCGGCGACCAAGCCGAACAAATCGCGCAAGAACGCTTGCGCGGCGGGAGAATGTAGTCAGAAATCATAAAAGTCTGGCGCCACAGGACGGCATGCAAGGGGCGATGTAGCACGCATTTAGCCTTGTTTCACCAGATTTTCCGCCTTTCATTGCCATATTCCGGCCATATTTGAGTCGCATCGTTATCTCTGTCATTCATTCACGGGGAATAATATGAAACGTTTTCCGCTGGCCAGTAAAATTGCTTTACGGGTTGTTTTGACGCTTCTGATGATGCTGCCGATTGGCACCATCATGCGTTTGAGTCGGGCGCAAGCGAAAATGCCCGGCTTTACAGCGCGTAAAATGTTCGCGTTCTGTCCGTAAAGAGACGGAGCGCGATAATAAAAAAGCCGATAATCCAACTTCAAACATTTTCTTTCGGAGTGGTTGATTTCGTGAACCTGACACGCAAACAAGCCGCAATCGCGGCCGTGGTTTCAATCATCGCTGTGGCGGTCGCCGTTCAGGCGATCTGGCGGCCATTTGGCAATAAAACGGCGCTGCGCCTTTCGCATCACGAAGCCGCTTTCGATATTCGTTATCCTGACGCGATCATCGACAGCGCGGCGCTCTCCCGGCTGCCGCCCGACATGATTCGTGTGCCCTTGCTGCGCGCGCTGCTCACGGAAGATTTCGTCGATTACTACGAATCCACGCCGACGCGGCTTTCTGCGGAAGGGGCGGCGCGGCGGCTGGCGTTCGAGCATGATCTCGATTGGCGCGACGAAATCGTCAAGCGCGTATTCGACGAGCCTTCGCGCGTGCTGCTGTGGCGTTCGCCCGACGGCCGCCTCGGGTATTGGGCGATGACGATGCGCCGCAACGGCCTTGCCCGGCTGATGCAGGGCCTAGCCAACGTGGCCGCCAGCGACACGCAACTGGGGCAGGCGGGAACGCTCGACGGCGCGCCGGTGTATGCGCTCAAGCTCTCGGTCAAGCATACCTTGCTGTTCGCGGCGAAGGGCGATCAGCTCATCGTTCTGTCGGAGCCGGGCATATTGTTCGGCGCCGACGGGGAGGTCATAGACGAGCGCGCCGAAACACTGGCGAAAATGCTGGACAACGGCCGCAACGAGGTCTTGCGAACCGCGTATGGTCTTGATCCGCAATCCGGCATGACAAACGGGCATCGACTGATTGTTTCGGCCAATTATCTTTCGTTCGGCTACCAGACGTTTTTTCCCGGCATCGACGCGCTGCGGTTTGATTTTGCCGCGTCCGACAAGGACGACGCGGACGCGGCCTGGAGCACCTCCGCGCTGATTGATCCCGCCCGCTTGCCGCAGCAGCATTGGGATAACGCCGATCTTTGGCGCGCCTTGCCCGCCAACGCGGCGGCCTGCGCAAGTTTGCCGGTGGACTGGCATGCCGCCGCCGATTTGCTCGGCAAGTTGAACGCGGGTGAAACCAAAGACGGACAAAACGCATCGCAAGTATTGCGCGAGCGCCTCGCTGGCCCGGTGGGCGCGTGCTGGTACGCGAAATCGACGCTGGCCGCGCCTGTGTTTGTTGCGCGCCTCAAGCCGGAGACCGCGCAGAATCCGGCGCAACTGGCGGCGGTCAAGAACGCGCTTGCGGGCGTTTTCAACGACGTCATTGGCGCGTATGAGGCAAGCGCCGATACCAGCGCGGGCTATCGCCGTCTGCCGGTGGAAACGAAGGACGTTGCGGCGGATGTCACGCAATGGACGCGCGCCGTCAGCGCCCATTCGGGCACAGCGAAAAGCGCGGATTCGCCTTACGCGGCGCAACTTTCCGCGCCGCGCCATTTTCCGGTCACGCTCGCGCTTGCGCACGGCTATATCGTGTTCTCGCCCGACGCGCGCCTGGTCGATGACACGCTTGCTGTGCTGGACAAACGCTATCCGGCCATCGCCGACACGCTCGCCCCGCAGCGCCTGTCGACCACGGTGATGATGGTCACGCCATCCACGGCGGCGGCGCTGGTGGAACGCGAAGCGAGCCGCACGCTGCCGGCAGATCATGAAGCGACTTTGCGCAACGCTGCGAGCGCGCATTTGCTGCCCAAGCTGCGCGCGGTCGCGGGCTACGCGCCGTTTGCCCTGAGCCTGCCGGATTCGCTGCCTTCGTCTGCGAGTTGGGCGCCGGTCACATGGTCTTTTGAGTCGCGCGCGAAGGAAAGCGAAAACGCGCGCAATGACGCAACAGACGCGCCGCCGCTGGGCGCTGCTGGCGACTGAGCATGCGCCGGCGCTTTCTCCAGCAATGCGCGGCGCTCGGCCTGACCGCCTTCGGCGCGGCGCTGGCGCGTCCGGCGGGCGCGCTCATGCCAGCGCAAACCGTTTCCGATCCCGATGCGCTGACCTCCCGGCAATCGGCCATCTTCCGCGCCTGGTTCGTGCGCATCGTCGATCAGCAGATGCGCCGCGGCCCCACGCCGCGCTGGACGCAGCGCGACTGCGCCGGTCTCGTGCGCTTCGCCGCGCTGGAGGCGCTGCGCGAACACGACGCGCGCTGGCGCAAGGCGAGCGGCATGAACGACGACACCGACGCCAGCCGCCTGCCGCCCGAATTGCAACTGAGTCCGCAGCAACGCACGCTGGCGAATCGCTGGACGCGCATCGACGGCAGCATGGGCGCCTACGCTTCGGCCATCGCGCTGATCCAGCGCAACAGCCGCTTCGTTTCGCGCGACGTGAATCAGGCGCTGCCGGGCGACTTGCTGTTTTTCGATCAGGGCGACGAGCAGCATTTGATGATCTGGCTCGACCGCTACATCGCTTATCACACCGGCACGGTGACGCCGACCGACAATGGTCTGCGCGCCGTGGCCGTTTCCGACCTGATGCACTGGAAAGATTCGCGCTGGCAGCCGCGCGATGGCAATCCGAACTTCATCGGGATGTTTCGTTTCGCATTTCTGACGCCGTGAGTCTCCCTATGCGCTCTTCGCTTGCTTCCCCACGCCAATTTCGCCTGACCGCCTTGTTCGCGCTGCTTGCGTTCATCCTTTGTCTGGGAACGCCGCCTGTCCGGGCCGGCGACAGCAATCCCACGCTCAGAGAGGCCGGCGCCAGCGGCTACGACGCCACGGTCGTGCAGGGTCAGCCTTTCTTCCTGCTCTCCGATGCCAGTTTCGGCAGCGATCAGGTCGCGCAAGTGCGGCTGGAAACCACAAGCCGCTGGGAACAGGAAAACTACGGCGGCGTGGATATCGTCGTCTACAAAGTGCCGAACCCGCTGGCTTTCCTCAAGGCGCAAAAAAATCTGCATCGCCTGGACATCAAGCCCAATTATCAGGGCGAAGGGCTGGCGAATACGCTGGGGTATCTCTGGGATCGCTGGAATGGCGACGCGCGCCGTTCCTGGCAACGCGTGCTTTCATACGACACGCGCAGCAAAGCCACCGCGGCGA
>Ga0209628_10004167_pt1 | contig 10371 bp, 9 predicted proteins | sample TergutCu122P4_FD_187285 | JGI IMG/M metagenome (GOLD analysis project Ga0209628, IMG submission 187285) | Cubitermes ugandensis P4 segment gut microbial communities from Kakamega Forest, Kenya - Cu122 P4 (SPAdes) (version 2) | ecosystem: Host-associated > Arthropoda: Insects > Digestive system >... | reverse complement strand
TCGCATATCCGTTAGGCGATTCGAACCAACACCCGTGCCGGACGACGTCAAGGCGACGATCATCCGCTGCGCCATAAACGCGCCGACCGCCGGCAACCAGATGCTCTACACGATCCTGGACATCCGCGACCCGGAGATCAAACAAGCCCTCGCGCGGCTGTGCGACAACCAGCCGTTCATAGCGGACGCCCCGCTCGTGCTGGTCTTCCTGGCGGACTGCCGGCGCTGGCACGACGCGTACGAACTCGCCGGCGCCACGCCCCGCCCGCCCGGGCCGGGCGACCTCATGCTGGCCACCCAGGACGCCATGGTGGCGGCCCAGAACGCGGTGGTGGCCGCGCACGCGCTGGGTCTCGGCAGTTGCTACATCGGCGACGTCATGGAGAACCGGGCCGAGATGGCCGAACTCCTGGCGCTGGATCCCTGGGTCTTCCCGGCGACCCTGGTCGTCTTCGGCTATCCGACGGATCAGCAGAAGCGCCGCCCCAAACCGAAGCGCTTCGGGACCGCCGGGATCGTACTGACCGACCGCTACCGCCGCCTGACTCCCGCCGAGCTCCGCGCGATGTTCGCCGACCGGGGCGACGACTTCGACAAGTTCGTCCCGGCCTTCTGCCGCCGCAAGTACGAGTCGGGTTTCGCCCGGGAGATGACGCGCAGCGTGGCGGAGTATCTGGAGGCTTTCCGCTGAGCGGAAGATCACGAAAAATTGAGGAATTCTCAGAATTCTCAGAGTTTTCTCAGAATCAGGCCACAAGACTGGCGCCACGAGACACCATCCCCCTCCAGGAGTCCGAAAAGCACTCCTCGCTCGCAGCATTCGAGTGGGGACACGGTGCCCAGGCCCGGTAGACTCACCGATGAGCCTGGGCACTGTCCATTTGCGTCCGGGCCGACCAGCAGAAAGGCCCCCGATGTCCGCTCGTCCCATCGCCACCAGTCATGTCGCGTCCCTCCGGGAGGCGTTCGCCGCCGATCCGCTCGCCCTGATCGTCCAGAACGCCGTCACCACCACCTCCGTGACGTCGGTCGCGCTCAACCGCTCGGTGGTCGTCGCGATGGACCCCCTGGTCTCGGACCAGCTGGACACCTGGACGGCGACCGCCCAGGCCAAGTCCGGGCGCTGCTGGCTGTTCGCCGGCCTCAACCTGCTGCGCGCGCAGGTGATCGACGAGCTGAAGCTGGAGAAGTTCGAGTTCTCCCAGAACTATCTCCACTTCTGGGACAAGCTGGAGAAGGCCAACTGGTTCTTCACCTCGATGATCGAGATGGCCGGCCGGCCCATCGACGACCGCACCGTCGCCCAGATGCTGCGCGACCCGATCGGCGACGGCGGGCAGTGGGACATGTTCGTCGCGCTCATCGAGAAGTACGGCCTCGTGCCCAAGTACGCGATGCCGGAGACAGAGTCCAGCTCCAACACCCGCGCCATGAACACGGCCCTGGAGACGCTGCTGCGCCGCGGCGCCCGGGATCTGCGCGCCGCCGGTGACGCCGCCGAGGACGTGCGGCAGGGCTTGCTGGCCGACGTCTACCGGGTCCTCGCCATCCATCTCGGCACCCCGCCGGAGAGCTTCTCCTGGGCCTACCGCAACAAGGACCGCGAGTTCAGCCGGGTCGGCCGGATGACGCCCCGCGAGTTCGCGGACCACGTCATCGCCGGCGACATCACGAAGATGGTCTGCCTGGTCAACGACCCACGCCACCCGGTCGGGGCCACCATGACCGTCGATCATCTCGGCAACGTGGTCGGGGGCCGGCCGATCCGCTACCTGAACGTCACCCCGGCCACGCTGAAGGCCATGGTCGTCAAGGCCGTCACCGATTCCCGCCCGGTCTGGTTCGGCTGCGATGTCGGCAAGCAGTTCGACCGGAACCTCGGGGTCTGGGACAACGACCTGCTGGGTTTCGAGCGCGTCTACGGGGTCGATCTGGCGATGACCAAGGCCGAGCGGATGGAATTCGGCGAGGAGGCCATGAACCACGCGATGCTCTTCACCGGGGTCGACCTCGAAGACGGCCGGCTCCGCCGCCTGCGGGTCGAGAACTCCTGGGGCGAAGAGGGCGGTGACAAGGGCTTCATGACGATGAACGAGTCGTGGTTCGACGAGCACGTCTTCGAGGTCGCCGTTCCGGTCGACGACCTGGACGACGAGTTGCGCGAGGCGCTTGCCGCCGAGCCGATCGTCCTGCCCCTGTGGGACCCGATGGGCACGCTGGCCTGAAGGACCCTCAGTCGTCCGGGCCGCTCAGCAGCTCCAGGATGTCGTCGATGTGCTCCAGGAAGAACGTGATCATCGCGTCGTAGAGGCGGGTCGGAACGACGGGCACCAGTGTGGTGACGGCCAGCGCCCCGGCCCCCTTGCGGTAGCGCGGGCGGGGGTGGGCCGTCGTGGCGGCCCGCGCGATGGTCCGGCCGACCACCTCGGGGTTGGTCGCCATGGCCCGGTTGGCGAACTCCAGGCCGGCGGCGAAGTTCTGGGCGATCGCGGAGTACTTCCCGAGTCCCGAAGCGGCCTTCAGGTTCTTGGCCGCGATGCCGGCCCACTCGCTGTGGATGAGGCCCGGTTCGATGATGACGACGTCGATCCCGAAGCCCCGCACCTCCTGGCGCAGGGCGTCGGACAGGGCCTCCATGGCGTACTTCGTCGCGTGATACCACCCGCCGAGCGCCATCGAGAAGCGCCCGCCGATCGAGGAGACGTTCACGATGCGCCCGGAGCGCTCGGCCGTCATGTGGGGCAGGACGAGTTGGGCCAGCCGCATAGCCCCGAAGACGTTGACATCGAACTGGCGGCGGGCCTCGGACATCGGCAGTTCCTCGATGCTGCCGTAGGAGCCGTAGCCGGCGTTGTTGACCAGGATGTCGATGCCACCCTCCGCCGCGAGTACGGCGGCGACAGCGGCCTGGCACGACTCGTCGTCGGTCACGTCGAGCGTGAGCGTGTGGATGCCGCGCCGGGCCAGTTCCGGCATGGGCCGCCGGGAACCGGCGTAGACCGTCACCCCTTGGGCCTTCAGGGCGAGGGCCGCTTCGCGCCCGATCCCGGACGACGCACCGGTGACAAGGGCGATGAGAGATTCCATGGAATCATCATAGCCCGTGCGCTTCACAGCGCACGGAAGACCTTGTGGTTCGCCGCCTGCGCGACGGGCCGGATGACCATGCGGTCGATGTTGACGTGGCGCGGGCGGCGGATCATCCAGGCGATGGCTTCGGCGATGTCCTCGGCCACCAAGGGCTCCGCGACGCCGGCGTAGACCGCGTCGGCCTTCGCCTGGTCGCCGCCGTAGCGGACAAGGGAGAACTCGGGGGTACGCACCATGCCGGGCGAGATCTCGCAGACCCGGACCGGCGTGCCGTTGAGTTCCAGCCGCAGCGCACCGGCCAGCGAGCGCAGGGCGGACTTCACGCCGCAGTACGACCCCCCGCCCTCGTAGGGTGCCTCGGCGGCGGTCGAGGTCACGAAGACGATCGTCCCGCCGGCGGTCGTCAGGGCGGGCAGCAGCGCTTGGGTCACCCGGGCGGCGCCGGTGACGTTGGTTTCGTACATCACCGGCCAGCGCGCCACGTCGTCGGAGGCCAGCGGGTCCTGGCCGAGGGCGAGGCCGGCGTTGTTGACCAGAACGTCCACGCGCGGCCCGGCCACTTCCGCCAGACGGGCGACGTCGGCCGGGACCGTCACGTCGCAGGGCAGCGCGATCCCGCCGATCTCGGCGGCCAGGGCCTCGATCCGATCCGTGCGGCGGGCGGCGCAGACGACGGTGAAGTCCGCCGCGAGGGCGCGGGCGGTGGCCTCCCCGATTCCGGACGAAGCTCCGGTGATGACAGCGATCCGATTCACGGGGCATAAGTCTACCCGGCGCGGCCGGAGTAGGCTGGAGCCATGACGTACACACTGATTCTTCTCCGCCACGGCGAGTCGGAATGGAACGCGCAAAACCTGTTCACCGGTTGGGTCGATGTCGACATCAACGAGAAAGGCATCACCGAAGCCCGCCGTTCCGCTGAACTGCTGAAGGCCGAGGGTTTGCTCCCCGAGGTCGTCCACACCTCCGTCCTGCGCCGGGCCATCCACACGGCCGAGCTCACCCTGGACGGCTGCGACCGCCACTGGATCCCGGTCCGCCGCTCGTGGCGGCTCAACGAACGCCACTACGGCGCTCTGCAGGGCAAGAACAAGACCCAGATCCGCGACGAGTACGGCGAGGAGCAGTTCATGGTCTGGCGCCGCTCCTACGACACCCCGCCGCCGGTCCTGGACACCGGGAGCGAGTTCTCGCAGTTCCACGATCCGCGCTACGCGGCGCTGCCGCCCGAGGCGCGGCCCGCGACCGAGTGCCTCAAAGATGTCGTGGTCCGGATGCTGCCGTATTGGTACGACGGGATCGTGCCGGATCTGGCCGCCGGCCTCGTGACGCTGGTCGCGGCCCACGGGAACTCCCTGCGGGCGCTTGTCAAACACCTGGATGGAATCTCGGATGCCGACATCCCGGGTCTCAACATCCCGACAGGGGTGCCGCTGCTCTACGAACTGGACGACGACTTCCGCCCGGTCACACCCGGCGGGCGTTATCTCGACCCCGAGGCGGCGGCGGCGTCGATCGAGGCGGTCAAGAACCAGGGCAAGCACTGAAGCGCGGTTTCTGACAACGCCCAACGCCGCAACCCGGACTCGCCGGGGTCTTCCGGAAACCAGTTATTCGTGGTAGACTTGGTTCGGCAGAAAGGGTCCGTTAACTATGTCATTCACTATTGGTGAGACGGTTGTCTACCCCAATCATGGCGCTGCCGTGATCGAAGATATCGAAACCCGGCAAATCAAGGGCGAGGACAAGTTATACCTGGTCCTTCGGATCGTCGGGCAGTCGGATCTCGTCGTCCGGGTGCCGGCCTGCAACCTCGACCTGGTCGGGGTGCGCGACGTGGTCGGCGGCGAAGACCTGGAACACGTTTTCAACGTCCTGAAGGCCTGCGACGTCGAAGAGCCGGCCAACTGGTCGCGCCGCTTCAAGGCCAACCTGGAGAAGATCCACTCCGGTAACGTCGTCAAGGTCGCCGAGGTCGTCCGCGACCTGTGGCGGCGTGAGCGCGACCGCGGGCTGTCGGCCGGCGAGAAGCGGATGCTGGCCAAGGCCCGCCAGAACCTGGTTTCCGAACTGGCCCTGGCCGAGCGTGTCGAAGAGGCGCGGGCGGAGGAGCTCCTGGACGAAGTCCTGGCCTCCGTCAACAAGTGAGTCATCGCCCGGTCAAGGACGATGTCGTCGCCATAGTGGTGGCGGCCGGTTCCGGTATCCGTCTCGGGCGCGAGATCCCCAAGGCCGCGATCGAGATCGGCGGTGTGCCGATGGTCCGGCGGGCGGTGCAATCCATGTTCGGTGGCGGCGCGGGCCGCGTGGTGGTCTCCGCCCCCGAGGCCTGGACCGAGAAGTTCGCCGCCTTCCTGGCCGGCTACGGCGAGCGCGTGAAGGTCATCCCCGGCGGCCTGCTGCGCCAGGACTCCGTCCGCCTGGCCCTGGATCACGTCGGCGGCGCCCAGATCGTACTAGTCCACGACGCGGCACGCCCGCTGGCGCCGCCGTTCCTGGTCGACCGGGTCATCGAGGCCGTCCGCGACGGGTCGCCCGCCGTCATCCCCGTGTTGCCGCTGGCCGATTCGCTGCGCCGCATCCGGCGGAGCTGGACGGTCGCGGTGGACCGCTCGACCTTCCTGCGCGTGCAGACCCCCCAGGGCTTCGACGCGGAGACTTTGCGCAAGGCGCACGCCAACACCGGCGACCGGGAGTTCACCGACGACGCCACGATGTGCGAGGCGATCGACGTCCAGGTGTCCACGGTGCCGGGTGACGGCCTGGCGTTCAAGATCACCGAGCCGATGGACTTGGTTCTCGCCGAGGTCATCGCCCGGGGCGAGTCGTGAAACTGCGCACCGGGGTGGGCTTCGACGCCCACCGGCTGGTCGCCGGGCGGGAAATGTGGCTCGCCGGGTTGCTGTTCGAGAACGAGATCTCCGGCCCCGAGGGCCATTCCGACGGTGATGTCGCCTGTCACGCGATGTGCGACGCCCTGTTCTCCGCCGCGGGCTTGGGCGACTTGGGTACGGTCTTCGGGACGAGCGATCCGCGCTGGGCCGGGGCGGCCGGATGCGCTCTGCTGGCCGAGGCCGTCCGCCTGGTCCGGGCAGAGGGCTGGGAGATTTCCCACGTCGCGGTCCAGATCGTCGGCGAGCGGCCCAAGCTGGCGGCCCGGCGCCGCGAGGCGGAACTCCTGCTCGGCGAGGTCGTCGGCGCGCCGGTCTCGGTCTCGGCCACCTCCACCGACGGTCTCGGCTTCACCGGCCGGGGCGAGGGGCTGGCAGCGTACGCGAGCGCGCTGCTGACCGCGGACTAGGAGACTTGGCCGGCGGGGGCGTCGTAGAGGCGGCAGGCCCCCGGGCTGGTCGCCTTCAACCCGTTCTGCGTCCAGAGCACCCGGTTGGCGCCCGTGCCGTGGTCGCCGGGCTGTGAGGGATCGTCGCCATCGTGTTCCGTGAAGGTCGCGATGTTCTGCTCGTCGGTTGCCGTCAGTCCCGAGGAGACCGCGATGGATCGCAGGAAGAGCCCGGCGAAGCAGTCGGCCTGGAGCTCCAGGCGGCGGTTGTATTCCAGCCACGTCGCCTCGTCGCCGTTCTGGTCGGCCTCGTCCTGGTAGGCTGCCACAGCGTCGTCTATCGAGGTCCGGTATTGGATGGCGTGGCCGAACTCGTGGGCCAGCGTCGTCTCCATCAGGTAGCGCATTGTCTGCATGTCCGCGGGGTAATACGTGTAGTCGTCCCGGGCGAAGTAGATCTGTTGGTCGGCGGGGCAATAGAAGGCGTCCTGCGTGTCCACCTGGCCGCAGGGGGTGTTGATCGGTTCGGTGTACACGGTCACCGACGGCCGGGGCAGTTCGAAGCCGGAGTCGGTCATCGGGCCGTACCAGGCGTACATCAGGCAGACGACGAAATCGTTCAAGTACGTCTGGAACTCGGCGACCGGGGCGGTTTGGAGGTCGGGCGTGCCGAGGGTGCAATCCACCGCCGGGAGGGTCTGGTTGTAGATCGGGTTGTCGTGGAGGGCGGCGTCGACCTCGTCCCAGGTGTTCGGAGCGGGCACCTCGGGGGGGTTGGGGTCCGGCGGGCCCGGGGTGTACTTGTTGCCCTGGTTGCCGCCGGCCTGCCCGCCACCGGTCTGCCCGCCGCCGGTGTGTTCGCCCGGCGGGTTGTTCAACACGGTGACCACGGCGGCGACCGCCGCGCCGCCGAGGACGAGCACGGCGCAAAGGATGACGATCAGCAGGACCGGCTTCTTCTTCACGGGGGCCGGAGCGGGAGCGCCCGGCCAGCCGGGGGTGTGACCCGGTGGCGCGAACGCGGGCTGGGCGTAGGGCGGCGGGAGGGCCGTCGGCTGGGCGTACGGCCAGGGGCGCTGTGCGCCGTACTGCGGCGGTGTGCCATACTGCGGGGGCGGGCCGAAGGGCTGGGGCGTGCCGAAGGGCTGGGGTGTGCCGTACGTCTGGAATGGTTGCGGCGCGACGTAGGGTTGCGGTGGGCCGTACTGCGGCGGTGGGCCGAAGGGAGCCGGCGGTTGGACGGGTTGCTGTGGTTGCGGGAAAGATTGTTGTTGCATTGTCCAGGGATCGGCAGGGCTCACTTGTCAATAATACACCTACGACACCTCTTCGTCGTTGGCCTCGTAGGTCCGGCAGACCCCGGGGGTGTCGGAGTTCAGCCCCTGGGTGATCCAGTTCTTGCGGTTCGTGGCCGTGCCGTGGTCGTCGGATTCCGGCGTCGAGGGGGCGGCGATGTCGTACATGGACAAGACGTTCTTCTTGTCCTCATCGGTGAAGCCACTGGAATCGGCCACGGCGGCGAGGAACAGCCCGTCGAGGCAGTCGGCCTGGAGTTCCAGGCGGCGGTTGAAGCGCATCGCCTCGGCGGTCTGGCCTTGTTCCTGGGCCTGCGTTTCGTAGTCCCAGGAGCTGTCGAAGATCCCCGTCCGGTACTGGATGTGGTGACCGAACTCATGGGCGAGGACGGACTCGACCAGGTAGGGCAGCGCCCGCATGCTCTGGGGGAAGAGGGTGAGCATGTCCTGGGCGTAGTAGATCTGTTGGTCCCCCGTGCAGTAGAAGGCGTTTTGCATGTCCTCCATCCCGCACCGGGTGTTGATCGGTTCGGTGTAGACCGTCACCGAGGGGTGGGGCAACTCATAACCGGCGTCGATCATGGGACCGTACCACGCGTACATCAGACAGTCCACGAACACGTTGAGATACTTCTCGATCTCCTCGGTCGGGGCGGTGCTGAGATCGAGAGTCCCCAGCCGGCAATCGACCTTCGGGAGATGCTGGTCGTAGATGGGGTTGTTGAGCAGGTAGGCGTCAACTTGGTCCCAGGTCGTCGGTGTCGGTGGGTCGGCCGGGTTGGTGTCCGGGGGACCTTGGGTGTATCGGTTACCCTTGTTGCCGCCCGGGACCGGGCCGGGGCCGGACTGGCTCCACGGCGCGATGTTCAACCCGGTGGCCACCGCGGCGGCCACGGCGATGCCGAGGACCAGCGACACCGACAAGATGATGATCATCATGGCCGGGGGCTTCTTGGCCGGGGTCGGCGCGCCCCAGGGCTGCTGGTAGGCGGGGGGTGCGAAGCCGGGGGGTGCGAACGGCGACGGGGCGTGGGCCGGCGGTCCGAACGGGCTGTGGGCCGGGGGGCCGAACGGGATTATTGCCGGGGCGTTGGGCGATGGCGGTGCGAAGCGGGTTCCGGCTTGGCCACCGACTGGTTGGGCGAACTGCTGTTGCCAGGGTTGCATGGCGGCGGCGGGCGGCGGGCCCCAGGCGGGCCGGGGTCCGGCCTGCCATGGTGCGGGCGGGGAGAACGCCCCGGGCGGGGGGCCGAAGGGTGGTTGGGCCGGCGGTGCGACCGGTGTTTGCGGTAGTGGGGCGTACTGTGGTGGCGGGCCGAAGGGCGGCGGGCCGAAGGGTTGCGGTGGCGAGGAAGTGGGGCCTTGCGGTGGTCCCCAGGGGCCAGGTTGACTCACCAAGTAAGCATACCACATTATTGCGCCTTGCGCGAATGAGTGGGGGTGGCGGGGCAGTCGCCTACTCGACGTCCTTGTCGGGCGCGGCGAAGGTCTGGCAGACACCCGGCGTCGCGGAGCCCAGGCCGTCACCGACCCACCTCGCCCGGTTCGGGCCGGCGCCGTGGTCCTGGGGCGGATGCGGGTCGCCGATGACCTTGTCGAAGAACTGCCGGATGTTCTGGTCGTCCTTGTCCGTGAGGTTGGTCGAGCCGGAGACCGAATGAAGGAACAGGCCGGCGAAGCAGTCGGCCTGCATCTCCATGCGCCGGTTCAGTTGCATGGCGACGTCGTCGTGGCCGGCCTCGGTCTCGCGGTCCTTCCAGATGGACATGCTGTAGAGGATCGCCGCCCGGTGCTGGACGTGATGGCCGAATTCGTGGGCCAGGACCGCCTCGACCAGGTAGCGCATGGTCCGCATCGACTTGGGCACGATGGTGATCAAGTCCTTGGCGTAGTAGATCTGCTGGTCGGCCGGGCAGTAGAAGGCGTTCTTCATCGGCGCCACCCCGCACCGGTTGGTGATCGGTTCGGTGTAGACCGTGACGGAGGGGCGCGGCAGCTCGAGGCCGGCGTCGGCCATGGGACCGTACCAGGCGTACATCAGACAGACCAGGAACGGATTCAGGTAGTCCTCGAGTTCCTTCACCGAGGCGGTGGCCAGGTCGACCGTCCCGAGGTTGCAGTCCACCGCCGGGAGGGTCTGGTCGTAGACCGCGCTCTTCATCATGACGTCCTGGGCCGCTTCGTAGGTCTTCGGGTAGGCCGGGTCGTCGGGGTTCATGTCCGGGGGCGCCGGAGTGTATCGGTTGCCCTGGTTGCCGCCCGGGATCGGGCCGGGGGTGGTGGTGCCGCCGTAGGGCGGGTGGTTGAAGGCGTTGACCACGGCCGCGGTCACGGCGGTGCCGAGTACGAGGATCGTGCAGAGCAGGATGATCGTCAGCGCGGGCGACTTCTTCTTGGGGACGGGTACACCCCACGGCTGGGGGTAGCCGGGGGGTGCGAACCCCGGGGTCGGGAATGGCGCGGGGGCGTAGGCCGGCGGTGGGTAGCCGGGCCGCACCGGTTGGCCGGGCGGGGAGTAGAGAACGTAGGCGCCGGGCGGGATGTACGGCGCGGGGCGGCCGGCTCCGGGGTACGCCGCGGGGCGGCCGGCTCCCGTGTACGCCGGCTGGGAGTAGGCCACCGGGTGCGGGGCGGGCCCGGGGATGTGTTGCTGCCACGGCTGGGCGGGGGCCACGGGCGGGGTCCAGGCGGGGCGGGGGCCGGCCT
>Ga0209628_10004165_pt1 | contig 10372 bp, 10 predicted proteins | sample TergutCu122P4_FD_187285 | JGI IMG/M metagenome (GOLD analysis project Ga0209628, IMG submission 187285) | Cubitermes ugandensis P4 segment gut microbial communities from Kakamega Forest, Kenya - Cu122 P4 (SPAdes) (version 2) | ecosystem: Host-associated > Arthropoda: Insects > Digestive system... | reverse complement strand
CCCGGCGCCCGCGGCCACTGCCTGAACCACCCCGGCGGTTTCCCGAAGGTGCGGGGAACAGGTGACGTAGGCGACCACACCGCCCGGCACGGCAGACGCGCACGCGCCACGCAGGAGGTGCTTCTGCAGCTCGACCAGATCGTCCAGGTCCGATTCCGCCTTGCGCCACCGGGCCTCCGGACGGCGCCGCAGCGAGCCCAGACCGCTGCACGGGGCATCCACCAGGACCCGCGCGAAGCTGCGTCCCCACGCCGGCCGAAGCCCGTCGGCCACCATCACCGGGGCGGGACCCGGCCGGAAGTACGCCCCAAGGGCTTGCGCGACCAGCGCCGCCCTGTGCGGGTGCAGGTCCGCCGCCACCACAGCCTCTCCACCCGCGCGGGCCAGGCCCGTCAGCAAAGCTGTCTTGCCACCGGGGCCCGCGCACATGTCGAGCCACGGCCCCGCCGGTGCGTCAACCGCGGCCAACACCATCGCGACAAGCTGCGATCCCTCATCCTGGACACCCGCGCGTCCGTCCCGTACGGCACTTGCCCCAGCCGGATCTCCCGGGCGTACGACACCCCACTGCGACCACCGCGTGGGTTCCCCGCCGCTGGCCAGCAACTCGTCGCGCGTCATCAGGCCGGGTCTGGCCACCAGCACCGGAACCGGGATCTCGTTGTTGGCCTCCAGAGCCGCCTCCACCTCGCCCGCATCCAGGACATTCCCGTACGCCTCGGCGATCCAGCGCGGATGACACGTCCGCACGGCCAATGCGGCAAGCCCGTCCAAGTCCGCGGCCAAGGTGTCCAGCCAACCCGGCCAGTCCTTGTCCGCCACGCGGCGCAGGATCGCGTTGACAACCCCGGTGACGCGCCGGCCGATCTGCTGCGCCGCCAGGTCCACGCTGGCCGCCACCGCCGCGTGGGCGGGCACCCGCATCGACAGCAGCTGCTCCGCGCCCAGCCGCAGAACGTCGACCACACCGGGCTGCAGACTGGACAAGGGGCGCCCGGCGGCCGCCTCGATGATCGAATCCAGGGTCCCCAGCTGCCGGCAGGTCCCGTACACCAGCTGCGTCACGAACCCGGCGTCCCGCGGCGACAGTCCCGCCGGGCCGAGAACCTGTTTCACGGCAAGGTTCGCGTAACCGCCGTCGCGCACGATCCGCATCGCCGCCAGTGCCGCCCGGCGCGCCGCCGGCCCGCCGCCCTCACTCAAGCCGGTCCCCTTCCTTCAGCCCGCCCCGCGCCCAGTCGGCTCCGGCCATGCGCTTCTTGCCCCCGGCCTGCACCTCCACCAGGTCCACCCAGTCATTGTGCACAGCCAGATACAGCCGGTTCTTGGTAGCCACGAGCGTACCTGGCTCACGTGCCGCCGGCTGCGGCTGCGACGACGCCGGTACGGCTCGCAGCACACGGAACCGCTCCGGCGGGAACCTTTGCGAGCACAACTGCAACCACGCCCCGGGGTCGGGACTGAACGCACGTACCTTGTTGACAAACTGGGCCGCCGGCCCTCCCACATCGAGCCGGCCCTGGTCCGGGGTCAGCTTGGGCGCCAAACTGACGCCTTCGGCCGGCTGCGCGACGGGAAGTACGCCGAGCGCCAGATCCGCCACGGTGTCGAGCATCGCGCCCGCCCCCAGCGTTGCCAGCCGGTCCAGCAGGTCCCCCGAGGTCTCGTATGGATCGATGTCGACGGTGAGTTGCCGGAACACGGGCCCGGCGTCCAGCGCCGGCACCAGGGAAAACGTGGTCAGCCCGGTCCGCGTGCACCCGTCGAGCAACGCATGCTGTACGGGCGCCGCCCCCCGGTACGCCGGCAACAGCGAAAAATGCAGGTTCACCCAGCCGTGCCGGGGTACGGCCAGCAGTTCGCGGGTGATGAGCCCGCCGTACGCCACCACGCAGCAGGCGTCGGGCGCCAACTGGTGGATGGCGTCCACGAACCCCGGGTCACGCAGGCTCTCCGGCGCCAGAACCGGCACCCCGCGATCCTGGGCCCAGGCCCCGACCTCGGTCGGCACCAGACCCGGCCCGCGCCGCCCCCGCGCCGGCGGCCGGGTAACAACGGCCAACACCTCATGGACCTGGGCCAAAGCCTCAAGACTCGGCAGCGCCACCTTTGGACTGCCAGCAAACACCAGTTTCATCATCATCCTCCCAGCCATTGCGGATCGAGCCTGATCGTGAGCCTACCGGATCGGCCCGACTGTGACCGGGCTGCCGCCAACCCGGCCACCACGCGCGCGAACTGGTCCCCGTTCCCGGCCGGCACCCGCGCGACCAACCGGCATTCCCCGCCGTCACCGGTCACGGGCCCCAACAGCTCCACATAGCGAAGGCCGCCGAGCCGGGCCGCGACCTCGTCCACCGCCGGCGCGTCGCCGGTGAAGACCGCCATCCGCGCGGCGGGCGGGAAACCGGCTTCCCGCCGGTCGGCGAGTTCCCGGGCGGCGAACCCGGCCGGGTCCAGCCGGACCACCGCCTGGACGGCCCGGTCCCCCGCGGGGCCCACGATCAGTACGGTTCCGCCTGTCTCCGCCGGCGCCACCAGCGCCACCACGTCGAGCCACCGCCGTACCGCCTGCTCTCCCGCGGTCAGGTCCGCGCGCGCCAGGTAGCCCGTGGCATCCAGTACGACCGCCGCGGCGTAACCCCCCGGCACCACCGGTTCGCAACCCGGCGTGGCAATGATGATGGTGGGTGCCCGCCCGGTTTCGCGTACCGGCGAGGACGAATCCGAACGGGCAACCGGCACGCCGGGGAACGCCCGCGCCAGTTCCTCAGCCGTACGGGCCGACCCGATTGTGATCGCCCGCCACGCCCGGCCCCCGCACGCACATTGCCAGGCATCGAGCGGGCGCCCGCACACCTGGCACGCCATACCAACATGGCCCTGACCAGTGTGGACACCGGAACCGTCCCGGCGTCCACGGTCCGCGTAACTGCCGCCGCAGTCGCAGCGCACGGCCGTCCCGCACGCGCGGCAAACCATGTTGCGCCAATACCCGAACCACGGCACCCACACCAGCACCGGACCGGTCACCAAACCCGCGCGGATAACCGTGAACACCTCGTGCGGCAGCCGGCCCGGGCGCTCGCCTGGTGTCGCCACACGTACCACCGCCGCGGCGGCCCGGGCACTCGCCGGCGGCCACGCCACCTCGTGCAGCCATCCCTTCTCCACCCAGTTCTGGACCTCCGCCGACCGGGACCGCGACGCGAAGACCACGCCCGCCCCCTCCAGGCCGGCGCGGATGGCCACCACGTCGCGCAGGTGCGGGTACGGAAAACGCTGCTCCGCGAACGAACCGTCACCGTCCTCCCACACCGCGATCAATCCCAGTTTGCCGACCGGCGTGTAGACCGCCGCCCGGGTCCCGACGACGACCGCGGCCCGTCCGCGCGAAGCCGCCAGGAACGCGCTGTAACGCGCCTGCGGACCCCGGTCGGAAGACAACACGACCACGGTGGCCGGGTCAACGAGTTCCCGTACGGCGGCCGCGGCCCGCGCACAATCGGTCGCGTCGGGCACGAGCAGCATCGCACCCCTCCCGCCCGACACCGCGTCGGCCACGAGGCCCGCGAGCCCGGAAGCCCAGTCCCCCGCCGCGCCCGTCACGGGCGCCACGGTCCAGCAGGCCCGGGGCACCCGGGATGACCGTACGGCTTCGCGCAAACCGGTGCCGTACGGGTACAGATCCACCGCGCACGGCTGGAGCACGGGCTCACGCGGGGCCGCCGTTTCAGCGGGCACGGCGGCCTGCTCGGCGCGCGCATGCCGGGGCGGGATCGCGAGGCGGGCCACATCCATGAAGGTACCGGCGCAGTGATCGGCCACGGCGCGGAACAGCCTGGCGGAGGATTCGGGCATGACCACCTCGGGCGACACCAGCGCGGCCAGCGGAACCAGTTTGTCCTGCTCCGAGTGGTCGGACACCGCGGCCACGAGCCCGGATAAACGCCGGCCGTGAAAACGTACCTTCACCCGGACACCCGGCCGTACCTGATCCGACATGGCCTCCGGCACGAGATAATCGAACACGCGGTCCAGGTGCGCCACCCCGGTGTCGACGAACACCTGCGCGATCATGGCCGCGCTATCCGCGAACGGCGGCGGCCAATGCCTCGGCCCGGTCGGTCTTCTCCCAGGTCATGCATTCCAAATCCCGGCCAAAATGACCATAGTTCGTGACCTGCGAGTAGATGGGCCGCAGCAAATCCAGCGACTCGACGATGGCTTTGGGCCGCAGGTCGAAAACCTCGCTGACAGCGTCCAGGATCTGTTGATCCGGAACCACGCCCGTCCCGAAACAATCCACATATAGCCCAACCGGATGGGCGCGGCCGATGACGTACGCCACCTGTACCTCGCAACGCGAGGCCAACCCGGCCGCCACCACATTCTTCGCCACCCACCGCACGGCGTAGCTGCCGGAGCGGTCCACTTTGGAAGGATCCTTGCCGGAGAAGGCGCCGCCGCCGTGCGGGGCCATCCCGCCATACGTGTCCACAATGATCTTGCGCCCGGTCACCCCGACGTCACCCATCGGCCCGCCGATGACGAAACTGCCGGTCGGGTTGACGAAGATTTCGGCACCCGACAAGCTCAGACCCGCCTGGTCGGCCACCGGGGAGATGACATGCCGGACAAGATCCGCCCTCAGCTGGTCACCGGTCACCCCCGGGTCGTGCTGGGCGGACACCACAACTGTTTGCACCTCCACCGGTACGTGGTCCACGTACCGGATCGTCACCTGGGTCTTGCCGTCGGGGCGCAGGTACTCCAAAACACCCGTCTTGCGCACCTGGGCCAGCCGCTGCGACAGGCGGTGGGCGAGGTGGATCGGCAGCGGCATCAACGCTTCCGTCTCGCGACAGGCATACCCGACCATCAGTCCCTGGTCGCCCGCACCCTGGATATCGTACGGATCAGCCGACCCGGACCGGCTCTCCTCCGAGCGCGCCACCCCTTGGGCGATGTCTGGTGACTGGTTCCCGATGGCGACCAGCACGCCGCACGAGTTGCCGTCGAAGCCCACCCGGGAGGAGTTATATCCGATGTCAAGTACGGTATCGCGCACGATCTGAGCGACATCCGCGTACCCGCGGGTCGTGACCTCGCCGCCCACCACCACCGCACCGGTGGTCAGGAACGTCTCGACCGCGACGCGTGAGGCGGGGTCCTGGGCCAGCAAGGCGTCCAGGACACGATCCGAGACGGCGTCGGCCATCTTGTCCGGGTGGCCCTCCGTCACCGATTCCGACGTGAATATCTTCTCCATCGGCCCGGGTGCCTACAGGTCGGAGTCGGCGAACGGGTTCGTGAAGTCGAAGGCCGAAGCCTTCAGCGCTTCCTCACGGGCGGCCGCCTCGGCCTCCGGGTCGATCTCCTGGCATTCCAGCAAGTCGGATTCGATTTCCCTCAGCGCAATCGACAATGGCTTCTCCTGGGAACTCGCGTCGACCAGGGGGCCGATGTTCTCCAGGAGCCCTTCGCCGAGCTGCGAGTAGTAGGCATTGATCTGGCGCGCCCGACGGGCTGCGAACAGTACGAGACGGTACTTCGAATCCACCTTGTCCAACAGATCATCGATGGGGGGGCTTGTAATACCTTCTTGCGCATTCGTCATGGCTGCATGTCCCTTTCAGGTGACTGGTCTACCGGTCTGGCAAAACCCAGACCGGCCAAGTATACCAGTCAGCCCAACGATTACCCGGCGAGGCTCAGCCGAGTTCGCTGATGAGTCCTTCGAGTTGATGCGGGCCCAGGCCGCCAAGACGGCGGGAAGAGGCGATCGAATACTTCGCCATCAGTGCCTCGGCCTTCTTCACCCCGATCCTCGGTACGGACTTCAGGAAGTCCTCGACGCGGATCAGCTTCAGCTGCGGGTCCTTGACGCCTTGCATCAGACCGTCGACCGGGCTCAACTCACCTGAACGTACTTTGTCTTTGAGGGCAGCCCTCAACCGGCGGGTTTCGACCGCCCTCGCCCGTGCCGCAGCCAGCTCGCCTGCTGAAAGTGTGGGAATCGGCATTGCTACATCTCCTTTATCCGTTAGCCTTCGCCTACTACTGTGTTCTTCGGTACGACGGTTATTCCATCCGGCGACACGAAGAAACCTCTTTGCCTGTCGTGGTCGTGGTTCACCCCGATTTCCACGCGGGAGGAGACCACGACGTTCTTGTCCAGGATTGCCCGGCGGATGACGGTGCTTTCCCCTATCTGGCAACCAGACAAGAGAACCGACTCTTCCACCCGACTCCATTTATGAATGATACAGTCCGGACTCAAGACAGACCGGTCTACATCACCCCCGGAGATAATACAGCCCGCGGACACGATGGAGTCCTCAGCCGTGCCGCGCAGAACGAATTTCGCCCCGGGCGACTGCGACTGGAACGTCCAGATCGGCCATTTGCGGTTGTAGAGATTGAATTCCGGCTCGATGCTCACCAGATCCATGTGCGCCTCGTGATAGGCATCGATGGTGCCGACATCGCGCCAGTAGTTGCGGTCCTTGTCGGTGGATCCGGGCATGTCGTTGCTGGTGAAGTCGTAAACCCCGGCCTGGCCCGCCGCCACGAACTCGGGGATGATGTTCCCGCCCATGTCGTGCCGGGAATTCTTGTTCTCCGCGTCGGCGACAAGCATCTCCACGAAGTCCTTGGTCGTGAAGATGTAGTTGCCCATCGAGGCGTAGCACTCGTCAGGCGAGTCGGGCAGGCCCGGCGGGTCGGGTGGCTTCTCCAGGAAACGGGCAATGCGTGACTCGGGCGTGGCGTCGATGATGCCGAACTGGCTGCCCTGCGAGCGGGGCACCCGGATGCCGGCCACGGTCGCCGCGAGGCCCGAGTCGATGTGGGCGTCGAGCATCTGCTGGACATCCATGCGGTAGATGTTGTCCGCGCCGAACACCACCACGTATTCGGGACTCTCGTCCGTGATCAGGTTCATGGACTGATAGATCGCGTCTGCGCTGCCCTGGAACCACTGTTTACCAGTACGTTGTTGAGCCGGCACCGTTGCCACGTACTGGTTGAGCAGGGTCGACAATCTCCACGTCTGCGAGATGTGCCGGTCCAGGGAATGAGACTTGTACTGTGTCAGCACAGCGATCTTCCACAAACCCGAATTGACGAGGTTACTCATCACGAAGTCGATAAGCCGGTAGGTTCCCCCGAACGGGACCGCGGGTTTGGCCCGGTCCGCCGTCAGGGGCATGAGTCTGTTGCCTTCGCCACCGGCGAGGACGATCGACAGAACATTGGGTCTGACTGCCATGTCAGCTACGCTAAGACCTTTTTGCTTCGATGACAACCCCTTTCAACCAGTTTTCCAAAGAAAACCTCAATCAGCCCATGAAAACTTCGGTCCACTGGCCTACGACGGGCCATTTATGTGGGACGATGCCTTTATGCGAGTCTCAATCCTGACGCGAGAGTATCCTCCATATATCTATGGCGGCGCCGGGGTCCATGTGTCCCAACTCGTCGCCCACTTGGCCGATAAGTGTGAATCCGTCGATGTCCAGTGCATGGGAGAGCCGCGCGATGGCGCGACGGCTCACCCGGAGACGTTCCCGGTGGGCGCGAACGCGGCCCTGCGAGTTCTTGGTACGGATGTGGCCATGGCGGCCTCCGTACCTGAAGTAGACATTGTCCATTCACATACCTGGTACGCAAACATGGCGGGCCTGCTGGCCGGGAAGATGCTGAACATCCCCCATGTCGTCACGGCGCACTCCCTGGAGCCGCACCGCCCGTGGAAAGCCGAACAGCTGGGCGGCGGCTACCGGGTGTCGAGTTGGGCGGAGAAAACCGCCTTCCTCGACGCGTCGGCGGTCATCTCCGTCTCGGCCGGCATGCGGGAGGACGTCTTGTCATCGTACAAAGAACTGGACCCGGACAAGGTCTTCGTCGTACGCAACGGCATCGACACCGACGAATTCCGGCCCGACCCGGACACCGCCAAGCTGCGTGAGCTCGGCATCGACCTGGACGCGCCGCTGGTGGTCTTCGTGGGCCGGATGACCCGGCAGAAGGGCCTCATCCACTTGGTCCGCGCCGCCCGTCAGTTCGACCCGGACACACAGCTGTTGCTGCTGGCCGGCGCGCCGGACACCCCGGAGATCGAGCAGGAGTTCACGTCGGAGTTCTCCGCTCTGAAGGCCGCCCGCAAGGGCGTGACCTGGGTGGTCGACATGCTGGGGCGAACGGACTTGCGCCGCATCCTGACCCATGCGACCGTGTTCGCGTGCCCGTCGGTGTACGAACCCCTGGGGATCGTCAACCTGGAAGCAATGGCGTGCGAGACCGCGGTGGTGGCCTCCCGCGTCGGTGGCATCCCGGAGGTGGTGACGGATGGCGAGACCGGCACACTGGTGGATTACGACCCGGCCAGCGGCAACGACCCCGATTTCGTGGCCGGCTTCGAAGCGCGGTTCGCCGATGCCGTCAACTCTCTCACGCGGGACCCGGACCGCGCGGCCCGGTACGGCCAGGCCGGGAGGGCGCGCTGCATCAATGAGTTCTCATGGGATGCGATCGCGGATCAAACCCTGGAGGTCTACCGTCACGCGATCCAAGCGTTCTAGGGGCGAAGCGTTCTAGTGGCGCGTTACTGCCCGACCACCGGTTTCAGGGCCTCGAACAATCCTGTCGCCTCCGTGACGTTCATCTCAACCACCAGTCGACCGCCGCCGTCTACGGGAAACCGCAACAAGATGCCGCGGCCCTCCTTGGTGACCTCTATCGGCCCGTCCCCCGTGCGAGGTTTCATCGCTGCCATTGTGATTCCTTATAGTGTTGCTGACCTGCTCGGTCTCCATTATTCCAGATCCTGGCCCGATGGCGCCGAGACGGGTTCCGGTTCGTACACATCTTCCGGTTCGTATTCATCGCGGACGGCCACAGGTTCGGGCGGGTCGCCCAACTGCCGCTGTAGGCGGTCCAGCAGTTGGTCGACCTGATTCATAGCGTACCCGCGGGGAACAACCGCAAACCGTACCCTTGCAAGATCCGTGGCCGTCAGGTCGGATTCCGGCAGGCTCAGCTGCGGGCGGTCGACCTTGAACGAGCCCAATTCGCCGAGCCCGCCGCCGGCCGCCACGGCCGCCAAACCGAGTACGGCCACCGCCAGTATCGCAATGAACCATTCCATGATTACAGCACCCCTTCCGCCATGATGGCCAAGACGTCCTCGACGCTATCGGTTATCAGCATCCGCGAAACGTCCCCGTCCGCGATGGCTCGGGCCGACAGTACGGGCCCGCGCAGCCAGTCGACCAGGCCCCGCCAGTAGTCGGACCCGAACAGGACGATCGGAAAGCTCAAGACCTTGCCCGTCTGCGCCAGTACGAGGGCCTCGAACAGCTCGTCCAGCGTGCCGTAGCCGCCGGGCAGGACCACGAAGCCCTGGGAGTACTTGAGGAACATCATCTTGCGGGCAAAGAAGTAACGGAAGGTGATGCCCAGGGTCAGGTAGTCGTTGAGCCCCTGCTCCTCCGGCAACTCGATGCCCAGTCCCACGGACTCCCCGCCGGCCTCGAAAGCACCCTTGTTCGCGGCCTCCATGACGCCCGGTCCGCCCCCGGTGATCACGGTGAACCCCGCCTTGGCCAATGAGGCGCCGACCTCGACGGCCAACCCATAGTCGGGATCCGCAGGCGCGAGGCGCGCGGACCCGAACACGGACACGGCGGGTTCGATCCCGGCCAGGTTGTCGAACCCCTCGACGAATTCCGCCTGGATCCGCAGCGCCCGCCAGGGATCCTCGTTGCGCCAATCCTCATTGACGGCGTTCAACAGCCTCTGATCGGCGGTCGGAAACTCAGCCATCCGCCCGCGCCGGATAACCCCGGACTGCCGCCGGGTACGGTATTCAGGATCCATAACCCGACATTCTACCCGTCGAGGCGGTCACAGCCAGTTGCCCAGCGCTTCGCGGCACTGAAGTACCTGGTCCAGGAACACGTATTCCTCATCCTTGTGCGCGACGTTCGGGTCGCCGGGGCCGAAGTGTACGGCGGGGATGCCCAACTGTGCGAGGCGGGCCACATCGGTCCAGCCGTACTTGGGCTTCACCGTGCCACCCAGCGCGTCGACCAGCCCGGCCAGCAGCGGGTCCGTTAGATCCGGCCGGGCGCCCGGCGCACTGTCGGTCACCACCACGTCGCAGTCCTCGAACACTCCCCGCACGTATTGCTCGGCCTGATCGACGCTCTTGTCCGGGGAGAACCGGTAGTTGACCACCAGTTCCGCCCGGTCAGGGATCACGTTTCCCGCCACGCCGCCGCTGATGGCCACCGCGTTGAGGCCCTCCCGGAACACCAGGCCGTCCACCCTCACCTCATCGGCCCTGAACCATGCCAGCAGGGCCAGC
>Ga0209628_10004164_pt1 | contig 10374 bp, 9 predicted proteins | sample TergutCu122P4_FD_187285 | JGI IMG/M metagenome (GOLD analysis project Ga0209628, IMG submission 187285) | Cubitermes ugandensis P4 segment gut microbial communities from Kakamega Forest, Kenya - Cu122 P4 (SPAdes) (version 2) | ecosystem: Host-associated > Arthropoda: Insects > Digestive system >... | reverse complement strand
CTTGCCAACGATACTTCATTCGGCGTAGGTTACGCGCCGTACAGCCTGACCGACCGCGTCGTCCTTGAATCGGAGGAGTTCATCAACGGAAAGTTGAAGAACATCATGAAGGGAACGGGACAGGATGTCAAAGTGATGGCGTCTAGGGTCGGCAAGAACCTTTCGCTGACCGTCGCTTGTGCTATGGTCGACAAATACATCGACGACGCTTCGCATTATGTTTCGCTTGTCCAGGAGCTCAAGGACCGCGTTTACGACAACGCGTTGAAGATCGTGAACAACGAACTGAATATTAAACTGGAAGTGAACACCGGCGACAACATAAAGAAAAAGGTGTTCTATCTTACGTGCACCGGCCTTTCGCAGGAACAGGGCGACGACGGTTCCGTAGGGCGCGGGAACCGCGCCAACGGGTTAATAACTCCGTACCGCCCCATGAGCATGGAAGCGACGTCCGGTAAGAACCCGATAACGCACATCGGAAAGATATTCAACATAATGTCAAAACTTATCGCAGAGGACGTCGCCAAAAAGGTGTCCCCCGATGTGGAGGTGCGCGTGAGACTGCTGTCGCAGATCGGAAAGCCGGTGACGCACCCGCTGAACGCGAACGTGCAACTCGTATCCGAAGATCTTAAGCAGCTTCCGAAATGGAAGAAGGAAGCCGAGGCCATCGTCGAAGGATGGCTGGACAACGTCGACAAGATCACGGACATGATAATAGACGGAAAAGTGAGGACGTTCTGAATTGAAGATCATCACCGCGCCTCAGTACGGCCCGATGTTCAGGTTCGGGGACACGAATGTGTATTGGGCGCTCCATCTCCTTTCCGACGGGAAGCGCATGGGCCGGAAGGTACTTGCCGAACTCGTCGGCGTGGGCGAAGGGAGCATGCGCAGGATACTCGATACGCTGAAAGAATGGGAGATGATCACCGTTAAACAGACGGGCATCACGATCACGAAAACGGGGATCGGATTTCTGAACGAGATACCTGTGAAAGTTCTTGATCTTAACGTCGGCGACATCGTCCTCGGGAAGTTCCAGCAAGCGGTGAAAGTTTCAGGCGTTTCGTCGAAGATCGAGAACGGCATGCAGCAGCGCGACGCGGGCATCCGCGCCGGCGCCGCCGGATGCACGACGATCGTATTACGCAACGGAACGTTAATGATGCCGCCGGACTGGGACCTCGACAAAGAGCGCCCCGAACTTGCGGTGAGGATAAGGAAGAGCGTCGGGCTGGGCGCCGATGACGTGATAATCGTCGGAGGCGCGGACAGCGAGCATGCGGCGGTCAACGCGGCGCTGACCGCTGCGTTCGAACTGTTCTGATCTCCGGAAAATAAAAAGAAAAAAATAATGCGGGACCCCTCCCGCAAAGAGGCATACCAAATTATCGTCTATATTCTGAAGTTCATTTCTGTGACCCTTTTCTGCACCGTCACCGACGGCGCCGACATGGGGCTGCGCCCGTTGACGGACAGGACCTCGAACGTCGATCCTATCGAGACGGGAATGACGAACCTTCCGTACTCGTCCGTCGTGACCCATTCGGATGTCCCGTTGATACGGTACGTAACTTCGATGTTCCCGAGCGCTTTTCCGTTCCTCGAGACCGTACCGGTCACCTTGGGCATCGAGATCAGTATCGCCACCAGGGCGAAGCACGCCATGATCGCCTGCGACGCGGACGCGTTCTCCGAATTATTGACGCGTTCGGCGGCGTCCGCCCACTTTCCCTTCAGATTTATGTCCTCGGTCACTGCGTTCCCGAACAACCAAACGTTACCGGACCCGTCCGTCCATCCCGCGAACGTCCTCCCGGACATCTTCGGGTCCGCCGGCCTTGAGGCCCGCCGTCCCTTGGGCACCGTTATGAACCATTCGCCTTCCCCGTTGCCGGGATCGAATGAGACGGTACACCCTTCTTCATGACCATCCGTATGTTCTCCTATGGGTATCGTGCTCATTTTCATATGCGCAAGCTAAAAAAATCATTGTTATATATACTTTTGTTAGTAGTAGTTATTTATGTAACTAATTATAGTTCAATTCAGTAAGTATTGTCCGAAATCATCAAAAAAATGAAGCGTTCCCGAATTAACGGCCTATACGAAAAGCCCCGCGCGGACACGCGCCGGAGTATGGAAATATATATGTGACTGGGCATGCACACCCATGGACGGCCCCGGGAAGAACATCTCTTTGTTCAGGCGCGTGAACCTGATCTTTCGGTTCTCGTACACGCTGACGTTCTTCATGGCGTCCGTCTGCGGTTCGCTTTTCGCGTATCTGTTCTTCGATAATGTACCGATACACATCGTTATTCTGATGCCGGCGGTAGTTCTTCTGTTGGCGATATTCGTCAATTTCTCGAACGATTATTTCGATCACCGTTCCGGCGTCGACAAAAGCGTCGCGGAAACGAGATTCCAGATAGACGAAGAAGCGATGAAAGTCCTGGAGAGTTCTAAACTTCTGCAGAAGATATACTGGGAGGGCAACCCGTTCGACGATAACCTCGTCACAGACAGGCAGGGAAAAATAATAATGGCGATCCTGATAATTCTGTCGGCGGCGCTGGCGATACCGATAATAATTTACGGAGGCCTCATCGTAATAATATTCGGCGCCGCGGGTATTCTTTTATCGTACTTCTACACCGCGCCGCCGGTGAACATGGGCGCCAGGGGACTCGGGGAAGTTAACGTTGCGATATCGTTCTTCATGCTGGTGTTCTGTTCGTTCTACGTCGCCACGGTGAATATCTCCGGCCCGGATGCCGTTGTTCTCATGAATTTCTTCGGCACCAACATCTTTACGTTCGCGCCTGGCATCTTTAACATCGAAATATTCGTTTTCGCGGTGATCGTGGGAACGCTCGTCGGCCTGATGAGGCTCATCGATTCGCTGTCCGGTCATGAGGCGCACCTGGCCCACGGAGAGAAGAACATCGCCGTGCGCATCGGCATCGACGGAACGGTGAAGGTTGCGAAGGCGTTCATGGTATTCGTCTATGTCCTCGCGGTGCTGATGGCCGTGTTCTTCAATCCCGTCTTCGTTTTACTTTTCCTGACGTTACCGATCGCTCTGAAGGCGTGGAGGATCACGACGGAAAAAAAAGAACTCTGGAGGCTCCTGTCGCCGCCGCTGTTCTTCGGCAACGCATTCCTTACGGAAATGATATTCGTAATTGCGATCGTAGTGATCCGTATCTTCGGTATCGGTTCACTTCTTTGACATAGCGAATATCGACGACATCTCGTTGATCGTCGAGAAGCTTCCCTTTTTTATCAGGTAATATTCGCGCACCGCGGCGAATCCGCATTGTTCGCACGATCTTGTGCCCTTCATCGGGCACCCGTTGAAGTGCAATCCCCCGGGTATCAAGAACACCGTCACGTAGTAAGGGCATTTTTTGCTCCAGTCCTCTTCCGCCAGGAGTTCCAGCCCTTTCTTCGAGTTCAGCACCGGATACCCGTTCTTCTTAAGATCCCGTATCTCCGCTATCGCCTTTCTTTTTTCATCGTTCGATAACGCAAGGCCGTACGGCGGCGGGGTGAGGAAATTGAATATTATTCCTGAAAGTTTTTCGTTATCTTTGACAATTTTCGCTGTTTCGGTAATATGGTCGATGTTGTCCTTCTGTATCACCATGTTCGCATAGATCGAACCGGTGAAATCGGTCTCGGCGAGATTTTTCATCAGAGTATCGTATACTCCTTCGCCGCGTATCAGATCGTGTATCTCCTTCGGGCCGTCCAAGCTAATCGATATGACGTCCGAACCGGTGAAGAATTTTTTTGTGCCGTTCGTGGTGTAGCCGACGTTCGTGTATCCTGCGTCCTTGGCAGCTTGGATCAGGTCTCCCAGATCTTTTTCGCCGTCGTTCCACATCGTGGTCTCGCCGCCTTCGAAATACGCTATCCTCGCGCCTCTTTTGAATTGAGCTTTGAGATCGCCGTTTATCTCTTCGAATGATAATTTCGTCGCGGCGGGCACCTCAATGTCGGCGGGCACCTCGGCGCTGTGTATGCTGCAGTGCCTGCACCTCAGGTTGCACCCGTAATGCGTTATTATCGTGTTCACCAGCGGAGCTTTGCTTCCGAATAATGATTTAAGCCACCATTTGGCGTAACCGAACATCTCGAATGCCATGGCGCACATATCTTTCATTCCGTATAAATGGGATTCGTTGCCCGTAATCATAGAGAATGTATTTCTATGAAGTTACGTATGAACGGGATATGAGGATCGGACTGGTCGCCTGCGACATACTCGAACCGGAATTCGAACATCTTATCAAGGATGACCCTGATTTTGTGCATAAAGATTATGTTGAGTTCGCTCTGCACGCGTATCCGGACGATATGCGCATCAAACTTATCGAAAAGGTGAACGCGCTGAAGGGGCAGGTGGACGCGGTCCTTCTGGGATACGCGGTATGCCAGTCGCTCGGAGGTTTCGTCGACGCCGTGGAAGTTCCCACGGTGATGCTTGACGGGGACGACTGCATATGCGTGCTCCTCGGCGCTAAAGAATATACCAGAGAGAAGAAGATATGCACCGGCACATGGTTCTCGACGCCCGGATGGGCGCGCGAAGGGATCGCCGGCATGGTCAAGGAGATGCATCTCGATTCCGTCGAGGGCATCGATCCGATGGTTTTCATGGACATGCTCTTCGAATCCTACCAGCGCTGCCTTTACATCGATACCGGTGTGAAAGATAACCCGGAATGCGATTATCTCTCCAAATCGAAGGAATTCGCCGAGAAGCTGAGGCTGAGGCACGATGAGCGGAAATGCGATCTCTCCGCATTGGAGAACGTCATACGGAAAGTTAAAGAGTTAGCGGCGAAACAGCTATAACCCTCTTACCGCGCCGTCTATCTCCACATGTTTCCCGGAGACCATGTATATCACCTTTTCAGCGATCTTGCACGCGTTGTCGCCTACTCTTTCAAGATACTTCGCCACTGAGATGTAATACGTGTACGCTTCGATGGACGTTGGATCGATCCGCATATGCTTCACGTTATCCTCAATGACGCTTACTCGATAATGATCAAGCAGGTCGTCCATGTCTATGTACTTGTGAATATCCTTTATATTGCGGGTCTCGAACGCGCTCAATACCCCGCGCACCATCTCGACGGCGACGTCGCACATAGAGTACACGTCTATCATTCTGTACGTGGTCGGTCTGTCTTTGAGATATACGGCCGCCTTCGCGATGTTCTTGCTGTATTTCCCTATGCGTTCCAGATACGTTATTATCTTCAGCGCCGTGGCCGTGAACCTCATGTCCGATGCCATCGGCTGATATAATATCAGGATCCTGAGAGCTTCGTCCTCCACGAGCGATTCCAGGAATTGGACGCGGTCGTATTTCTTTATAACGTCGAGGGCCATCTCAACGTCCGAGTTCACCAACGAATTGACCGATCTTTCAAGCACCTCCGCAACGAGCTCTCCCATCTCTGTTATCGAATTCGTCATTTCCTTTATATCCGCGGATAATTTCTTCATAGTATCACCCGAACCTCCCTGTAATGTATCTTTCCGTGAGCTCGTCCGACGGCTGGCTGAACACCTTGTCGGTGCGGTCGAATTCAACCATACGGCCGATGTACATGAATCCCGTGTAGTCGCTTATGCGCGCCGCCTGCTGCATGTTGTGCGTTACTATCACGACTGTATAATCTTTCTGCAATTCTATGGCGAGGTCCTCTATCTTTGACGTCGCTATCGGATCTAACGCTGACGTGGGTTCGTCCATGAGTATCACTTCCGGGTTTATGGATAACGTTCTCGCGATGCACAGCCTCTGCTGCTGCCCTCCGGATAACGATAATGCGGATTGGTCCAGACGGTCCTTCACTTCATCCCATAACGCCGCCTGCGTCAGCGAACGTTCCACGATCTCGTCCAATTCGTCATGTTTCACGATGCCGTGTATCTTCGGCCCGTACGTTATGTTATCGCGGACGGACATCGGGAACGGGTTCGGCTTTTGGAATATCATCCCTATCTTTTTCCTGAGGAGCATAACGTCAGTGCTCTTATCGTAAATGTTCTGGCCGTTGAATAACATCGTGCCTTCCACGCGGCATCCGTCCACGAGGTCGTTCATCCTGTTCATACATCTTATCAGCGTCGATTTTCCGCAGCCTGACGGCCCGATCAGCGCGGTTATCTTGTTCTTCCTGACGTGCATGGATACATCTATCAGCGCTTGTTTCTCTCCGTACCAGAGATTGAATTTCTCGATGTCCATTACGTTCGTGTCTATCATCCTATCACCATTTGATGTTCTTGTTGTACTTGTATCTGACCAATGACGCCATGGCGAACATGAAGAGCACCATGAGCAGCAATACCAATGCGGTGCCGTACTGCATTGCGGACGGACCGGCTTCGGAGGCGAGGAAATATAAGTGATACGGTAACGCCATCACCGGATCGAGCAATGAGAACGATATCGCGGATCTGTAAACCACGATGGCGGTGAACATGATCGGCGCCGTCTCTCCCGCCGCACGCCCTAAACTCAATATCAATCCCGTAACGACGCCTCCGAACGCCGCGGGTATGACCACTTTCATCGTAGTTTCCCATTTGCTGGCCCCCAGCGCCAGCGACGCCTCCCTTATTTCCTTCGGAACGGAGAGTACCGCTTCCTCGGTGGTTCTGATTATCACCGGCAATACCATAACTGCCAAAGTTATGCAGCCGGCTATGAGCGCATATCCTATCCCTAAATAAATTACCAGCGCGGCCATACCGAACAGACCGAACACTACCGACGGAGTTCCGTTCAGAGTGTCTATGGCTTCGCGTATTATCCTCGTGGACCGAGTGTTCTTCGCGTACTCGGCCATATAGATCCCGGATATTATTCCCAACGGGAACGCTATCATCATCGTCCCGAACACCAACTGCAGTGTTCCTACGATGGCCGGGAATATCCCTCCGGCCATGCCGCCGTCCTTCGGGTAGCCGAACAGGAAGTTTATCGACAGCGCCGGAAGGCCTTTTGATACGATATCATAAATTATCGCGATGAGTATCATAACAACGATGACGACGACGCCGGTCATCGCGGTATGCATTATCTTTTCCTTGCGGCGGGCGTTGATCTTCCTCGAAAGGGGCACCGCCACAAGGAACGCCACCAGTATGAGGAACGCCACCAATATTGAAACGGCGGCGTCGGCGAACAGCGACGCCATCATCCACGCGAATATGAAAACTCCCGTGAGGATCACGGACCTCATCACTTTGGACGAGTGCCTTGATATCATGTAGTCGCGGCGCGCCTTTTCCTGCGCCGCGGCGCCTTTCAGCGGAACGTTGCCCGTGTCCACGAGAAGAACTATCGCCGTGAATATCAGGAAGATCTCGCAGACTATGAGCGCGTAGATAAGGGCCAGCATCGGCCTCACCGATATCAACGATACACAGAAGACCACGACGAATAAGCACATAATAAAGAGCGCCCATATCGGGGCCGGGACCCCTTTGATCCTGGCTGCCGCGTTCCGTACCTTCTGCGACGACGTCGCCGATCCCGACGTGTCCCCGAACTTGCGCCTTGACCTCTTAATTACCAATTTGGCGCAGTAGTTGATCGCCAGGACCATTAACATCAAAATTAAAGCTAAAAGGAACAGCGCAGAGTAATGCGTGCTTCCGAACACCACCTCCGGCATCTCCAGCGCGAGCGCGGCGGTTATCGTCTTCAGCGTTTCGAATATGTTCCATAGCGGCTCCGGGATTATCGCTGAGTTCCCCGTCACCATCATCACGGCCATCGTCTCTCCGATCGCTCGTCCTATACCCAATATCGTCGCCGCCGCTATGCCCGATATTGCCGCCGGAACAACAACTTTGCGCGTCGTCTCCCACTTCGTCGCGCCCATCGCCATCGACGCTTCGCGATACGATTTCGGAACGGCGCGCATAGCGTCCTCCGATACCGAGACGATCGTCGGCAATGCCATTATTCCCAGTATTATTGAACCGGCGAGCCACGACGTCCCCAATAACAGATGGTCCGGGAACAGGCTTTTCAGCAGCGGGACGAGAACGACGAAACCAAAGAAACCGTAAACGACCGACGGAATACCGGCGAATATCTCGCATATCGGTTTTAAAATATTCCGGAGGCGCTTCGGCGCCACCTCGGAGATGAATATCGCCGACCCGAGGCCCAGCGGCAGCGCGATGAGTATCGCACCTATGGTCACGAGTATCGTACCGGTTATCAGCGGCACGGCGCCGTAGGAACCGATCGACGGCATCCAATTCATTCCCGTGAGGAAATTCCAGATGCCCACTTCCCTTATCGCGTCTACGCCGTTGCTCAGCGTAAAGAGGATGATAAAAAATATTATCACTACGGTGACGGACGCGACTGCCATCAGGATGTATTTCATCACCGCGTCGTGATGGAATTTCTTAACTTTCCTGATGTTGCTCCTTTCGTCCATCGCCTCACCCGTCTATCCTTACAAATCCCGCCTCTTCGACGATGTCCTGCCCCTGCTTGCTTAATATCCAGTTGATGAAGAACGCGGTCATCCCTTCCGGTTCTCCTTTCGTCACGAGGATCAGATTCCTCGTTATCTTGTATTTGGTGTCCGGGTTCGGGTCGATGACCGACGCCGGCGAAGGTTCGACTCCGTTAACGGATATCTTGGAAAGATTGCCGTACTGGTCGGTCGGTATGTTCAGATTTATGTAACCGATCGCGGCGACCCCCTGAGCGTTGACGGCGGCCAGGACCGCGCCCGTGGAGTTCACAAAATTCATGCCTTCCGCCTTCAGCGAGAATGTCTTGTCCGCTTTCTTCAGGGCGGCTTCGAAACAATCCCTGGTGCCGGAACCCTCCTCTCTGGAGATGGCGGCTATCTTCTGATCTGCGCCGCCGAGTTCCTTCCAATTGGTTATCTTGCCGCTGTATATGTCCGCGATGTCCTTTATCCCGAGGTCGGGCGACGGCAGCCCGGCGCTGGTGCTGACGACGACTACCACCGCGTCCATCGCGATGACGAAGGACACCAGGCCCGGGCCCTCGCCCGGCTTAAGGTCTCGGGATAACATCCCTATGTCCGCGATCCCGTTGAGCGTGGAACTTACGCCGACGCCGGAGCCTCCTCCGGTGACGTTCATGTCCACGTCGGCGAACTTTTCAAATTCGGACTGAAGTTTAACCATTAACGGCTGCACGGTCGTGGAACCTGCAACCTGGAGCGGATGCGCCGTCGTGCCCACCGCGGTAGCCACCAGCGGCACGCATACCATTACCGTTATCAAAGCGGCCAGGGATATCTTCATCCAGCTTTTCATGTTCCGCCCCCCGTGACCGGTCCAGGAATGCTGTATGAATATATCATACCTGCCATGTCAGCCGACCGCCTTCGCCTCTATCCACTCTATGAACTGCAGCGGCATTCCGCTCAGGTCGTTCTTGTAATGTATGATCAGCGGCGGGCCCTCGGACGAGATCGTTATGTGCTCATATATCGGAGTGACCGCCGGGCCGGTGATTATTATGTCATACGTTCCGTTGAATATCAGTTCCGGGTTCCCGTTTACAGTTGTCACAACGAACTCAACGTTCCCGAGGGCCTCGAATTCATCGAAGTATCCTTTCATCTCGTCGTACCTGCTTAACGTTATCAATACGCGTATCTTTTCCTTTTCTTCCACGTACGGCGTCAGCCCGTCAAGCAATCCGGCATCGTCCACCCATCCTTTTACCGTGTAGACGTGCACCTTCTGTCCGTCCGGGGTCACGTAAATGGAATGCAGAATGTCATCCTCGCTGTTCGCCCCGGGGCCGACCATGCACGAGTTCAGTATTATCTCCGACGATATGATCGCATCCGTTATACCGCAGAAGTACGGGTCCATTGTTATCGTCACTCTTATCGGGGAGTTCTCGTACAGCGGCATCATCGTTTCTTCGAGGTCCGGTGAAATGATGACGCAGGCGCAATCCTTTATCCCCGGAAGCCAGTCGATGAGCGCCTGGGCCGCCGCGGCGTTCCCCTGCGGGTAATATATGAACGCGGTGCCGGTCTCGGTGTGGATGATTATCCTTTCCACGTCCATCGGGAAATTCGGCAGGTTCTTTGAAATTATTATTTGCGTATCCTCTCCGAACGCAAGCGGCGGAGCTTCGGGGACGCAGTCGTACGTTATCGTTACGTTCGTGGCGTCCTCGAAAGAAGCGAAGAACAATGACATCGGATCCCCGAACGGAGCGTGTATTATCACTCTGATCGATTCCCTTTTCTCGAATATCCATCCTATGAGGTGGTCGGCCGCGGCCTGGGCCTCTTTTTTGAAGAATAAGTTAACGAA
>Ga0209628_10004163_pt1 | contig 10375 bp, 6 predicted proteins | sample TergutCu122P4_FD_187285 | JGI IMG/M metagenome (GOLD analysis project Ga0209628, IMG submission 187285) | Cubitermes ugandensis P4 segment gut microbial communities from Kakamega Forest, Kenya - Cu122 P4 (SPAdes) (version 2) | ecosystem: Host-associated > Arthropoda: Insects > Digestive system >... | reverse complement strand
CCAGCAACTATCAATTCTCCATCTCATTCCTACTTAATTATGACTAAGCATTGCAACTCGCTGCCTGACAGCAGCACAGCAGCTCGGTGTACCAGTGCCTTAGTGCACTGACCTTCTCACCGTGGGACTCAGCTTTGTCACAATCACACTCATTCATACGGTCCGGGATCCACACCTAGGACCCTGACCGGTTACAACACACCAGCTGATGTATTCTCACACAACAGGACTTCTGGTCTGCTGCTGAAACTACTGCACCACCATGGGGTTGGGTATCTTTGTTCAACCCAAATCTATGATCCTCAGACTTTAGTGTTCAAGGGCACTAACAACACCATCAATGCAGAGGGCTACTGTGGAACCCTCAGAATCCTCCATACTGTCATCAAGAAGAAGTACCACAGCATGCTTATAATAGGTGTCTGTGTTCTCCCCCACTCCCATGTGGCCCACGCTATCCAGGACATGCTTCAGTCTCTGTGCTGCAAAATGTTTGACAGTCTCCTATACAGCCTAGAACTTTCTTTGTGTGACTTCCACATGTTCAGCCCCCTTAAGTACAGTGGTAAGGTGCTGCATATTCTGGTTGGAAATAAGCATCAAGGATGCAGTGGTCCAGCAGTTCTAGAGCAGCAGCCCAGGGTGTTATTTGTAGAGGGGATCCATTAGCTGGTGTAGCATATGATGTCTATCTCAACGCCCATGAGCACTATATTTAATGGTCTCAACTGCATTTCTGAGAACAACAAATGAACAGTTTTCATCTGAACAAGCCTGATGAAACAAACTGCTTGCATCAGCTTCTGTTGGGGAAATTTAAGTACTCAAAATGTGTTCTGGATAAATGGCATTCCTGATTTTGGAATGTTCTGTAAAGCGCAGCAACTTATTTAGACTGCAAGACTACAACAGTAAGCTGAATGACACATTATATTATTGCTCTCAGTTACTGTAACCTTTTATTTCATAACTGTTCTGCAGTAGGTCTGTTTTACTAGAGAACTACATTTCTGAAAAAGGCCATATCCAACAAAACTTACATAGGTAAGAAACACAATAGTTGCACTGCTTCTACAGATGTATGATGTTTTCCTCAAGATTTGTTCTATTGAAATTTATTATTCACTTGCTTTCTTACCATTCAGTGTTGTCCAGTATAAACTAACGACAGCATTATTATGTATCCCACAGATCAATAAAGGTGATGACTGGTTAAAAAGTTACTTTGCTGTCTGTACTTTTCAGGAGGTCTTGAAACATCTGATGTTTTTATATATTACCAAAATATGATCCTGCTGATATTTTTCAATACAGTCAGATGTTCGGGAAATGTGTCATCAAACATCAATAGTGCATGTGTGACTGCTGTACTTCTCATCTGTGTAAATTAGAAGGGCTGCAGAGGCTATGAACTGTAAGCAATCACAATAAGCACAGTGACCAATACATGCTGCACAGCTTCCTGATGTTAACATTATTACACTGAGAGTGCATTAAATTTTCATCACATTGAATTTATCATTACAGGCTGTACTCATAATTGCAGACATGTACTCTTCTTCAAATAACAATGGAGTCCTAATAAGTCAAAGGACTGAAAAAACCCACACATTTCAAGGCTGGCATTTTGCATGTTAAATGAAGTGCTGTACTTGGACTTAAGTGTTATCCATTACTTCTAGAACTATCACACAAATAGACTCTACAGATCAAAGGCCTTATTCAAAAGTTAATATTAATTTGACTTGTCAATAAATTTCCTGTACTGTAAGGAACTGGAAGATTCCCTACCATGTCCACAACAGCCTGTTACAGTATTTTTTCCTGAGTCAGCTCAGTATATTCTACATCCGCACACACTATTTCTTTAGTATCCACCTAATGTTATCCTCTCAGTCATATCTATGGGCCACATGTGATCTCTTTTTTCACAATTTTTGACTTAAATTTTGTTTTTACATCTCATTGGGAGGGAGAAGGATCTCATTCTCCCTCACATGTTCCACATAACCTGCCCACCTCAATTTGCTTGGTTTTAACTGCCTATTTGCTGGAATGTCAGTATGCCACTTTCTCCACCTTCTCATAAATTGTTTCCTCTATTACACTCAAATGCTGTCGTCCATATCACAGTCTGCATTTATAAATTAAAATGTCCTCAGGCTGCCAAAATCATAGCTAGGTACAAGTCCAACATAAGGGAGACCCACTCTGTCCCTGTCATCAGGATCAATGTGGTGAGGAACTGCTAGGTGGACATTATGTGTCATAAGTCCATACTACCATTCTTCTTCCCTATTGGTCTGCAATATCCAATTACACAGTCATGTTAATCTGTTATTTATTTTTCTACCATCATGCTTTAATAGCTTAACCTGGAGCATGATACTTTGTCTATATGATGTTACCCAGAAGTCAATTAACTGGTTAGTAAAATGCACACTAAAATATGTTGTAATATTCTTTATTAATAAATTTGTACAAATTGTATCTATGTGGAAGTGGCATAACTAATTATGAAGAGTGTGTGCAGCTGATTCATACTTGTATTATTAGACTTCCATTTAACTGACTTTTGGGCCACACTGTATATATGTTTTCTGTTGATGTCAATGAGTTTGAGTCATATAAATAAAGTGCAGTGTTGTAACTAGGACTTCTGGCACCTGTGGCATAATGTCCTCAACATAAATTATAAACTTTAAAATACTATCCCAGTGGCAGCACAGTTGGTTGAGACACTGCACCACAAAGTGCAGCCAGTGCATAGTGCTGACAACTCTGCCATCCTAGTTGTGCCAAATGTCAAAGTAAGGATGGAAGCCCAACATTCCATCCCCCTTCTGAGTCTGCAGGACTTGTTACAGGAAAGCTGTACCTGCGCTTCTCATGCAGCCCTACTATAATGATTCACAATATACCAATTATAACTTTTTATTCAACACCCTTATGTAGGCTATGTATTTAATCTTATTTGAAGTCATCATCAGTGTGTACATGTCCTATTTATAGTTACATGTAATTGAACCCATGCTAGTATTTGTGGGCAAGTTAAGTGTAGAAATAAAATTGCTATAAAAATTTCTACTGATACTTAATTAACAAAACTTAGAGTACTGTGTGTGAGGGGAGGAGGGGGAGAGTGTTTAGAGGCACATTAGCATCGAATGCGCCTAACTTGTAATCAGTAATGAGTCGGAGAACTGAGTGTGGTTATAATAATCAGATTGTCAGAATTCTGCAGTGTATGCTTGCAAGATTATTAACAGATGTGTAAAGTAATAAAGGATAATACAACTATGACCAACCACATGGGGGTCTGGACACTTAATATTCAAATCCACTGACAGTCAGAATATTAAAATATATGGTAAAATTCCCATGTTGAGTAAAAGTATATACAGAAATGTATAAAGATAATAAAATATTAAAATGCGTTAATCCTAAATTGATTAAAATCCAGTAACAGACTGTCACAGTGTCCCCACAGGCTTCTTTTCAAATGACCAAACAGGTGATAATCTGATTGTGCAAGGTCAGGAATGTAGGATGGATGTGGTGACAGTGCCCATGCAAAATTTGTGATGGCCTCTGTTGCATACACTTGAATGTAGTGTTGTACAGTCATGGAGGAGTAACACGTTAGACATTTTTATTGCTGGATGAATTCAATAAAGTTAAGCATACAGACTTCTTAGTGTTTCAATCACAGTTGGAATTCACTCTAGCATATAATACATAATAAACCAACAAGATGCAACTCAGGCAGTATTGTGTTTATTAACAACTACAAGTATGCTCTACATGTTTCAGACACCCTTTGTGTCCATCATCAGGAGCACTATAAACTGTAACAGCAGCCACTGGTGTTTGTCATGAGTTGGGTTGGAATAAATCCTGTATAGAAGTCAAGGTCGGTGCACACTGTACTATTCCGTGGCCAAACTTGTAGTTGTTAATAAACACAATACTGCCAGAGTTGCAACTTGTTGATTTATTATATATTATAGACTTGTGATGCACGGAAATTCAAATATAAAATTCACTCTAGCATCTTATGCAAGCAGTTCACAATAACACCTTTCTTATCCCACACACAGTAACAATGACTTTTCTAGCTAACAGTATACTCTTGAGTGTTTCCATTCTTGAGGATATCATATGGTGCCATTCCATCAATTACTGCTTAGATCCAAATTCAAAATGGGGTATCCAGGTTTTAAACCCCACCATGACAATCAGCAACAGGAAGCTCACCTCTAGTGTTACAATGCCAAAAACATCAGTGGCAATTTTTTTCCTTGCCTTTTCATGTGCATCTTTCAGCATTCATGGCACCCAACACACACAGACCTTTAGGAAGCCAAGTTCTGCAATAATTGCCATTACACCACCTTTAGCGATGGATAGATAGAGTGGAGCATAATTCATGTTATGCAATGGTCACCACATATCAGTTTGTCAACTCAACAAAAGGCGTGAACTATCACTGCAGTGCAAGTGTGACCACGCTGCAGTTTGTCACAAAGTGCTCCTCCTTCTATTTCAGCTTCTTTATCTGTCTTATCTATCACTAAACAGTACTTCATTCCACAGCAGCTTCACCAGACACTTTGAAAAAGTGCTCATGAACGTAAGTCGGTTTCTCACCTTCAGCAACCAAAAACTCTTTATCTCTGTTGATATTTTTTAGCAGATATCATTCTCTGCCATTTTAGAATCAACTGCAGTGTTCTTATCTATCAAGCAAAACAGTTTCAACAAGTTTCCACTAATTTAGTGGTTATTCGTGTAGGAAAGCACATATGGAGATAATTGTCATTGCTAAATTAAGGATAAATACTTCATGGTAATTTTATTGCTACATTTTAATTTCCCACAAATATTGGCATGGATTCAATGTCAATAAGATATATAGTCACTGTTGACGACTTATGTGAAGTTTAAATGTGTATTCTATACATATAAGAATGTGAGTTATTTCCAGAAGCCCACTGATCCTGTATGATGTCTCTTAAGTCCTAGTGTGGCAACCACTATTGGTCTCCTGCACAGTCCTTTCTCCCTTTTTGTTGTAATGATTTGCCAGAATTTGCTTTCTTGTATATGTCCTGTTTGAATGTTTCTATAAGATTTTTGATTTCTTTATTAAGACTTGCTGCATCACACATTGTTTACCCCACTGATTAGTGTGATCAATACTGTATCTGTTTGTGACAGGTGATGGTGCAACTTCACATTGAAGGCAATGATCCATGTATGTAAGTTTCCTATGTATTGTGTGCCTTCATTTGCTATCTGGTTTATTTGTTGACAGTATGTGCAGAAGTGGTAGCCAGCCATTTGTTTCTCTTGGCAATTTTCTATCCAGATGTATGATGTTCAGACACTTCAAAGATCCTTCCATCTCTTCCTTTCCAAATTTGTTTTGGTTGGTACTAGTGGTTCCTCACCCAACCGTGATGATGGAAATGTGGCCGTTTTTCTTAATGTTGGACTTCAACATGCATATGACACAGTTGACGGGCCAGGTATGTTTCAGTGAATATAGTATAGACTGCGACAACTTTGTCTTACATATTTCCTTCAAGATTTAAAAGATTATATCTGTTCTGACGGGAATATGAGGAAAAGGGCCAAGAACTGTGCTACATCTTAAATAACATTTCCCTACACTCAAAATATCACAATTTTAAACAATATTTAATATCCCTCTATGAAACACGCATATTTTGAACATTTTTACATCAGCATAAGCAATTATTTTAAGAACACTGCTTAATACATCATTTAGGTACCGAATGGTTTCACAAGATTGGCAGAAAACTCCTTTACTTGCTCGGCACCCCGCACTTCATGACCCAAAAGTGGTAGCTTTGTAACATGAAAATCCTCATATAGATCTGCAATCTGTAAATAAAAAAAAAATATTCCAGCATATTTAAGAAGTGTAGCATATTTTTTACATGCATGTATGAACAATTCTCTTTCTTTCAGCATCTGAAAAATTACGGGGTCATCTTATAATTATAAACAAAGCATTCAATAAGGTGATCATAGTTGTCAACCACAGCACAGAATATCCTACCCCCCACCCCCTCATGTGAACATCATATTTTTACGAGAATGCCTTTTATATCTAAATTAAATACCTGTCTATTTTTGTTCAGTATGTAAAATAAGGAATTACTTTAACACAACTGACCTGGTCCAAATATTTCTCCTGCACACGATGTCTTGAAGCACACATTCGACAAGGTTGTTCATCTTTTGAAGGAAAGAGCAACTGGTTCACAACAATGTTGTGTGTGTCTATACCACACTTTGTGAGCTCTTGTACTAATCTCTCTGTCTCATATAGTGACAGAAATTCAGCAATACACACACATATAAATGTTGTCTGTTCCTATAAAGCAAAGAAACTCTTGCCGGTCATCTCATGTCTTTCTTCCAGCTCTGATAAATTACACCACCAACAATGGATCTAAACAACCTCACAACAAACAGCTTCAATGCATGCATTCTTCTGTTATTGGAACATTTTTCATCCTGACTGCCGATAAATAAACCTTCCATGATAAGAAAGGTGTTAAAGTTAAGCAATCCCACCAACTCCCTAATTATACGCACATATGCATGCATATTATTTTATACTTACAATCAAGCATATAGCAGTATGTACTAAATATTATGACTGCATTTGCCATAATTATCAGTCACGGAAAATGAATCTTAACCTCAATGTTTCACCCACTCAGAGGCAAAAAGTATTAAATAGTATGATTCAATATCTATTTCTGTGTTAATACCTGGCAGGCAAAATACCTCTTTCTTTTCACTGTATTATGTTACATCACCTACGGTCTATCTTGATCCACCATATTTTTAGGCGCATTTGCATAGTTGCAAAATCCACCATCAGCTTTATCACCTCTGTCCATCCATCTGTTCTTCTATCTGCATGCATTAGCATGGTTCCCACTGTAGGGATTTCTATTAAATTTGATATTGGGGACTTCTACAAAAATCTATCATAGAAACACAAACTTGGTTAAAATTGGGAGAAAATATCAGGCATTTTAAATGAAGACCTAAGTACATCTGACTGTTGGTGGAAACATTAAATCACCATCAAAGTACTCTCTTCCAATGAAATATTATCAGACTGTTATTTCATCCATCTGTCCAAAAGTAACAGCACGGCAATCTGTCATGAAAATCCAAATTTGATTAAAATCAGGCACTTAATATGATAACCCTGGGCACTACATAAAAGACCTACATATGTCCCATTGCTACCAGCAACATTATATTGTCATAAAGGCACTCTCTTTGAGCAAACTAGCATCAGGTTGTTAGGATAGCCGAGGAAGTTTAAATATTACACAAATGCGCCACAATATTACACTCTAGGTACACTGCCTCTCTTGCTGTAATTATCTTCTAAGCAGCGAAGTTTAAAAAAAAATGTAATTGACAAGAAATGTATTTTCTGAGTTTTTCTACAACTAGTATCTGAAACTTCTCTCATTCTAGGCAGACGTCAGTAAGATATTAATGCAACAGTACTTAGGTCTTCATGTCAACTGTCTAATATTGTTGTCCATTTTAACCAAACTTAGTAAGGTCCCCAGTACAAAATATCACAACAATTCATCCAGTGGGAGTCAAGGTGTTCCACCATGCAGGCAAACAGACAGACAGACATGATTAAGATAAAAGACACTTTTCACAATTCTGCAAATACACTTAGAAACTGGCAATACTGAACTGGGAGCATGAAAACCAAAAACCAAAGAACCTCAAACTGATATCTCACTGTAACAATACTTACTGGATCACGAAACTGTTCATTTACTTGACGAATTACAGCAAGCATCTCCTCCATTTTAGCAGAAAAAGAATCAGGATTAAAATCTGTCAAACCCATTATAGAACACATCTAAAGAAGGAAACATACCATTAAAATAAAACCACAAGATCTTGCTTGAAACCACAAGGTCAATAAAGATTCACACCAAAGAAATTAGAAAGTGATACACAGTACACACAAAGTAAATGTTTAATTAATATGTAACCTGTGTAATGAATGGACTAATCTTCATTTTAAGTCGAAGCAGCTTTCCAAGGCCTTTCTCCACCACTTGAGGAAAAGAGAGTAATCTAAGAGTATGACCAGTTGGGGCTGTGTCAAACACCACTGCTGAGAAGTTCATGCTCTTCACTAGCCTAAAAATAATCAACAGTACAAATTGTATTGTCTCTGTACTTAAGCAATGTGTCAAGATGGTACGAGAAAATGTGTACATTCATGTGTTCTTAACCTCAACAACGGATGATGGTGAGTGGCAATCGACATGTTCTGGCTTCTTTGTGCAAACAGCTACAATTACCCAATGGGCAGGAACTATGTGGACCATAGAAAAATTCTAAATATTCTACCAAAAAATAATAAAAGCCCAATTCCCCTGCCAGGAATCTAACCCCAAACAATGAGGACCTTCCACTCATTTATGGATGCAGCACTAAAGTTTTTTGGTAAATGTCTGAAGTTTGCAACCTTCCCTATACAACAGACAGCAGGAGTTTTGTATTTTCCCCATTTTTTTTGCACAAATTAATTTTTGCCTGGTAGAAATGAAATAAGCAATGACATGAAGGGGAAAGAAGAGTTAAACTAGCTGTTACATAACTACAACCACTACCACCACCACTATCACTATCACTATCACTACCATTACCATCATCCTACCACCAGTCTGCCTCACATGGGTTTCCACTTCAGATGTGAACTCTTTCACTACTGCCCAAAAAGGCAAGGTCCAGACCAGAAAGGTCAATAAAAGCATATCTGGTGGCAAGGGCCATATCACTAGTGAGAAGTCTGACTGATTTACTAGCTTTCAAAGATAAGTGTACAGGAGTCGCACAAATAAGAGACCACAGTGCCTGCTGACATATTTTTCAAAGACGACCTGTCAAGACCATAAAATATTTGGAATGTTTCACAATAGTATGGGTCCAGTAAAATCACCACATGACTTTAAAAGACAATGGACAATATATCCTGCTGTCTCAGTTTGCTTTTAACAGAACTTACTTCATGACTTCTGCATAACTCATGGCCTCATCTATTCCTGGGAATGCTCCAACTATTTCCTGCATTATTCCTTTACTGAGTTTCATGGCTTCATTTTCTCCTTCAAAATACTCTTCTGGCAGTTCATTGAAACCAACATTTGGATCTATTTCCTACAATAATATTTACAAACAAATTATATAGGTTACTCTGGAAGAATATTCAAATCTTCATCAGCGCTACTGTGAGAACCTCTAAACAAAAGAAATAATAGAAAATGTTAATACTTGAACCTTAAGGAAAAAACTATGGCACAGGTGAAATGAAAATATACTGATCTTACTAAAACAGGCTGTGCTGATGTGAAATACAATTACAGTTAAAGCTGTGATATCTGGCATCTATGGCCCTAACCAGTTGCCAGATCCTGTTAATTTTTGAGATGTGAATTTCAGTGTATCTAACAACCTCACGGACAGACCCAATCAATTACAGGCAGATCTAGTTTTACACCAGGGTTACATTTCAGAAAAACATTGTGCCAATCAAACACGAAGTTCCCATTTAAAACAGTGTATTTTCTGTGGGTTAGGGGACTGAAAACCTCATCCTATACAGTATAGTGAATAACTGTAGCACTAAAGAACTTTCTAAAATTCTATCAGTATTATTACAAACTGAACATAAACTACTACAAGCAAATCTCCTTATGGCATTCGTCAACAATTTGTTCACCATTTTCAAGTTGGCTTATTAAGTCTCATTTCTCTTCAATACTGATTGTCTTTCACCAATTTTTGACTTGGAGTGCACTAGGTGATGTACATTTAAGTTTCTCATTCACTTTGGTAACAAACGCCAATGCTGTTGGAGGAGGAACTACATTAGATGCATGATTATATAACTAATGTAATCAATCCATACACGTGACCAATGGTGTGACAGTTATGTTACTTTCTGCTAGCCTCAAACACAGACAAGTGCAGCCTCAGATTGTCTAGCCAAATTGCATGAAACCAAAAATTATTGCATACGTAGGCTGATCATTTAATTCCGGGACTGATTTTTTTTCGGGGAAGCTATAATATGCAGCGAAGTGGCAAAAAGGCAGGACAGGTGGCAACTCTGTGCAAGTGTACTTGCATAACCGGAAGCCGGTATCTCCCCGCATTCGCTCTGTGGAAGCCTCTAAGCAAACGTCTATCTGCAGTGTGCATCGCATCTCACGATGGAGGATAAAGTTCAGCAGCGTGTGTACATCAATTTATGTTTCCGTCTGGGGAAAACTGGGGCTGA
>Ga0209628_10004162_pt1 | contig 10376 bp, 8 predicted proteins | sample TergutCu122P4_FD_187285 | JGI IMG/M metagenome (GOLD analysis project Ga0209628, IMG submission 187285) | Cubitermes ugandensis P4 segment gut microbial communities from Kakamega Forest, Kenya - Cu122 P4 (SPAdes) (version 2) | ecosystem: Host-associated > Arthropoda: Insects > Digestive system >... | reverse complement strand
TGAAAAAATTGACTCTAAAAATGACAAAACAGACAAAAGAAGAATTTATTAATTGCTTGAATAATTGGTATTTACGTTGGTCAGATTACTTAAATGAACGCAGTAAATCGCCATCAACAGGCAAAACCCATTATACCCATAAACGCTTGCGGAGTACGTATTTGAGTTTGAAGCGGAATTTACCGTATTTATTTGTTTTTCAGAATTATAAAGAGTTGAACATGCCCAATACAACCAATGCCTTAGACGGTCAGTTTGCCGATTTGAAAAACAAACTGCGAAATCATAATGGATTGTCTAAAGCACGGAAAATGAAATTCATAGATGAGTTTTTTAAGGCATAAAACTGCCAGTTTTATAAAAAAAGGACTGCCTGAACGACAATCCCGTTTCTATAAAACTGTATAGGTCAAACTTAACCCTGACGGGTTGCTCTCCAGCAGCGCCCGCTTCCGTTTTGGCTTGACAATACAAAAGTACAAAAAACCCTTATGAAAAATAGGAAACGAAAACTTTAGCATTACTTTTGTCCACTTGAACAAAATGTGCAAAAAACAGCATTACTTTTGTCCATTAGACCCAAATGTTTTACAAATGTTTTACAAAAAAATAAAATGAGAAATGTATTTAATTGATTTGAAATAAATTAAATCAAACAAAATCATAGTTCAGACAAAAAAAAGACTGCCCTTTCGGGCAGTCCAAATTAATTGTATTTGTAAAAATCTTATACAATGGAAAAAAACATTTAATAGGCAACGCCCTGTGCAATCATGGCATCGGCAACTTTAATAAATCCTGCAATATTAGCCCCTTTTACGTAGTTAATATAGCCGTCTTTTCCTTTGCCGTATTTCACGCAATTAGCATGAATATTAGCCATAATGGCTTTCAATTTTTCGTCCACTTCTTCTCTTGTCCAAGCAAGTTTCATCGAATTTTGCGTCATTTCAAGTCCCGAAGTAGCCACACCGCCGGCGTTGGCAGCCTTGCCCGGAGCAAAAGATACTTTTGCTTTTTGCAATGCAGTAACAGCCTCAGCCGTGCAACCCATGTTAGAGGCTTCCACAACGTATTGAACACCGTTTTTAATTAAAATTTCCGCATCTTTTTCGTTCAATTCGTTTTGAATAGCACACGGAATCGCAACATCTACTTTCACTTCCCAAGATTTTTTGCCTGCAACAAATTTTGCACTCTTAAACTTTTCAGCAAAAGGAGCAACTACATTGTTACGAGTTTGCAACAAGGTATTCATGTATTCAATCTTTTCCGGTGAAGTGATGCCGTCTTCATCAACAATGTATCCGTCTGGTCCCGAAATGGTAACTACTTTTGCGCCGAGTTCTGCCAATTTCAGTGCAGCACCCCAAGACACGTTTCCAAATCCTGATAAAGCGACGCGTTTTCCTTTAAGTGTGTCTTTTTTCTCTTTTAACATACCTTCAAGGAAGTAGATAGCACCAAATCCTGTTGCTTCAGGACGAATCAAAGAGCCGCCCCATTCTAAACCTTTTCCTGTGAGTACGCCTACGTGTTCGCCGCGTAAGCGTTTGTATTGACCATACATAAAACCAATTTCACGGGCACCTACACCAATATCTCCGGCAGGAACGTCTGTTTCGGGTCCAATGTATTTTTGCAATTCTGTCATAAACGATTGACAAAAACGCATTACTTCTGCTTCCGATTTTCCTTGCGGGTCGAAATCAGAACCACCTTTTCCGCCGCCCATGGGCAAGGTAGTGAGCGAGTTTTTAAACGTCTGCTCAAACGCTAAAAATTTTATCGAGTCCACACTAACTGATGGGTGGAAACGAATGCCGCCCTTATAAGGACCTATCGCCATGTTGTGTTGAACTCGATAACCTCTGTTTACGTGAATTTGCCCTTTGTCGTCCATCCAAGTAACCTTGAATATGACGATGCGTTCAGGTTCTAAAATCCGCTCTACGATAGAATATTTATCGTATTTAGGATTTTCATTTACAAAATCAACAATTGTTTCTAATACTTCTTTTGCTGCCTGTAAATACAAGGGCTGTGCTGGATTTTTGGCTTCTAAATCAGCCATTAACTTTTTGAGATCCATAAATTTTCCGTTTTAGTTTATTTACCTTAACTATTATATTCCTTACTATTAAAAAATCGTATCTTCTTTAAAAAGATTTACAAAGATAATAAATTTTATTTGAATAACGACCTTTTCCGAAAATTATTTTTTTCAATCATGGGTTAAAAGTAGGATGTTATATATGTTCATCGGTTTGTTTGCGTGCCGTTGTGCAGAAAAATACACAATAGCAATCCATTTTACACGTTATAGTGTTCAATTATTCAGATATTTGGTCGTTTGCGATGTTTCTTCAAAAAATACAGTTGGTCAATTTTAAAAATTACGATGATGCAACCTATCATTTTTCTTCTAAGGTGAACTGTATCACGGGTTTAAACGGTATTGGAAAAACAAATTTATTGGACGCAATTCATTATCTTTCCATGACGAAAGGCTATTTTAACCACGCCGACCAGTTGAGTATTCGGCACGGAGAAGATTTTTTTGCAATCCATGGTGATTTTGTGTTGGAAGACACGGACGGAACGACAAAAATAAGTTGCATACAACAGCGTGAAAAACGTAAAGTGTTGAAAGTGAATCAAAAAGAATATGAACGATTGTCTGAACATATTGGCAACTATCCGTCCGTAATGATTTCTCCCTACGATACGGACTATATAAATGGAAATTCAGACGTTAGGAGGCGGTATTTTGACAGTGCCATTTCCCAATTTGACAAAATTTATTTGGATAATTTAATCAACTACAACAAAATTGTTGCCCACAGAAATGCACTGTTGAAATATTTTAATGAACGGCAAACGGTCAACGAGCAGGAAATGGCAATCTGGACGGAGCGAATGGTAGATTTTGGTACAAAAATATTCCAAACCCGAAAACAATTTTTGGAGGATTTTTTACCTGTTTTCACGCAATTATTTTCGCTTATTTCTCCCGAAGAGCAGGTTTCTATTGATTATAAATCGCAGTTGCAGGAAGAGGATTTTGCCGCATTAGTAAAAGCCGCTTATCCAAAAGATTATGCGGCACAATATTCTACAGTTGGGGTGCATAAAGACGATTTTTTATTCACTATGAACCACTATCCGATAAAACGGTTTTGTTCGCAAGGACAACAAAAATCTTTTTTAATAGTCTTAAAATTAGCACAATACGAATATATTAAACAATTGAAAGGTCAGAAGTCTATCCTATTGTTGGATGATGTTTTTGATAAATTAGATGCCAACCGCGTCAAGCAGTTAATATCTTTGGTTATTTCACAAGATTATGGGCAACTATTTATTACAGATACCCACAAAGAACGTATGCAAGAACTGTTTCAAGACAAACAGATTGAATTTAATTTAATAGAAATATGATTCTCTTTTTTCAAATGGCACGGAAGTTGTATTATAGTAAATTGTAAAAACTAATAACAGACCTATAAAGCCGTCTCTGAAATGAGATGGCTTTTTTTAATGGCAAAAATCATGTGTAGAAGTCAAATAAACCCCAAAATATCCATTATACCTAAAATCACGAAGAAAAATGAGTTTCGAGCAGGCAAACAAATACACAAATGGTATGTTTTGAAATGCACTCGTTACCGATGAGCAAATAACTCAATACACAAACGGAAATATTCGTTTTAAATTTTTTCCTTGCATTTCTGCGGCAAATGTTTGATTGTATTTTTTATAAATGGCATTGGCACGAGGCACTAAGTTGGCGAAAGTCCAAATAGCAAATACCAGTCCCGCAGGAGACAGAGTTGCGATGGCAAAGCCCGTCCATTCGATAAATTCTCCAAAATAATTGGCGGAAGTTACGTAATTATACATTCCTCCATGCGGCAAGTAGTGTTTGCTGTCTCCATTTTTCCGTAAATTGCGTATTCTTCTATCAGAATCTATATTGATAATCAAGCCGATAAAGAAAAGGCAAGTCCCGATAATAAACGCAGGCGTTTGCAGCCACTCGTTTCCATAGTTTTCAGAATAATAAAAAATCCAGTACCCCTGCATAGAGGCATTTGCAATATTGAACGAAAATCCCATAAACATAATTCCCAAAGGCATTTTGCTTTTTCCTTTCAACAAAAAGGGAAAAATAAAAGCCCTGTGAATGTAGTGAATTTCCAAAAACAGCAGAAAAACAAGGGGAGTAAGCATCGTTTTTCGGTCAGAAAATGCCCAAAACAACAGCAAAAGAATGGCTACGGGTGCCTCCATAAGTACCCAGCCGAGTTTATTCGGAACAGAATACCCCCATTTGGAAGACGTAAATTTTCCATAACCCGCATCAACAAAAAACAACGCGATAAACACAACAATCGCTATCGCAACCATTATCCACAAAAAAATAGAAAAATAATCCATGTATATGTAGTTGATTTACAGTGTATAATAAAACAATAAGTACAATCTAAATATTTTGCCGCAAAGGTACACTTTTTTTTGGTGATTTGGTGATTTGGTGATTTGGTGATTTGGTGATTTGGTGATTTGAGTCCACTACGAAAAGTCAATTTTTTACTTAACCGCAAGGCCGCAAAGACAAATAGTCTGAATCAGGATTTTCAAGATTAAAAGATGAACAAGATAAAAAAAAACAGTATAAAAAAATCCTGTTAATCTTATAATCCAGAAAATCTTGATTCAGACAAAAAAATAGATAACAAATTTCCTGACAGGTTCAACCTGTCGAAATAGACGGTACGAGGTAGAACCTCGTACCAACAAAAGGGACTCAAATAACCAAATCAACAAATAACCAAATCACCAAAAAAGTGTACCTTTGCAACGCGGACAGAAATCGTATTGCGTGTTGTAATTCAGATATAAAACGTAAAATAGATTGCAAAAAAATACACGTAAAGATTCTCCGCAGAGAAAAAATAACAAAAACAAAATGAGGCAGAACGTCAAGACTTTACTACTACTAATTGCCATTGCAGCAGGCTTTACTTTTCATAATTTTTTTGCTCAATTTAGCAAACTAACTCCGATACTTCTGTTTTTTATGCTGTTTTTTTCGTTTGGTTCGGTTGATTTTAAGCAGGTTGGCTTCCGCAAAGAATACATTTTATTGGTACTGTATCAAGTGGGAGTTAGCATCGGCGTGTATTTACTTGTAAGACAATACAATGAAATAGTGGCACAGGGGGCAATGATTTGTATTTTGGCACCGACCGCAGTCGCCGCAATTGTGCTATCTTCGATGCTTGGTGCGAATGTAGCCTCGGTTACATCATACAGTTTGTTGATAAATTTTGTTATATCCATCGTTGCACCTATTTATTTTTCAATAATGGAAGTACCTGATACTGTGCCGTTTTTCCTGTCTGTAAAAAGCATTATTTTGAAAGTGTTTCCCTTGTTGATAACGCCGATGTTTTTGGTATTTATCCTCAAAAAAACAACAAAAAAAATGGGTGATAGACTAAAAAATTTGAGCAGCATCTCGTTTTATCTTTGGGTGGTTTCGGCGGCAATCGTTATGGGTAATACAATGAAATTCATACTGTTGCAGGACGCAAAAAATTATCTTGTCATTATTTTGCTCATACTTTCGTCTTTGGTTATTTGCATTTTACAGTTTGTGTTTGGGTTTTATTATGGAAAAAAATTTAACGATGAATTGGCTTGCACGCAATACATGGGGCAAAAAAATACTATTTTAGCCATTTGGATGGCACAAACTTTCCTCAATCCGCTTGCTTCGATTGCTCCTGCTGCCTACGTTTTGTGGCAAAATTTTATAAATACGTACCAATTATGGCAAAAAAAGAACCTTTAAGAAAAAAAAATAGCAAATGCAAATTAGCAAAATATTTTCTATCAACACTTTAAAATAGAACTCAGCCATTCTTCATTTATTTTTTTTTAAACTTTTTTTCTTTTTGATTGTTTTATTAAAAAAAATTGTATCTTTGCAAAATATTTTTTATACATAGTAATTATATTTTTTTATATTTTTTATTTTAACTTAAAATTGATTTAACATGAGAAAGTTTTCGTTCATTATGTTCATTGTGGCAGTGATTTTTATAGGAATGCACACTGCTAAGGCGCAATTACCGACGGGCTCTTATGCCCCTGATTTCAAATTATTTGAAATAGACAAAACAACAGGAAGTCTTATCACATCAGATACGATTCACCTGTATGATTATTTAGATGCTGGAAAACCAACAATGTTGGATGTTTCCGCTACGTGGTGTAATCCTTGTTGGGTTTATCATCAGTCTCACAGTATGCGAGACGCTTATAATACCTACGGTCCGAGTGGAACGGATGAACTACGAATTGTTTTTATTGAAGGCAGTGCAGGAAATTATGCAAGTTTATCCGGAACGGGTGCAGATGCCAATGGCTATGCTTCACAAGGAAATTGGTTAAGTGGGACACCTTATCCCGTAGTTCCAACGAAGATGTCGCCCAATACAAACAAGGTTGTATCTGATTATAAAATAGCCTTTTTTCCAACTTTGTATATGATTTGTCCTAATAGAAAAGTCATATCTATAGATGATCGTCCTGATGCAGCGGGAATATTAAATTATGCAAAAGGATGTCCTGTTTTTGCAAATATTCCAAATAATGCGGCTATATTTAATTTATTTGATCCTCAAGGAACTTATGTATGTGTAAATGAAGTAACTCCCAAAATTCGATTACAAAATGTGGGAAATGCTAATCTGGCATCTGTTGAATTTGCTGTAAATATTGACGGAACAAGTTCTACGTACACATGGAATGGAAACTTAAAACCATTGGCGGCAGAAATAGTATCTCTTCCTAAACTTACGAGTTTATCAAATGGTAATCATAATTACAAAGTAACAATTATTAAAGCCAATGGAGAAGTTGATACAAATAATACAGATGATGCGAAGAATGAAATAACAACATCTTTCGGAATTAAAACTGAATCATCACAAAGTAGTCTTAACGAAGATTTTTCTTCTTCTACATTTCCAAATAATGGTTTTTCAAAAACGAATGATGCAGATGAAGGATGGACTCGTTATAATTCCAATGCCGCTATTTATTTTTACTCGGCTTATGCAAATAAACCAGATACATTGTATTTGCCTTTATTGAATTTAAGCGGAGTTTCTAATCCGGGATTAGTATTTGATGTCGCATATCAAGCTGTTGTATATAATGGTAATTATTATTATGATAGATTAAAAGTGGAAGTATCAACATCATGTGGAGAAAATTGGACATCAATTTATGATAAGCAAAAAGACTTACCAACAGTATCTAATTTCGCGATTATTGATAGTATGGGATTTGTCCCCAAAAGTACCCAATGGCGTACAGACGGAATTGATTTAAAACCGTATGTTGCCACAGGAGCAGATAAGTTTAGAATACGTATTATAGCAATACCTGTTGCAAATATTATATGGTTAGATAATATAAAAGTAGGAGGCGGAGTACTTTCAGTAAAAGAAATTGGAGAAAGCGCCAAAGTGGTTCTTTATCCCAATCCTACAGAAAATAATTTGTATATTAGCATGGATGGCGATATTTCACGATTGGAAGTATTTAATATTCAAGGGCAATGTGTAAAAACAGACCTGACAAATAACAAAGTAATTTCTACCGACGATTTGGCAAACGGAATGTATATGATTCGCATTACAACAGACAAAGGTGTTTCCGTACACAAGTTTGTAAAACAATAGTAAATTGAATAAAAGAGAGAATTTTATTAGTTTTTAGTAAAATTCTCTCTTTTTTTTATTATTCAGGTTTAATTTTTTATTTAACTTAAATTAACAAAAAAGATGAAAAAAATTGTTGCAGTACTGTTTTTAACAGTGTGTTCTTATGCTTATTCGCAGTCAGTCAAATTATTTTCGGTAGATGAAAATAGATGGTTAAATCCGATTGATACCGTTTCGATAGATATTTCACCCACGGTGGGTAGTGGTGATTTTTATTTGAATATTGCAAACACCTCAACGGATACTATAAAATTAATGATAAAACGGACGCTTCTTTCATTGTTATCAGGAGCAGAAAATGAATTTTGTTTTGGTACGTGTTTCGGTGTGAATGGAAATGAGACAATAAATTCTTATGATTTTCTTCCCGGTGATACCTTGTTTTATGACGATACCAATAACTTATATGCTTTTCATACAACCTATTATCCAAACGGTCAGAAAGGTATATCGTTCATACAGTACACTTTTTATAATGAAAAAGACAAATTGGGTGCAAAAACAAACGTCATTTTCAAATTTAATTCGGGTGCCGTTGGAATAAAAGATATAACAGAGGCAGCAAGTTTTCGTGTTTATCCCAATCCAACCACAGGGCAATTGATAATTGATAATGGACAATTGACAACAGCCCCCCTTAGTCCCCCCGAAGGGGGGAAACAGCCTACGATTGAGATTTTCAACGTTGTCGGTCAAGTTGTATTCAAGTCCCATTTGTCAAAATTGTCCCCCGAAACAAGCATAGACCTCTCCCATTTAGCAAACGGCATGTATTTTTTGAAAATAGATAATAAAACGTTTAAAATAATTAAAAATTAACAATTAATAATTAAAAGAATCTGTGATAATCCGTAAAATCTGTGTGCTAAAAAATTGTGCGTCAGCAGCCCCCTCTCTTGTGGAGAGGGCGGGGGGAGAGGCTGAAAACTGCTTTATTTTCCGCTAAAATAGTATAGTTCAAATAATTAGCAGATATTCGCAGGGTTTGTAACATAAAAAAGAAAGATGTATTTTAAATTAAACGCAATAGAAGAGGCAATCAGCGATTTTAGAGAAGGAAAATTTTTAATCGTTATTGATGATGAAGATAGAGAAAACGAGGGAGACTTTATTATTGCAGCAGAAAAAGTAACGCCTGAAAAAATCAACTTTATGATGATGTACGGGCGGGGGGTTTTGTGTGCCCCCATTACCGAAGAGCGTTGCAGGGAGTTGAATTTAGGTATGCAGGTAAACAATAATACCTCTTTATTGGGCACTCCATTTACGATTACGGTTGATTTGTTGGGACAGGGTTGCACGACTGGCGTTTCTATGCACGACCGCTCTGCCACGATTCAGGCTTTGGCAAACCCGAATACCAAGCCGAACGATTTGGGTCGTCCCGGACACATTAATCCTTTGCGGGCGCGTGAGGGCGGCGTTTTAGTCCGTGCAGGACATACTGAGGCTACTGTGGACTTGGCACGTTTAGCAGGATTGTATCCCGCAGGTGCTCTAATCGAAATAATTAACGAAGACGGCACGATGGCTCGCCTGCCGCAACTGATTGAGGTTGCAAAGAAACACAACATCAAAATTATTTCCATTCAAGATTTAATTGCTTACAGAGTAAAAACCGAAACCTTAATCCGCAGAGAGCAGGAAGTATCGCTGCCTACGCAATGGGGAAATTTTAATTTAATTGCTTTCACGCAGTTGAACAACGGAAATACACATCTTGCCTTAAAACAAGGAAATTGGGAAAAAGGCGAGGAAATTTTAACCCGCGTGCATTCTTCTTGTGCTACGGGCGATATTTTTGGTTCGTGCAGATGCGATTGCGGCGAACAATTGCACCGTTCCATGCAAATGATAAACGATGCAGGCAAGGGATTGGTTTTATATATGAACCAAGAAGGACGAGGAATTGGATTGATAAACAAATTGAAAGCCTACCATCTTCAAGATATAGGTCGCGACACGGTGGAAGCAAATCTGGAATTGGGTTTTAGAGCAGATGAACGGGATTACGGCATCGGTGCCCAAATCTTGTATGACCTTCAAGCCACAAAAATCAAACTGATTACCAATAATCCGACCAAACGGGCAGGACTTTTAGGCTACGGCATCGAAATTGTTGAAACAGTACCGATTATCATCAAACCAAGCAAAGATAATTTATGTTATCTAAAAACAAAACAAGCCAAAATGGGACACGATTTAATGATTAGCGATTAGTGGTTAGTGATTAGTGGTTAGTGGTAAAACCTTATTTTCACCTAATTCAAAAACTAAACAACCTCAGTAGCATAAAGATAATAACAATATCAACCTTATTACCTTATTAAAAAGGGGCTAAATGAGGTAATAAGGTAAAAAATATGTTGTAATTCCTGCTACTGAGGTTGTTCTGTAATAAAAATAAGGTGAAAATAAGGTTTAATGCCCAAAGGGCAAAATTTTCATAACCGCAGGCGAGCGTAGCGTTGCCTGCGGAAAAAAAGACAGACAAAAAAGTGGATAGGTGTTTTTGGATTGCCACGCCGTTCGTACCTCACGGCTCGCAATGACGATGTACCGTTTTGCAGGGGG
>Ga0209628_10004161_pt1 | contig 10377 bp, 10 predicted proteins | sample TergutCu122P4_FD_187285 | JGI IMG/M metagenome (GOLD analysis project Ga0209628, IMG submission 187285) | Cubitermes ugandensis P4 segment gut microbial communities from Kakamega Forest, Kenya - Cu122 P4 (SPAdes) (version 2) | ecosystem: Host-associated > Arthropoda: Insects > Digestive system... | reverse complement strand
AAGCCGGTATTGGCGCTTCTCTCCGGAAGCCGCAAAGCAGAAATCAGTCAAAACCTTCCTGCTATGTTGGCTGTCGCTAAACAATATCCTGATTTTCAGTGTATCATTGCTGGAGCGCCGGGGTTGACGCCGGATGATTACAAACCGTTCATGGATGAAAATCAGTCTGCACGTTTATTGTTCAATCAAACGTATCCAATCCTGACACAAGCTTCTTTTGCGTTAGTCACATCGGGAACGGCTACCCTTGAAACAGCATTGTTTCGTGTGCCTCAAGTCGTTTGTTACTTTATCGCCGGCGGAAAATTGGTAAATTTTATACTTAACCACCTCATTCATGTGCCATACATTTCGCTTGTCAACCTGATCACAGGATATGAAGTCGTCAAGGAGTTGTTTGGGCCAAATTTTAAGCGCCAGAAAATCAATGAGGAATTATTTCGTTTAGTTCATGATGAAGCCTACCGACATAACCAATTGGCGGGCTACGATCAGATGGTATCAATCTTAGGGAAAGCTGGCGCTTCGAAACGCACAGCTCAACTGATAGTTAACGCATTGAAATAAAAAATCCGCAAGGATAGCGGATTTTTTTACGTTGTCTCACCAGGATTCGAACCTGGACAAACAGAACCAAAATCTGTTGTGCTCCCATTACACCATGAGACAGAGTGGTATTTTAACCTTTTTAAAACGGTGCAAAGATAACTAAAATAATTGACAATTGACAATTGACAATTGATAATTTAGGGATTTTTGGTGCAACTATTTAGCGATGAGCAGGAAGTAATTCTTTTTCCCGCGTTGAATAAGTAGATACCGGCCATTGAGCAGGACATTGGAATAGATCAGTGCATCGTGATCGGTCAGTTTTTCTTTGTTAATACTTACACCTCCACTTTGTACCATTTTACGCATCTCGCCTTTTGACGGGAATACAGCAGCTTTTTCTGTCAGTAAGTCAATCGCTTTTATACCCTTTGCCAATGCGTCAAGGGCGATTTCAAATTGCGGTACACCTTCAAAGACAGACAATAAGGTGTCTTCATCAATTTTTTTCAAAAAGTCGGAAGTGGCTTGCCCGAACAAAAGTTGCGAGGCGCCCAACGAGGCCTTGTAATCGTCTTCGGAGTGCACCATGACAGTCATTTCACGTGCTAAACGTTTTTGGATCGGTCGCAGATGGGGGGCATCGGCTTGTTCTTTCTCAAGCGCCCGTATCTCTTCCTGACTGAGCAGGGTAAAGATTTTAATGTATTTGGCAGCATCTTCATCGCTCACATTCAACCAGAATTGGTAGAATTTGTAAGGCGATGTGTAACGCCGGTCGAGCCAGACATTGCCGGATTCGGTTTTGCCGAATTTTCCCCCATCGGCTTTGGTGATAAGCGGGCAAACAAGCGCGAATGCGTCAGCTTCGGGCCCCATAATGCGACGAATCAGTTCGGTACCGGTCGTGATATTACCCCATTGGTCGGAGCCACCCATCTGAAGTCGGCATCCTTCTGTCCGGTAGAGATGCAAAAAGTCGTAGGCTTGTAATAATTGGTATGAAAATTCAGTAAATGACATGCCTTCATTGGATTCCGAACTCAGTCGTTTTTTTACGGAATCTTTGGCCATCAGGTAGTTGACAGTTAGATGTTTGCCGATATCGCGAATAAAATTAAGAAAGGAATAATCTTTGGTCCAGTCGTAATTGTTAACCATAATGGCGGCATTTGGTGCGTCAGAATCGAAATCAAGAAACTTGGAAAATTGTTTTTTGATGCATTCCTGATTGTGACGTAAGGTCGCTTCATCGAGCAAGTTGCGTTCAGCAGACTTCATCGAGGGGTCGCCAATCATACCTGTAGCCCCTCCAATCAGGGCAATCGGACGGTGTCCTGCAATTTGAAAATGCTTTAACATCATGACCTGGACCAAATGTCCGATATGTAATGAATCGGCAGTCGGGTCGAATCCGATATAAGCTGTCGTCATTTCTTTTTGTAATTGCTCTTCTGTTCCGGGCATCAAGTCGTAGATCATGCCTCTCCATTTCAGTTCATCGACAAAATTCATTTTTTCTTTCATTTTTTTGTGAAAAATCGCGCAAATGTACGATTTTTTTTGGAATCTACCAATATTGAATCCCTACGGGATTGTGGAAATTTTTGGAATCTACCAAGCGGTAATCCCTACGGGATTGTGGAATTTTTTGGAATCTACCAAGCGGTAATCCCTACGGGATTGTGGAAATAAGCTACCAGCTACCGACTACCGACTAACTTACGGGACCGGGTCGTATCCGCTGCCTCCCCAGGGGTGACAGCGTAATAGGCGTCGCATGGTTAGCCAAATTCCTTTAAAAGGGCCGTGTTTTTTTAGGGCTTGTACGGCATATTCAGAACACGTTGGACTATACCTGCAACTTGCTGGGGTATAAGGTGAAATGCAATACCGATAAAAATAGATCGGTAATAATAATAGGGTGGTAAATAATTTTTTCATTTCAATGACAAAAGTCCCAAAATTTTAACGAGCGACTTTTTGACTGCTTTTTCGATTTCGGAATAAGCTTTCAAGTCATCACTGATATAAATAAAAGCGATATGGAGGAGTTTCCCGTTTTGAATGAAAAATTCAGCAGTCTCTTTTTTATTCAATCTGAATGATTCACGGATAAGCCGTTTGACGCGATTTCGTTTTACTGAACGCTTGATGCGTCTTCTGGGGACGACGATGAGTGTGGAAATTCCGGATTGTTCGGGCTGGTTTTCAATGTCATGTAAAAAGACGATACGTAAGGGAAAGGAAATAAACGTTTGACCGGAAGCAAACAAGCGATCAATGTCTTTTTGCAAACATAAGCGTTCGCTTTTCTGAAAAAAATGCCTTGAATCCATGGTGATCACGCCTCATTGACCATTTCTTTTTGAAGAAATAGTTCAAGAGCGGCAGTCATTGATGGCGCTTCGGGCGTTGGCGCTTCGATATCTAAACGAAGTCCTGCTTCTAAGGCAGCTTTGGCCGTCGTGGGGCCGAAGCAGCCGATACGGATTTCATTTTGATTGAATTGTGGAAAATTCTTCAATAAAGACGAAATACCGGATGGACTGAAAAATAACAACAAATCATAATCGAATGATTCTTCTGGAGTAAAATTGTTGCTGACGGTACGATACATGATAGCCGTTTTATAACTGATCTTTTTCGTATTAAGGCCTCGCATCAGGTCCTCTTTATGAACATCCGAAACAGGAATCAGGTATTTTTCTTTCGGGTGTTTTCCGACTAATTTCACCAAATCTTCCATCTTGCCGCTAACAGCATAAAAGACTTTGCGCTTACGATAAATGATGTATTTTTGTAAATAAACGGCGATTGTTTCGGTGATGCAGAAATATTTCATGGACTCCGGTATAGAAATACGCATCTCGTCGCACAAGTGGAAAAAATGGTCTACCGCCGTTCGCGAAGTAAGAACAACAGCCGTATAATCTAATATCGACACCTTTTGTTGCCTGAACTCTTTTGCTGTTATCGGTTCAATTTTAATAAACGGTCTAAAATTTATTTCTAAACCGTATTTCTTCGCAATTTCATAATAGGGAGATTTGCTCGAATCTGGTTGAGGTTGAGAAACCAACATTTTTTTAATAGTCACTGCCATGCGTCAAATATATAAATCATACCCCGATATAAAAAAACTAACGGTACTATTTCTTGGGCGCAAAGGTACAAACTAAAAAATAAAAAACCTGTATTTTTGTCGACAAAAGTGTTAAAAAATTTAAATGCGAGAATTGACTTAAATATTAAAAAGCTGATTATAAGAAATATAATCGGTAAAATGAGATAGGTGTCAAACAATAAAATCCAAAAGACGGGAAGGTATAATGCGATTCCCCAGGCGCAAAACAGCGTTTGATAATGGACGAAAATCGTTTTTTCTACGGTCGTTTCGGTAAACATCAGCCCAAATAGCGCATACAACCCCCTTTTAAAGAGGTAAAATAGGGATAATAAAGCGAGCAAAGCGCCCAAAGTCAGGAATGAGATAGCCAAGTCCGTATTCAAAAAATAGCTGAATTTCACAGCCGCCGAAAACATGAAAATACTGACTAACAGCAGCGTCTGAAATGTCATATAATGATTGATGCTGTTGATTTTCATACTAAAGAGCGAGGAGTTCAATCGGTAAATCCAGGCAAAAAACGAAAGGAGGAGAATGACAATGAGAAGCATGATGTCATTCGATAGCCTGACACTTTGGGTGTAAACACCTAATAATCCGTCTAATTCTGCGTTTTCCATTTTTAAAAATACGACCTCCTTCGCGCGTACATTAATATATACAGGAATCATTCCTTCCAAGTGAGGATGTAATCCGGCGTCACCAAATAATGAATAAGAAAGGTATCCTGATTGTTCGTAATTGTTTCCTTAAGCGAGATGATGCCTCTTTCAGCGGGCGTAAAAGGATTGATATAAAGGTGTTTTAGAAAATCAACTTCCGTTTTTTGAAGCGCTTTATAGGCTGTTTCTTTTGCGCACCAACATAATGTAGCCAGCGTTGATAGCTGTTGATTCGCTTCTTTATGCCCTGAATTGAATGATTCAGATTCTTTTGCACTTAAAAATCGCGCAATCAATTTTAATGCACGTTCCGACCGATATTCGATATCGATCCCCGGTTGGCGATGATTACTCAAAATCACAGCCGCAAATCCCTTGGTGTGTGAAATGCTGATGTGATAACGGCCATTCAGTAAAAATGGCGCGCCGTTTTCTTTGTGGAAAATTTGTTCCTCAGTGCCGGTCAACTGCTGTATCAATAAACGAACGGCAAGCCACTCGCATTTTCGATTATCGGATTGGATTTGGCGAAGGTCATCGGCGAACAGATTCTTATTTTGAAACATGTCGAGCATGTTTTGCCATGTTTCCTCGATTTTCCAGATACCGATAATCGGCGTTTTGCAACGGTATAAAAGCGGCATAATTTCAAAAAATCCGTCTCAGAAAGGAAGATTATCTGCTTGTTCGGATGGTGGAGGAATTTCAGCCGCTGATACAGATGATGGATTGGTCAGGACTGTCGGTTCGGATTCGCTTTCACTGTCCTTCCGTTGGCTGCTACCGGATGAATAAAATTCAATGCGATCGGCATAAATTTCCGTATAATAGCGTTTGACGCCATCTTTACCTTCAAAGTCGCGCGAGCGGATTTTGCCTTCAATGTACAAAAGGGAGCCTTTCCTGACAAATTTTTCAACAAATTGAGCGCGTTCGCGTGTGGCCACAATATTGTGCCATTCGGTGCGTTCGGGGACTTCCGTACCATTGGCTAATTTATAGCCCCGTTCGTTAGTAGCCAACGTAAAAGTGGCTAAAGCGCGTCCGTCATCGAAATAACGCACATCAGGGTCTTTCCCTGCATTTCCAATTAAAATAACCTTATTAAGTGACATAAAATAGAGATGATTAAAGGGTGAAAATATGCACAAATATATGAATAATAATTTATTTTGCAAAAAAAAGCTGATTTATTTTTTATTATTAATTTAAAGTCGTATATTTGCAGCCTGTTAAGTAGAGTAGAAAACTATTATTCATTTTTTAATTTTAAAATAACATGACAAAAGCAGAACTTATTAGCCAGATTTCAAAGAGCACTGGCGCAGAGAAGACAGAGGTTTTAAGCATCGTTACCGCTTATATGGACGCAATAAAAAAGTCCTTAGAAGAAGGTGAGAATGTTTATTTGAGAGGTTTCGGCAGTTTCATTGTGAAGAAAAGAGCCGAAAAGAAAGCGCGTAATATTTCAAAGAATACTACGATTACCATTCCGGAGCACAACATCCCAGCGTTCAAACCAGCGAAAGTTTTTATGGATGCCATTGCGGTTGATAAAAAAAAATCTAAAAAGAGAAAATAAAAGAACCCATTAAATTAATCAGTTATGCCAAGCGGTAAAAAAAGAAAAAGGCACAAGATGGCTACGCATAAGCGTAAAAAAAGGCTGAAAAAAAATAGACATAAAAAGAAATAAGTCTGGATTAGGTATGTAAAAAGAACAAACGAAATAAAGATGATTTATTTATGTTTGTTCTTTTTGCTTTAGAAGCGTCATTGAATTCAGTGGTTAGTGAAATAATCGTAAATGTCAGTCCCGGAGAAGTTGCTATTGCTTTGATGGAGGATAAAATGCTTGTCGAGTTTCATAAGGAAACCCGAGACGAGTCATTTGATGTTGGCGACATCTATTTTGGAAAAGTAAAAAAAATCTTCCCCGGGCTTAATGCCGCCTTTATTGATGTCGGTTGTAAAAAAGAAGGCTTTCTGCATTATCAGGATTTAGGTTCGAATTTCAACACGCAGCAGAACTGTTTGAAAAAAATTCAAGCGGGCGATAAAAAAGGGATCACCTTATCAAAAGTGCAAATCCTGCCTGAACTTCCTAAAAACGGGAAAATTACCGATGTGCTCCAGGTCGGGGAAGACATTTTGGTTCAGATTGTGAAGCAACCAATCTCCACCAAAGGTCCGCGATTAACGGCTGAACTGTCTTTTGCAGGGCGTAACCTTGTATTAATCCCTTTTTCTGACAAGATTTCCGTATCGAATAAAATCAAATCGAACGAAGAACGCGCCCGGTTACGCCAACTGATTCTAAGTGTGAAATCAAAAAATTACGGGGTGATCGTGCGCACTTCCGCTGAAGGGAAACGGGTGGCTGAATTGGATTACGAGTTAAAAATGTTGCAAGAACGTTTTGATAATAATTTCGTAAAACTGCCTAAGGCTAAAAACCCGTCGTTGTTTTATGAGGAGACTTCACGAATGGTCTCTTTGTTGCGCGATCTGCTTAATCCGACATTCGAACATATCTGGATTAACGATAAAGATGTTTATAATCACGTACTTGATTATATCGCAATAATATCCCCCGAACAAAAAGATATTGTCAAACGCTATACGGGCGAACTTCCGATATTTGATCATTTTGCAGTGACCAAACAGATCAAATCTTCGATGTCGCGCACGATAACAATCAAGAATGGCGCTTATTTAATTATCGAACATACGGAAGCCATGCATGTGATCGATGTCAATAGCGGAAATCGTACGAATAAGAGCGGCAACGAACCGGAGGAAAATTCGTTTAACGTCAATATTTCTGCCGCCAACGAAATCGCGCGTCAACTGCGGTTACGTGATATGGGCGGTATTATTGTGATTGATTTTATTGATATGGTCGAGTCGACGAATCGACAAAAATTACTCGAACACCTCATTTCTGTCATGTCGAAGGATCGGGCGCGTCATAACATTTTGCCGTTGAGTAAGTTCGGCATTATGCAGATCACACGTCAGCGGGTGAGGCCTATACTCGAATTAGAGACGATGGAAAAATGTCCGACCTGTTTTGGCTCGGGTCAGGCCAAACCTTCCTTACTGTTTACAGACACATTGGAAGAAAAAATTGATAAGTTAACGCTTGAATTGAATGTGAAAAAATTCAAACTTCATGTTCATCCATACGTTTTTGCATATCTCTCACAGGGCTTAATCTCTTTGCAACTGCAATGGAAATGGAAATATTCCAAAGGAATGAAAATTATTCCTGATCAAAGTCTTGGGATGCTCGAATATAAATTTTATGATGCTGACAATATTGAATTTGACGTAAAGTCAAATGAATTAGTAGTTAGCGTCTGATAATTAATAGTTTATTAAAATGAGTTATTTATTTACTTCAGAATCGGTGTCGGAAGGACACCCCGACAAAGTAGCCGATCAGATATCGGATGCTTTATTAGATGCTTTTTTAGCGCAGGACAAGAACTCAAAAGTGGCTTGTGAAACCTTAGTGACAACCGGACAAGTCGTTGTCGCCGGTGAGGTGAAGTCGAAAGCCTATGTAGATATTCAGGAAACGGTTCGGAACGTCATTGAAAAAATTGGCTATACGAAAAGTGAATATCAGTTCGAAGCCCAGTCGTGTGGCGTACTCTCGGCCATACATGAGCAAAGCGCAGATATTAATCGTGGCGTTGAACGGGAGAATCCCTACGATCAAGGCGCCGGCGATCAAGGGATGATGTTCGGATATGCCACTAACGAAACCGAAAATTATATGCCCATAGCGCTTGATCTGGCCCATAGTTTACTGAAAGAATTAGCGGTCATACGTAAAAATGAAATTGAAAAAATGCCCTATCTCCGACCAGATGCGAAGAGTCAGGTGACGATCGAATATGAAGATAATGGTGCGCCTCTGCGTATCGACGCCATTGTTGTTTCAACGCAACATGACGAATTTATTACAGCCGATGGAATTTCTCAAGCAGAAGCCGACCGTCAAATGCAGAGTTGTATCGCCGCTGATGTTAAAAACATCCTAATCCCCAGGGTAAAGGCACAGTATCCCCAAAAGGTGCAAGCGCTGTTTAACGATCAAATGACGTATTATGTGAATCCTACGGGTAAGTTTGTCATCGGCGGTCCGCATGGCGATACCGGTTTAACCGGACGAAAGATCATCGTAGATACTTATGGCGGGAAAGGGGCACATGGCGGTGGCGCTTTTTCAGGGAAAGACCCGTCGAAAGTGGACCGGTCGGCGGCTTATGCTGCACGACACATCGCAAAAAATTTAGTCGCTGCAGGTGTGGCTGATGAACTGTTAGTTCAGGTGTCGTATGCCATCGGTGTGGCTCAGCCGATGAATATTTTTGTTAACACCTTCGGACGTTCCCATGTGGGTATCTCTGACAGTGAAATCGCGGAAAAGGTGGCCATCCTTTTTGATATGCGACCGAAAGCAATCGAAGAACGTTTGAAGTTGCGGAATCCGATTTATTTGGAAACAGCTTCTTATGGTCATGTCGGACGTACCCCTCAGACTGTCAAGAAAACATTTTCATCGCGGTATATCGAACCGGTTGTCGTTGATGTCGAGTTGTTTACTTGGGAGAAATTGGATTATGTGGATCGGGTGAAGGAGGCGTTTGGAATAATAACATCCCCCAAGCCCCCTTCAAAGGGGGAATAATAACATCCCCCAAGCCCCCTTCAAAGGGGGAATAATAACATCCCCCAAGCCCCCTTCAAAGGGGGAATAGCAAAAAAAGCAGGTATCTCACGATAACTGCTTTTTTCGTTTACCTGTTGCCCAGGTAAATAGTATTGTAATAATGAATAATGAAATGCTATTTATTATAAGGAGTACTGCGCAACGCATCGGACGCGAAGTGGCGTCACTTTCAGTTGATGCGGTGCATTTCCTGCGCCTCCTTTTAACGTTGTGCTCCCACTGCCAAAGACTGTCCATGCGCTGGTCGTTGGCGCTGTAGAAACATCTGTCGCGCTCCAGTAGTAATTGTCAGACAAGAGATTAAAAGACGGACATAAATTTTTAATTTCATTTTGTAAAATCCAGATGGCCTGAAGTTCGCGTTGTGTCGGCAGACGCCATTCACCAACCGCTAATGCCGGGTATGGACTGCCAATGTCGGTTTCATTGTAGGTGCTGCATAAGTTAAGCGCCCATGGCACCATCGCATTGCTGTTCAGGTCGGATTTGGCTACACGTAAACGCATATAAAGCTGCATGTTCACAATTGAATTTTCATCGCCTTGAATATTACTTGTATTCGGAGGTAAGCCGGAAGATTTACCAATCAGCGATATTGCATCAACAGGAAAACCTTGTTCTTGGTCAAAACGGATCGTCGGGAACTCGAAAGTCGAATTATTCGTACCGACTGCAATCATGGTAGGCCTATAAATGCCATTCCGAACGCATCGCGCCCAGTATTTCGTATTTCGTTCATAGTGACCGACATTCCCGTAGCGGAAGTTGAGGTATTGGGCTTGAGATGAATACCCGTCATTAGCCGTAGCGCTCCAATAATTATCGGCTGGCTGGCCATTGCGGAAGAAGTTGGAATAAGGATACTTAACACTGTACCGGTAACTTTCATACGACGTATACATCGCCATCAGTTGTGCTTGCGCCGGCAGATACCATTTGACATCGTTCATATTCGTTATCACTCCCGTTGACGTTTTGGTCGCCGGTCGGTTTTTATAAGCGCAATAATTAAGAGCAGCGTAGTTTGATGCATGATAGTTCAATTGCTGATAATTTGTTGCGTCAAAAACAGACGGATGAACGGTCGGAAATCGGCCATTATAAAGCGCGTTATTCGGTAAAACGCCGGAAGCGCCCCAAATCGGCATGGTCGTAAATTCATACATTTGTTCGGTAAATAGTTGGGCGTTGTAGACGTTATCATCGGTCGCAAACGGGTCGATATAGCCAAACCGGCCCAAAGGTATGACAGGAAGTTGTGTGACATCGATTTTCTTTATATTACCGCTGCC
>Ga0209628_10004159_pt1 | contig 10378 bp, 6 predicted proteins | sample TergutCu122P4_FD_187285 | JGI IMG/M metagenome (GOLD analysis project Ga0209628, IMG submission 187285) | Cubitermes ugandensis P4 segment gut microbial communities from Kakamega Forest, Kenya - Cu122 P4 (SPAdes) (version 2) | ecosystem: Host-associated > Arthropoda: Insects > Digestive system >... | reverse complement strand
CCTCAATTCTTACACCACCAAAGTTTTTGTAATTTTCTACTTTTTCATAATTGATAAATGCGTCAAATCTCTTTTCTTTCTTCCAAATATCAATAAGATGCGGAATAAAGTAGATGCCCGGCTCTACCGTAACGACGTGCCCGGGGCGCAAAGTTTTCGCCATACGCAATGAACCCCAGCCGAAAATTTTGCTTCGTTGAATGGTTTCGTCGTATCCTACAAAATTTTCGCCCAAATCTTCCATATCGTGCACATCCAAACCAATTTGATGCCCCAATCCGTGCGGCATAAATAAAGCGTGTGCTCCCAACGCTACCGATTCTTCCAAGTTTCCTTTCATTAATCCGATTTTTTGGAGATGTTCGGTAAGGATGGTTACAGCAATTTTTTGATTTTCAAAATGTTGCACTCCGGGTTTGCAGTTGGCAATGGCAGCCATATTGGCTTGATACACCGCTTGGTAAATCTCTCGTTGCATCGTAGAAAATTTTCCGGAAACCGGTAAGGTTCGGGTGTGGTCGGAACAATAATTCATAACATTTTCAGCACCGGCATCCATCACCAACAATCTGCCTTTTTCCAAAATCAAGCTGTGGTCGTGGTTGTGCAGGGTTTGTCCGTTTTGGGATAAGATTATGGGAAACGAGGGTCCGTTGCCCATACCCAATGCAATTCCCTCTGCAATGCCGAAAAGTTCCCGTTCACTAATCCCCGGTTTGCAATATTTCATTACTGTAGTTTGCATCTTCACCCCAATTTCGTTGGCTTCATCCATTTGCACAATCTCTTCCGGCGATTTTATTTCGCGAAGTGCTACTATTTTCCTAATTAATTCAACAGATGGAGTTAGTTCTTCAAGGTTTTTTCCGAGCAAACGCGCCAGCTCAATTTTATTTTCCGCACGATATAGCGGAGTGAAATGTACCGGTTTGTTTTTCAAAAAAGAAGATAATTCTGATAACGGGCGTACTTCATCTACGGCAATTTGAGCAGCTAAATCCGACAACTTGGGCTGGTCGCCCATCCAAATAATATCATCAATGGTAAAATCATCTCCAAATAATAAGGATTTATTTCGCTCAAAATCAATAATTCCTACGATGTTTGGAAGGGATAATCCGAAAAAATACAAGAAATTACTATCCTGCCGATAGCGATAAGTGTTTGCCGGGTAATTAGCCGGAGCTTCACCATTGGCTAAAAAAATTGCAATTCCTTGCGGAAAAGCAGCGTTTAATTTATTTCTTCTTGTTTGATAAATGTGTGATTTAAATAAAGGATTCATAATTATTTATTAGGGTTAAAATGCAGTTACAAAGAAACAAAAATTCTGATTACCCCTCTAATTTATAATAAAAATATATTTTTGCTGTTAATAAAAAACATTCCTATAAATATAATATGTCCGGTTTGCGAACTTTTTTCTTTTCACCCAAAAAAATTGGATTTCATATTTTGTTGGCTACCTGTATATTTATTGTTATTTGTGTGATCGTTCTTTATGTTTTAGATTCTTATACCCGACATGGAACCGAAGTGGTGATGCCCGATTTTATTGGGATGGATTCAAAAAAATTATTAAATAAAGAAGGGGACGCCAAAGATTATATTATTGTGGTTTCCGATTATTTATATGACAAAAAATCATTACCCGGAACCGTGTTGAAGCAAGATCCCCACGTGGGAGAAATGGTAAAAAAAGGGAGAAAAGTGTATGTTACGGTAGCCTCTACCGAACCGCCGAAAGTAATGATGCCGCAATTGCAAGATGTTTCTTTACGTCAGGCCGAAATTATGTTAAAGGCAGTTGGTCTCGTATTAGGTCCTGTTATTTACAAACCGAGTCTTTACGAAAATGCGGTTTTGGAACAACTTTATAAAGGAAGAGCCATCACTCAGGGAACGGAAATCAGTATGGGAGAAACCATTACTTTGGTAGTGGGCAAAAATTCGGAAAATCTATCTCAATAATAACTATAATAAATCTATAACCTAATGAAATTTTTTTTTATAAAAACCCATAATATAGTAAAAACAACATTGTTACTTTGGGTAATAAGTGGGTGCTTTTCGATTCATGCGCAAGAGTTTTTAACAGGAATTGGGATCAATACTCAAATCATTAAAGAAAATCAACTACAAAAAAAAGAGAGGGCGGTGCCCCGGTCATGTTTTCTTCCATTTTTTGAAGATTTCTCAAACTATACAGGTTTCCCAAATCGCAATCTTTTTGTTGATAAACAAGCATTTGTAAACAAAACCTTTCCGGTTCGTCCGCCCACAATCGGAGTAGTAACTTTAGATGCTGTAGATGAATACGGAAGAATTTATTCACATTTGAATGAGGTTTCGAAAGGCGCAGACACACTCACCTCGCGCTTTATCCGGTTAGACTCGTTGTGGGTTGCCGATACGCTTAGAGCAATGAGTTTGGATAAAGATTCGTTGTATTTCAGTTTTTATTTTCAACCCGGAGGTGCCAGAATTCAAGTCGGAGATGTGGGGGGCCATATTGGAAGCCAACCCAATATCAACGACTCATTGGTGCTGGAGTTTAGATATGCTTATAAGGAGAAAGATACCCTGAAAACCGGTTGGAAGCATATTTGGTCAACACCCGGATTTAGCGTAGACACATGGATTTCCGAAAACCCACATCAGTATTTTAAACAAATCATGATTCCTATTACGGATACAATTTATGGACACGATACATTCCAGTTTAGATTTAGAAATTACGCAAGTTTAGAACCTCAACAAGGAATTGCGGGTTGGGAAGGAAACGTGGACCAGTGGCATATTGATTATATTCGATTAGATGTGAATCGAAGCATTGAAGATACTACCACCAACGATTTGGCATTTGTTACCCCCACCACTTCTTTCTTAAAAAACTATCAATCCATGCCCTGGAAGCATTTTCATGAGGATGATATGAAAAAGAATTTTACGAATGAACTGACCAACCTCAGCGATGGACACCGTACCCCAAGATATCGGTATTATATCACGCAAAGCGGAAAACCTGATCCTGTTCATGAATATAAGCAACAATGGGGAGGAGCAGACGACATTAAACCCTATTCTACAAACGGATTATATCAGAATAATCCGGTAACCAATCCAGAAATTAAATTCGTTCCACAAATGAAAGATACGGCATCTTTCGTTATCACACATATTTTTACCAATAATTCGGAAGATGATTTTTGTGTATCCAACGATACCTGCTTGTTTGAGCAGAAGTTTTACAATTATTATGCTTACGACGACGGCACGGCAGAATACGGATACTGCTTGAACAACCAATATAACATTGCCAAACTCGCGATGAAATTTTCCCTTCTGGTTCCCGATTCGTTAAGTGCGGTTAGAATGTGGTTTAACCATACCAAAAACTCTGAAAATGAAGCGGCGACTTTTTCAATTATGGTTTGGGAGGACAAAAATGGAGCGCCCGGTGACACACTCCGTACAATGAAAGGACAAACCCCCCAATTTGCTGATTCATTGCATTATCTTGATTTTGTAGAATATAGATTTGATGAGAAGTTTTTTATTAAAGAAGCCCATAAAAATTTTTGGATAGGATTTGAGCAGCATGGGAATGTGCAGTTGAATATAGGATTTGACCAAAATAACGATTCAAGAGAGTTTTTTAAGTATAACACGAATGGAACCTGGAGAACCTCTTCTTACAGAGGTACGCCGATGTTGAGACCTGTTTTCGGCGAACCTTACAGCGTAAGTGTTCCCACTCCAAAATTCGCAACCATAAAAATCTATCCTAATCCCACTACGGGAGACCTGAACTTAATTCAGGAGAAAGTAGAAAATGGGAAATGGGGTTTTATACGGGAAATAATAGAAAATGTGGAAATTTTTGATATTTTTGGCAAAAAATTACAAACGACTCCTCTAACTAATACATCTACTTGTTATTTAAATATTTCGCATTTAAAAACGGGAGTTTACTTTCTGAAAGTTAAAACATCATCCGGTGTATTTTATGAAAAAATTATCAAATATTAATATTTTACCTACAAAATTTTACAAAAAATGAAAAACCTTTTTATTTTATTATTTACCTCGATGGTTTGTTTACAAGCCTTTGCTGTTCCGGCTGATTCAAAGCCGATAACCGTTACACAGCCCAACGGAGAAGAAATTACACTGATTATGAAAGGAGATGAGTTTATAAATTGGGCAGAAACTTTGGATGGCTATACTTTACTTATTAATTCGGAATTCTATTTTTGTTATGCGCAAGTTAATCCTTCCGGAAATTTAGAACCCTCCCCCTTCATTGCTACCGAAATAGCAAATCGTCCACCGGAGGTATCTGCATGGTTGCAAAATATAAACAAGAACTCATTTTATAGTGATAATCAGGTTTATTTTTACATGCAACTTCGTGAAATTTATGAAATTGAAACAGAAAGAGGAGGCGATAGGGGAACAACCGGCTTAAATAAAATACCGGTAATTCTCATGGAATTTCCCGATCGTCCGTTTCGGAAAACGAAAGAGGATTTTAATATGTTATTTAATCAAATCAGTTATTATGAAAACGGTTTTAAAGGAAGTTTTAGAGATTTTTATTTAGAATCTTCTTATAATAAGTTGGATGTTCAATGTTCTATTTTTGGACCTTATATGGCTCCTAAAGAAGCTACCCATTACGCTTATACAACATCACAGGAAGTAAATCCATACTACGCTGATTTTGCAAAAGATGCAATTACAGCAGCTTACAACGACGGGGTTGATTTTTCAGTTTTTACTACGGATGGAGGAAAGCAAATAGAAGGGGTTTATGCGATTTACGCAGGATATGACAAATCTGCCGGATGCTCTTCTTGTATTTGGGCACATGCACAACTCTCTTTTAGTTATTCTTATAAAGGTTTTGTATTTAAAAGATACGCAGCTTCCTCAGAATTACAAAATACAAGCGGAAGTAATATCTCAACGATCGGTACATTTTGTCATGAATATGGACATGTTTTAGGAGCTCTTGACTATTATGATACAAATTATGGAACCGGTGGACAATATGATGGAACCGGGGATTGGGATCTACAAGCTTCAGGAAGTCATAATGATGGTGGAAAAAAACCGGCGACGCCAAATCCCCGCTCAAAAGTTAGTACTTATAAATGGGCCAATGCGATTGTGCTAGATTCACCCCAAAGATGTACTATCCCTGTTTCCAGAATTTATGATCATGCCTTTTTTAGAATTAATACCCCAAATTCTCAAGAATATTTTATTATTGAAAATAAAAAGAAAAGTGGCTTTGACGCAGGGATCCCCGGTGAAAATCTATTAATTTACAAATGTACTGAAAATTATGAAACCAGTACCCCTTATCGTTCCAATACTACCAGCTGGCAACGTTTCTATCCGGTGGCAGCAAATGCTAAAGTAAAAGTTCCTGAAGCAGGATCAAATAAACAAAGCCAATATGGAAATATTAATTCCTCTACTTGCACCTGGCCACAAAAAAATCAAACCGATTTTACAAATTCAAGTATTCCGGGAATGGTTACCTGGGAGGGAGAACCTGTTAATAAACCTATTGAAAATATTCAAGTATTTGATGATTATATCGTTTTCGACTTTATGGGAGGAGGAGACAAACAAGAATGTAATGTATTTCTACCCGCTTACTACGGATGTAAAATTACCCCGGAAGCCGGTTCTGTTTCTCCCGTAAATTTTAATGAACATTTCTCCTTCAAAATTGATTTGCTTCCCTCTCACGACAAATCCATTCTTGTAGTTACCGCAAATAATGATACTCTGGTACCGGTAAATAATATTTACACTATCTCTTATATTCAAAAAGATATAATTGTTAGAGTTAAGGGGGTAAAATTTAATTCTTTTGCCATAACTGTCACTGCGGGAGAAAACGGAAAAATTACCCCGGATGGGGAGGTTCAGGTAAATGAAGGAAAAACTCAAACGTTTAATATACAACCGGATAATGGATTCAGTATAGATAAGGTTGTGGTGGATGGAGAAGATAAAGGGGATATCAAATCTTACACTTTTACAAATGTTTGCGAACCCCATACCCTAGAGGCATTTTTTAAAAAAGGAGTCCTTTATACGATTAGTGTTTCAAATGAAGCCTTAACATTTGAAACAATTTCAAACGTTCCATCTGATTATCAGGAAGTTACGATTTCGTCTAAGGATGTTATTGCCGGTATAGAAGTAAATGCCCCCAATAGATTTAAAGTTTCATCAGATAAAGGAAGTAATTGGACACAAGGTTTTAATGTCCCAAAAAACAAACTGCCTTATACCTTTTGGATTCGTTTTCAACCTCCATGGGGAATGGGAAATGTAGGAACATTTCATGAAGTCTTAGCCCTTAAATCTACTGAAGCTTATGCGGAAATTAAACTCACAGGGGTATCAGGAGTAGGGATTAATGAAATGGATCACAATCAAAATTTGGTCATTTATCCGAATCCAACTTCCGGTAAACTGTTCATTGAAAATGGAGCGTTGAACAAGGAAAATTCTCTTTTTGTCATAGAAATCTACGATGTTTTGGGCAAAAAAGTTTTTGAGGAAAAAGCAGAAAATAAAAAGCAACTCGAACTGGATATTACCCCTTTGAGTGCCGGTATTTATATGGTTGCTGTTCATACAGATAAAGGGATTGTTCATCAGAAAATTGTAAAGGAATAAATCAAGTATTATGGCACAATCCTACGAACAATCGGGAGTCTCTTTAGAGGCAGGCTATGAATCTGTGCGTAGAATAAAAAAGCATATTGCTAAAACCGAACGGTTGGGCATGATGGGCAATATCGGAAGTTTCGGCGGAATGTTCGACTTGTCGTTGCTTACATTCAAAGAACCTGTTTTGGTTAGCGGAACCGATGGGGTGGGAACGAAACTAAAATTGGCATTTCAGCTAAACAAACACGATACCATAGGTCAAGATGTTGTGGCAATGTGTGTAAACGATGTGCTTGCTCAAGGCGCGCAACCCCTCTTTTTTTTAGATTATATAGCAGTTGGGAAAAACGACCCCGCCCAAATTGAACAAATAGTTAAAGGCGTTGCCGATGGGTGTGTAATGGCAAATTGTGCTCTCATCGGCGGAGAAACCGCCGAAATGCCGGATATGTACCAGGATGGAGAATATGATATTGCCGGTTTTACCGTAGGCGCGGTGGAAAAATCAAAACTAATTGATGCCTCAAAAGTAGAAATTGGAAATACGCTCATCGGCATTCAGTCTTCGGGGGTACACTCCAATGGCTTTTCATTAGTGCGTAAAATTGTGATGAAAGACCATAATTTTAATTTAGAACAACATTTTGATGAACTGAACGGAAAATTAGGAGAAACGCTGCTCGTCCCTACAAAAATTTATGTACGACCCGTTTTAGAAGTATTAAAAACGATAGATGTTCATGCTATTTGCCATATTACAGGCGGAGGGTTCGATGAAAATATTCCACGGGTATTAAAGAAAAATCAAGGCGTGGAAATCATCGAAAATAACTGGGAAAAACCACTCATTTTCAACTTTTTAGAGAAATGGGGACAAATTTCCCATCGCGAAATGTTCAATATTTTTAATATGGGAATTGGAATGATTTTAATTGTAAAACAAGAAGATACCCTTGCCACTATACAAATTCTCAATCGTTGCGGAGAAAGAGCATTTGAAATAGGAAAAGTAGTTGAAAAAAAAATAGAAGATGTAGTAATTAGATGAAATATAATACCTTAAACCCTTATTTTTTTAAAGCACCCTGAGTAGCAAGATGAAAAAAATAGCCCTATTTGCTTCGGGAAACGGTTCCAATTTTCAAGCCATTATTGATGAAATTGAAAGGGGAAATTTAAAAGCAGAGATTGCCGTCTTGGTTACCGACAACCCCGGGTGTTTTGCCGTGAAACGTGCACAAAATCACCAAATTCCCGTTTTTGCATTCCATCCTAAAAATTATGCTTCTAAAGAGGAATATGAAAAAGAGATTCTTTTGTTTCTTATTGAAAAAAATGTTTCGCTTATTGTGCTGGCAGGTTATATGCGTCTTATCGGAGAAGTTTTACTATTTGAATTCTCCAACCGAATCATTAATATTCATCCGACGCTATTGCCGGCATTTCCCGGAAAGAACGGCATACAGCAAGCTTACAATTACGGCGTAAAAATATATGGCGTAACGGTTCATTTTGTTGATTCCGGCATAGATACCGGAAAAATTATTGCTCAAGAATGTTTTAAAGCAGAAGAAAACGAAACGTTACCGGAGATTGAACAAAAAATACATGCTATTGAACACCGGTTGTATCCTAAAATAATAGGTGAGATTTTATACGGGTAAGCAGGGATTCACCGATAACATTAACGCAACGATACCCGCAACATGCGGACAGGCAAACGATGAACCACTCTGCATATTATACAAAACCGTATCCGGTGTGGTGGTTAAAATATTAACTCCCGGGGCTCTTACATCCAATTCATCGCCATAGTTGGAATTTCCGTCTTGAATGCCATCGGGGTTTATTGAAGCGACTGCTATCACATAAGGTAAAGCTGCGGGGTAATAAATTGCACCGGATTTATTCCCGGTACCGGCTACAATTACGCATCCTTTTCCACCTCTGCCTAAGGTTGCCGCATCTTCAAATGCAGCGGTAATGGCAGCGGCTTGGTCTTTCCCCCCCCAGGAGTTGCTAAGAATATCCACTTTGGCTGTATCATAAGCGTATATGATTGCGTCTTCTATCCAAACGTCATAAGTTAACCAATCATGATCTGTTCCATAGGGTGGTCCGCTTCTTTCTGCCGGACCGGATGAGGATTTAGGATATCCTATTCTAACGGACACCATTTTACAATTTGGCGCAACTCCAATCATTCCTTTGTGGTTATGAACAGCACCAATCACTCCGGCACAGTAGGTTCCATGATAATCTTTATAGGAAAAACTTCCCGGTTCAACATCATTCTTACAAGTTGCATCGTAGCACCATTCATGTAAAATATTATCTTCCAAATCCTCATGATGTAAATCAACGCCCCCGTCAAAAATGGCTACTATTACGGAATCTCCCAAAGTAATATTCCAGGCAGGTACTACATTAATATCCACACCGGGCTTACTCATACTGGGTCCCAGTTGCCCGGTATTTTTTAAACCCCATTGGTTTTTGTATTTCGGATTATCGGTAGGATCAAAATTGGGATTGGATAATTGTTGCATGGTTCGTATAAAGTAAGGCTCAGCAAATTGGCACCATCCTGTTTCGTATAGTTTTCTACAAATTGGAAAAATATTTTCTAAGGAGAGGTTTAATTTAACCCGATAAATTTCTCTATGAGGATTACTCAACGTAATATTTTCAATTTGTCTGTCTAAGCCCACTTTTTTAAGAACCTCCTCTACCGGGTGTCCGGCTTTCATTTTAATAGAAATATTGTAAGAAGGCATTTGCAGGGTACCCTCTTCATATTCCAAAGCATAAACCGCATCCGTAACCTCTGGCATTCGCTTTAAATGAGCAAGATTTATATGAAGCGTATCGATAGTAACCATCATCAGATTATCTATAAACTCAAAGGCTGAAGTGAAAACAGAGCGGTTAAAAAACAGTTCTCTGTCCGTTTCGGGCCGGCACTGTAGTAAAACCTTATCTTTTCTGATTTTGTAACTTTTCATTTTTCCATCCGTAGTATATAAAAAATCGGTTTGTGCAAAGGAAGCGGATATGCCAAACAGAAGTAAGAAGACCGTAAGAGCGGGATAAATTCCCCTCCTTTTCAAAGGAGGGGTGCCCGCAGGGCAGGGTGGTTCTAAACTTGTAACTATTTTCATGGCTTGCTGTTTTTAAGTTCATCCATCTGTTTTTGCAAATCTATGATATAGAGTGTTAGTTCTTCCACTTTTTGTAAAAGGATAGCATTCATTTCGCCAACATTCACGCCATTTTCTTCTACTTCTGCGGCGGAGGGAACATTAGGCAGATGTTGTTTTTCGTTAATAAACTCTTCTAATTCATTTAAGGGCAAAAGTTTATAATCTTTACTCAAAACATAATCGGGCCAGCAGGGTGAGCCGGAAAGTTGTACTCGCACCTCTTTGGAGCAGAGCAAACCGTTAATTTTTGCACTTTGGGCAATTAATGAATTTGCGGTTAAATTTCCGGCAATATCAGCGCTTTGCGCTTTAATATCACCGGCAACCTCCAACTTTGCCTGTGGGGTTGTGGTAGTGCCAATCCCCACATTTCCGCTATTGGAAAAAGTAACTGTATTCCATCTAATTGTCGAGTTAGCTATTCCTGACGATGTGGTTTGCAAGAGGATTTCACCGGAATTATTGAAGGTAAT
>Ga0209628_10004158_pt1 | contig 10378 bp, 16 predicted proteins | sample TergutCu122P4_FD_187285 | JGI IMG/M metagenome (GOLD analysis project Ga0209628, IMG submission 187285) | Cubitermes ugandensis P4 segment gut microbial communities from Kakamega Forest, Kenya - Cu122 P4 (SPAdes) (version 2) | ecosystem: Host-associated > Arthropoda: Insects > Digestive system... | reverse complement strand
ATTACCTTCATCATTACCTCCTTGTTGGGGAAAACCAAAGGAGGTAAAATAACACAATTCGACCAAATTACGCAATACCAATTTCTCTAAATTCGCTAATTTAACGTTACCGAACAAGTCTAATACACCAAAAAATCGGAACAAAGCAACCTTGTCGATTATTTTTCCAAGTCGCGGTTTTCGCCCACGCCAGGACTGTGGGCTGCCATTCCACAATGGCGTGTCTTGAATGGCCCCCTGCCCCGTCTTCAATCCTGCCCTGCCCTACCCTGAATTCCGATTATCGCTTTCAACGAAAAGGAAATCCATCTTGCAAGAGATGCTAAACGGTTTCGGGATCAAGCTCGTCGGGGGGTGATTGGAAGTACACGGCAACCGAAAAGAGTTTCCCCAACTCAAGCATAATCTTATTCAAGCGATGCTTTCGGTGGACGACATGTTTTACCTATCGTCCCCTTACATTGCCAGCCTGTTTTCCGACAATGCAGGCTTACCTGTTGATTGCGCGCTAGAATCTTGCCGTAATTGATAACGCCAAGATCAGTGCGGCTATGGCTATCGTCGCGGCGGCGAACATGTGTCGTTAATTTAGCTTGTATTCATCAAATGTTATGTCAATTCTTTTAACAAATATTGTATAGTCGTCCAAAACGCGTTAAAACTACCATCAGAATTCTTCTGCAAATAATTCTGTGCGTAAATACGTTGATCGTGAACAGAAATAAAATCAATGTCATTCTCATTTAAACTATTTCTGCATGCCCCATTAAAAATGTCAATAAGTGCCCTACGGCTATGTCGCAAAGTGCCATGATCTAGCCCTAATTTAATAATAGTCGTTTTAGCGGCAATGTCTTTAGAAGAAATAGGAATGATGGTTCCTGTGCTGCCATATTTGAATCGTGATTCACAACTTGAATCAAGAGGAGAAATCAACATGTTTTCGTCAAACCAATCGCCTTTTAAATGACCGCAATGTAACGGCCCTCCTTTTTTACGATCTTTTATGCAAGAGCAAAACAAATTTTCATAATCTAACGACAAATGGTCGTAGTCTTTGATTGGCCGAAAATGCTCGAAATGTGAATCAGCTTCACTAATTTGTCGTTCGCAATAACAACAAAGATTACCTTGTTCTTTAATCAATGCCTGTTTGACGAAATTGCCTACCGGAGTGCCGCGTAATGAATCAAACGACGGCGGACATGCTGACGGCCATTCGCTCTTCCATTGACTGAACATCGTTGGTTCTTGTTGTTTTAAAATGTGTTTCATTTACCAAGCAATTCTTTGCGTTTAATCAATGCAGCGGATCGCGTTAATTCAGGATCACTGCCTAGTATGCCTCGAAGTACCTCAATTTTTTTCTTTGCATTATCTAGTTTTCCAGCATCTATTAACGTGTAAATGGTATTTAAATCTACTGCTACCCGGTTCGGTCGGGTTGTTTTCATCTCCATAAAATCTTCCAAAATGCGTTCAACGTTTTTACCGTATGATTCAAGGGCATGTTCTATGGCAATGTTTTCCCCTTGCATGGTTAATGCAAATATGCTCTCCGAAGGTACATGTGTGATGACATGTGGTGAATGAGTTGAAATTAAAAATTGGCATTTAGGGAACGTTTTTAATAATCGCGGAATGACTTCATGTTGCCATGTCGGATGTAAATGTAAATCAATCTCATCTATTAGAATAACCCCTTCTGTTTCTTTGAGCGGGTTTTGACTTTTTGGATTAGCGATAGCTAACCGCCGTGCAATGTCACCCATCATTGCCATTAAACACTTTTCGCCATCAGATAATTGGTCTACTTGTAAAATTTTTTTATCTTTTTTGACCTCCATACGAAGCGGAGAACGTTGAACCGTTAAATCACTAAAACCAGGCATAAATGTGTAAATAGCTTCACGAACCGCCTGAAGTTGATGATCTTCGTATTTTTTCCTGTCAAGAGTATTTAGCTCCTTTGCACTTAAACCAAGAATCGGTTTAAGTAACGCATTTTCGGTATCTTCACGATCCCGAAACCATTCAAAAAAAGTTCGGAAATTGGCAGCACTGGTCAACGATCCATCATACGCATCAACCCGTTCAAAAACGTGTTTTGTCTTTATGCGTAATGGGATGTCTAAAACGACACGATTAACAGGATAATATGCGAGCAACGGAATATTGCATTGGCATTCCGATGAAAGACAACATTGTATCTTTTCAATGACGGGTCGTATATTTGCCGCAAATCGCGATCCATTGATCGCGTATCCTTTACGTGTCTTTGCCGGATGTATCTCAAAAGAGGTGTCTGCATGTTCTCCAAGTACGGAAATCATACAACTACGTATTCCATTTTGTATGTCAATCTCTCGGATTGAACGACCAGATGCTTTTTCTGAGCGTATCCGGTTCGCTAACCATGAAAGGGCGATAGCTGTTGCATCAAGAATTGTTGATTTTCCTGCACCATTAACTCCGTAAAAAACGTTAAGCCGCCTATTAAATAACACCTCGATGTCATCTGCCGCTCGAAAATGCTTTAAATGCAATTTGATAAGGTGCATTGTATCTCCCCGTATCTAACCACTTTGGTTTTCCATTAAACCTACAGCCAACAAACAGTCCCCCGCGTGAGTCATCGGCCACACGACTCCTTTTACTTTAACAAAAATATTAAAAAAGGGCAAGATGGATGATATATTATCTAGGATTTGACATACTATTTTCGCGCAACCATTGAATATGCTGCTCGTATAGATCGTCCCGCGTTTCTTTTCGGACGTAAACCGTGTATACCTTCAATGTTTCGGGATATTTCAGACATGCCATCGGAACCGAAATTTGTAACGTCTCCCACCATAAAAGCCCGCGTCGGGCGGTGCTCCCTTTTTGGGGCCAATCAAGCATTTTACGGACATCTCGTATCTCCTTCTCCGTCGCCCCTAAGAACCACGGAAATTGTTTGCGGCGTATATAAAAGTCCATACCCTCGTTATGAAGCCAAAAACCATCTTCAGTTACCTGCGTAATCTTGACCACAAAAAATTGCTTGTCGCGCCAACCACGACGTTTTTTTGTACCATTGTACTTAAATTTGCTCCATTTCTTCATTTCCTACTCCTCTACAGAAATATTGGCGGCTTGTGCAGACGCATTGTCTTTGTGAACGCGATTCCACTCTTCTTTACATTTCGTTAAATTCGCGTCGTTTTTCAAATAATCCAAAATTGCGTCCTTCTCGTTTTTGTCAAGGTAAACGCCTTGAGAAGGATCGAAAGCAACTGCGGGTTCTATGAAAATCTTCGCAAGAGGATCATCGCCAGCCCATGCCTCTACATGCGGATTGCCATGATCTTTACTGCCAATATACAGACCAAGCCCTTTACGACAACCGCGCGCTCCGCGAAATGATGGCTAAATTCCAAATCGATTCGATGTTATACATCGACATATCCGAAAGCAGATGATCGGGCGTACCGCCGGTTCGGTCGAGCAGCGTTTGGAAATCGACACCGGCCCCTTCAAGGCTGCCGGTCGTCCCCGCCATCTCATTGAAACTATTGTACGTTCGCATTTTAATGATTTTTCTAATTTTTTTGCTCTTGATTTGTTTGCCGATAATTCGTATTGTTCTGTCTTTTAATCCTTACTTTTGCGGAAGGAGTTACGCATGGACAAACTAAATGAACAACAAATTGATCGTATTCTGCTTACTTGGATTGACGATCTTGCTCGATCCAACGCCCTACAATCGCACGGCCCAATTCTTCGCTCACGACTGAACGAATCAGTTCCCGAAGTGCTTTACTGTGTTGACACGTACAACATTCTGAACCGTCTATATCATCTATCTGCGTATACGCTGTTCGAGCCGCAAATGGCCCCAGAAACATTGCGCACTTGGGCGTCCATGCTTGGGGTTGATGACCGTCTCCTTTTGCCACGTCTTCTGCCGGAGTATTTTGTGCAAAATTATTGCACCCTAACTCAGAAAGGACGGGATCGTCTGGAACAACTCCGCCAACAGTAATCCCCTCCTCCTTTATCCTTTCTTCTATGGACATCGCCTATTCTCCATTTTTTTTTTACACACCCTGCATTGTCAGGACACGCACTGACTCGCCACTGCTCATATATGCCGGTACCGAATACAAATTCAACAATAAAATTCAATTATTTTCGCCCGAACCCGCCTCGTGGCGGGCTTTACACCCCTAAGGAAATTGATAAAATGTAGCGCATCACTGTTGACATTTAAGAGGTGAACCCGTGACTCTACACTTTGAATTTAAATTTGATAAGTCATTACAGGCATCTGCCCATCTGTTAAGATTGGCCGGTGGACGTATGAAATACATCGATCTTATCAAAATGCTTTATCTGGCGGACCGCGAATGCCTTTCCTGTGAGGGAAATACCATAACGGGCGACAGAATGTCTGCGTTGCCCTACGGCCCGGTCGTGTCTACCGTCTTCAACCTGATTAGGCGCAAGGATTCCCAATCCAAGCTGTGGCATAAACATATCAAAACAAAGGGATATAATGTCATTCTTCAACACGATCCGGGAAGCGGCGATTTGTACCGTTTTGAAAAGGAAATCCTAGAGAATATCTACAACGAGTATAAGGATAAAGATATTGTAGAATTTACGCATACCCTGCCGGAATGGAAAAAATATGAGGATGCGATTAAATCGCCCAACCGTCCACGGTCCTACCGAATCACGATACCGGACATACTTGACGGTATCGGCAAGCCCGAATTATTGGATACCGTCAAATATAACATCGACGAAGAAAAACACCACGCCCGATTATTAGGACACCAACACCGATGATTGCGGGAAATACATTCTATCGCAAAGACCAGTATGGCAGACCGCATCTTTACGTGGTAATCTCCGATCCGCAGAAAAAACAAGATGACCGGTTTCCGGGATACGTGTTTGCCGTCATGTTTAGCACGTATGAGAAATACCGGGCGGACTCTTGTACCGTAGACGTAGGAGAGCATCCATTCATAGAGCGTAAAACGGAGGTTGTCTATCGAATGCCACCCGCCATATTTACGCCGTTGTCAGAGCTGTTGCACCTGCCCAGGGGCGAAAATGCGTCAACCGATCTTTTGGCTAAATTACGCGCGGGATACCTGAAATCCAAATACCAGACGGACAACATAACGCAATTTCTTTTTCGGCAGGGCGTTATCGAATGAATGGAAAGCGTATCAAAAGAAGAATAGCGTGGAACTGGAATTTAAAGAATATCGAAATTTACCAGACTTTCAACCAGTTGCCAAAAGTGCCGCAAAATTTGCAAGCACTGCCCTGCCCTGAATTCCAATTATCACGCGCAACAAAACGGGAAAAAGTGACGCCAGAAAATGGCGCAAAAGAAGAGTCGTCGTAATCGTCCCAATGAAAACCATCGGAGATTGCCGCGCGCAACCTTTATGTCGAAGATTATGGAAACCGCTACACAGTATCCAACAAACTATTTTCGCGTAACCATTGTACATGCCGCTCGTATAAATCGTCCCGCGTTTCTCTACGCACGTAAACCGTATGCACCTTCAATGTCTCAGGGTTCCTAAGATGCTTCATAGCAACGGCAATTTGCAGCGTATCCCAGTACAAAAAATCGGTTTGGTCTGCCCTTCCTTTTCGTGGCAAGTCAAGTACTTTATGAACATCGCGTATCTCTTTTTCAGTCGCGTCCAAAAACCACGGAAACTGCCCTCGACAGATATAAAAATCTGTGCCCTCATTATGCAACCAAAAACCGTCTTTGGTTATGTTACTGATCTTCACGGTAAAGAACTGTTTTATCCGCCATCCGCGTTGTTTTTTACGTCCGTTATAGATGTACGGCGTTTTTAACAGTTTTATCATTATTCCTCCACGGGGATGTTGGCGGCTTGTGCAGACGCATTGTCTTTGTGAACGCGATTCCACTCTTCTTTACATTTCGTTAAATTCGCGTCGTTTTTCAAATAATCCAAAATTGCGTCCTTCTCGTTTTTATCGAGAAAAACATTTTGTGAAGGATCGAACACAACTGCGGGTTCTATGAAAATTTTTGCCAGCGTTTTCCCGTTCGCCTTTGCTTCTACGTGCGGATTTCCGTGGTCCAAACCGGTAACGTAAAGCCCAAGCCCACTGCGGCAACCACGCACGCCTCTGAAAGATGCCACCTGCGCTAAGTTCCAAGTAGGTTCTATGCGTATGCCTGTAGAACCGCCGGTCCGTTCGAGCAGCGTTTGGAAATCGACCCCGGCCCCTTCGGTGCTCCCGGCCGTCCCCGCCATCTCATTGAAGCTATTGTACGTTTGCATTGTGCTACTTATTGATTTCGTTCCAGTATTCAAAATCTAACAACCGGTCGCTCAGCCACGGCTTCCCGCCTTTTGCAATTTGTTCGTCGTTGTACTTTTTTAATCTGGCAAGCTGTTCACTTGTAAAAATAAGCTGATGGTTTGGCTCCTTCTTCCCTTCAATATTATCTAAAGACAATAATATATCTAGCGAATCCCAATGTATATCGTCGTAAGATAATCTCGCCTGTTGGATTTCCTCTTTAGTCGCGCCTAAAAAATGTGGGAACTCGTCAAACGAAAGGAAATAATCCTTGAACGCCACATGTAAACCATTTGCGCGGAAATACTCGTCGGCAAAAACACGTAGCTCGCAGCCTTTTTCAGTAACGTGCGTTACCTGGACTATGTTTTCTTTAATACTATTTGGTGCCATCTTATTTCTTTTGGGGAATGAAATTGTATTTTTGGTATTGTTGAATAAACGTTTCTTTATTCGGCTCGATTAACTTCATTGCGGCGTTGAGTTCATCCACTCGCATATTTCCCTTGTCTTTCACAGACAAGGGGTCAAGCCAAAATTTAGCGTTTTTATTACCCGGTCCATTCACGTGGACGTGTGGTTTTGGTCCTTCTTTTGACCCGATACTAAACTTGTAGCCACTTATTTGTTCTAAAGGAATTAAAACTGGCGACATGTTAAACGCAGACATCTCCGATACGCCGGTCCGTTCGAGCAGCGTTTGGAAATCGACCCCGGCTCCTTCAGGACTCCCGGTTGTTCCCGCCATCTCATTGAAGCTATTGTACGTTTGCATTTTAATGATTTTTCTAATTTTTTTGCTCTTGACCTGTTTTTCGGAAATTTGTATCGTTCCGTTTTTGGACTCACTTTTACGAGCAAACAAAATGGGCTACAATTTTAATGTATTGGTCTCCGCATTACTCAAGATGATTCGGGAGGTGCAAGATAACTTGGAAAGGTTCGATCAAGCCCTACCCGAAAACCCTGAAGGACAAGTCCCGGAATGGCTGCGACAACAGATTCTTGAACGCCTAACACAACTTCTTCCAGAGTCGCTTCCCAAAGAGATCGACCCTGGTACGGCTTTAGTTCATCTTCAAGCGGCGGAAGAAGCGGGTCTAATTTCCTCAAAATACCCAGAGAGACGTCTCGTATCCACTCACGCACAGCCGGATCGGGCTGCATTTTGGTACACGGCCCTTCCGATGTTTTTGATTCGGAAGCGGTACAAGCTGAATCGTGATGCAATGGATTATCTTGAAAATTGTGAGTAATCGGCTGGTCAATCATATAGTAAGGCTCGATTTTCATGTTAGAACTGAAAGAAATTTTAACAACAAATGATATTGAATAACCACCGCAAGGCACTGTTCGTATGTGCCAATATCGAATACGAATTCAAGAAAAATCTGCTCGTTTAACGTTTTTATTTCATCAATAGTTAGTCATCAAAACGACTGTGAAAATACCGGTTAAATTTTGAGACGGGACGTTCGCTTGGCACAACGTATTATGCGTCGGATTCTAATGTATTCAAAGAAACCGTTCAAGCGCCGCCAATACAAATTTTAAACGTTTTTGCAGGCTTGCCAATAGCTTCAATTACTACTTAAAAGTCCTCTTGCAAAAATGACGATATTGCTTATAATCGGTTGTTTAGAAAGGGCATAACGTTCCGAAAACGCCACCATTACTGTATAAGGAACCGTCCAATGTTCCTCAGGGTTTCCGCCCTAACAGTGATGCCGGGAAAAGGACCTCTATTCTCCTGACTATGTGTTTTAGGCATCGCTAGCTAAGATTAAAAATGTGAAATAATGAATATTGCTGTTTTAGAAACACATACGGATTGTTCGGGTTTTCAGCAATTGGCAATGTTTCATTCCACAGTTTCAAAATGTCAGGATCGCGATATTACTTTAGATTTTTCCCAATGCAAATTCTTTGATGCAAATATGGTGGCACCCCTTGCCGCCTTAATTGAACTAGCCAAAGCCAGATCAAAAACGTTCACAGTTCAAAATTTACAGAAAAAGGTTAGAAACGCACTAAGGCGAAATTATTTTTTAGAACAATTTGGTCATGGTCGCCTTGACGATAAATTGAAACTGGCCATCCCCTATGAAAAATTTGCCGTTATTGAACATCATAAATTTTGGAATTACTTGCAAAATGTAATGTCAAAAGACGGTATGCCGCACATGACCCCAAACCTTACCTACGAATTCCAAAAAAGTCTTTTTGAACTTTTTTCCAACTCACGCAACCATGCCAAAACAGAATTAGGGGTTTTTGCGTGCGGCCAACTTTTTTCAACGGAAGACACGCTGCGTTTGACCATTTCGGATGCAGGTATTGGAATGCTTGCATCGATTCGGGAAAAAGAAAAAGAAATCACGGATGAAAAGGCAGCTATCGTTTGGGCACTTGAAACAGGTAATACCGCCAATATTGGGAAAAAACCAGGCGGAATGGGACTCAAATTGATAAAGGAATTTGTCGATTATAACAAAGGAGAATTGTTAATAGTATCGGGAAGAGGATTTTATCAGTATAATAAGGGAAGGCAAACGACGGAATTGTTTTCGACAGGACTACCTGGTACAACAGTAAGTCTGAAGATTGATACGACAGATCAAAATTTGTATAGCCTCAATTCAGAATCACATCCTTGAAGATAAAAATATATGAGCGAAACATTGCGAATTATGGATATTATTAAGGGCCCTCTTTGCGTTGCCTCTGAAGATGGCCAATTGGTCTATGATGCCATTTTCCTACCTCTCCAACGGGGAGAAACCATTGAACTTTCATTTCAAGGAATCGAGATTATTATTTCGGCATTTTTAAATACGGCGATTGGTCAGCTTTATGATGGTTCAATCCCCGAGGCTAACATTAAGAGACAACTGAAAATTTCCGGTTTGAATCCTAACGATCTTGCATTGCTTGAACGCGTCGTCGAAAATGCGAAACGTTATTTTGCAAATCGAGCCGGTTATGACCATGCTTGGAAGGAGGTTGTTGAAAATGGCAAATAATAAAACGTTGGATTTTTCATCGTATAATTTTACGAATGAAGATGTCGTGCTCTTGGACACAAACATTTGGCTATTTCTTTCGCCGCCACCTTCGTCCCCGAAGAAACATTTTGTGACCAAATACACGAGAGCCTGCAAAAATATTCTTACAGCAAAATCAAAGATCATATTCGACCGCACCGTCCTCGGCGAATACATGAATCGTTATTGTCGAATTGAATGGAAAGCATATCAAAAGAAGAATAGCGTGGAACTGGAATTTAAAGAATATCGAAATTTACCAGACTTTCAACCAGTCGCCGAAAGTGCCGCAAAATTTGCAAGCCAGTTCATTGTTAGATCGAGATTTGTCGAGTGGCAATTGGATCAAGAAACACTGGGTTCTATGCTCTCGACTTTTAGCAAGGGACACGCAGATTGGAGCGATCTTCTTTTGATTGATGTATGTCAACGAAGTAACGCAATGTTAGTTACTGATGACACTGACTTTGCTTCGGCTCCTGTAACAATATTGACCTGTAATCCCGTACTACTCAACTCATTCCACCACTAAGTAACTGTTGACGTGCCCCAGCGAAAACAAACAGTAAAAACGACAACAGCACGCCAACACATAACGACAAACGCTCCCAAACGCTTGCATTACTGGAAAACTGCCCTTCAACCAATCAGAAAATTTCCAAGCCCCCCATTTTCTCTGAAAACACGCAGACGCACTCCCTGCGTCTCTGTGGGCTTGCGATGTGCCGTGGCGGCGTGTGCGGTGTGTGCGGTGTGTCAATAAAAAAGTAGTCCGCTCAGAAGTCCGCGTTTGATTTCTGTCGTGCGTGTGTTGGGGTGGATCGCCCGGGCCGAGTCGCGTGGAAGTCGGTGGCGTGGCGGGTCGGGGTTCCCGTCTGCCATTTCTTGTTATCTGTGGTTAAAGGAAAATAAATAAAAGTAGTGGTAGTATCATTTTTCTTGGCTGTGTGTTATAGTGGTTTGATCTGGGCTGTGTGGGC
>Ga0209628_10004157_pt1 | contig 10379 bp, 9 predicted proteins | sample TergutCu122P4_FD_187285 | JGI IMG/M metagenome (GOLD analysis project Ga0209628, IMG submission 187285) | Cubitermes ugandensis P4 segment gut microbial communities from Kakamega Forest, Kenya - Cu122 P4 (SPAdes) (version 2) | ecosystem: Host-associated > Arthropoda: Insects > Digestive system >... | reverse complement strand
TTCCAGCCCCCATCCCGACCGTCCCAGGGCTGGCTTTGCACAGCCAGCCCGCTCAGGCAGCGCAGAGCAGTGCTCTGCGAAACCCTGCCTTCGCCCCCCGCACGCGGGGGAAGGAGGCATTTGCCTCCCCTCTCCCGCTTGCGGGAGAGGGGCAGGGGGTGAGGGATTGCGCTTACCTCAACGGCCATGACGATTTATACGCCGTCCCGGATGATGAAAGCCACTCAGCACGTCATTCTGCGCGAAGTCGCAGAATCCACGCGGCATCTGGATTCTGCGATTCCGCTTCGCTCTGCGCAGAATGACGACGGGGGGGCTTCTTTCACGCTAACCTATATCCGTGTTGCCCGTCATTTTCGCGTGTTTTGGGTGGGAACAGAAGCATTGCGGGAACGAGGGCGGTAATCATGTTGACAAAAAACAATGACAACGCCATCTAGTGAAACCGCGCAGGATTCCGGCTTGTTGGCGCTGCTGATGCTGGCGCAGTTTCACGGTTTGCAGGCGGATGCGGCCAAGCTGGCGCATGAATTCGGCGCCGGGCCGTTCGATGTCGTCACGCTGCTCAATGCGGCCAAATCCATCGGGTTTTCCACCAAAGCGGTGCGCCAGCCGGTGGCGCGGCTGAACAAAGCGCCGCTGCCGTGCATTGCGATGGATACCGAAGGCCGGTTCTTCATTCTTGCCAAGGTCGATGCCGCCGCCGCGAACGCATCAACCCCCGCGCCGGAAATCAAGCTGCTGATCCAGCGTCCCGGCGAGCCGCCCCAGATACTCGGTCTGTCCGGCTTTCAGGCGATCTGGAGCGGCGATCTCATCTATCTCACCAGCAAGGCCAATTTTGCCGCCGAAGCGTCGCACTTCGACTTCACTTGGTTCATCCCCGCCATCGTCAAATACCGCCGCTTGCTGGGCGAAGTGTTTCTGCTTTCGCTTGCGCTGCAACTGGTGGCCCTGGTCACGCCGCTGTTCTTCCAGGTCGTGATGGACAAGGTGCTGGTCAATCATGCCATGCAGACCCTGCACGTCATCGCCCTGGGCCTGCTGTGCGCCCTCGTCTTCGAGGCGCTGCTGACCGGCATCCGCACCTACGTTTTTGCGCACACCAGTTCCAAGATCGACGTGGAACTGGGCGCGCGCCTGTTTCGGCACCTCATGGCGTTGCCCGTGGCCTACTTCCAGAGCCGCCGCACGGGTGATTCGGTGGCGCGTGTGCGCGAGCTGGAAAACATCCGTTCCTTTCTCACCGGCCATGCCATGACGCTGGTGCTCGACTTGCTGTTCTCCTTCGTCTTCATCGCGGTTTTGCTGTGGTACAGCCCGATGCTCACGCTGATCGTGCTGGCGTCCATCCCCGTCTATATCCTGATTTCGCTGATTTTCACCCCCATGCTGCGCGCGCGCCTGAATGAAAAGTTCAATCGCGGCGCGGAAAACCAGTCTTTTCTCGTCGAAACCATCGGCGGCATCGACACCGTCAAGGCCATGGCGGTCGAGCCGCGCTGGCAACAGCGTTGGGACAAGCAACTGGCCAGCTACGTCGCTGCCGGCTTGTCAGCCACCAACGTCGGCACCGTGGCCGGCAATGCCGTCATGCTGGTGAGTAAGCTCGTCACCCTCGGCATCATGTGGCTGGGCGCGCAATTGGTGCTCGAAGGCGAACTCAGCGTCGGCCAGTTGATCGCTTTCAACATGCTGGCCGGGCAGGTGTCCAACCCCATCCTGCGCATGGCGCAATTGTGGAACGAGTTCCAGCAGGTGGGCATCTCCATGCGGCGGCTGGGCGACATTCTCAATACCCGCACCGAGATCGAGGGCAGCAAAACCCGCATCACACGTTTGGCGGGCGCCATCGAGTTCGATCAGACTTCGTTTCGCTACCGCCCCGACGCGCCCGATGTCATCCGCGCCATACAACTTTCCATCCGTCCGGGCGAGGTGATCGGCATCGTTGGGCGTTCCGGCTCCGGCAAGAGCACCCTGGCGAAACTGATCCAGCGCATGTACGTGCCCGACCGCGGCCGCGTGCTGATCGACGGGCAGGACATCGCCATCATCGACACCGCCTCGCTGCGCCACCAGATCGGCGTCGTGTTGCAGGAAAACGTGCTCTTCAATCGCTCGGTGCGCGACAACATCGCGCTGACCAATCCGGCGCTGCCCATCGAAGCCATTACCGAAGCGGCCAAACTGGCCGGCGCGCACGAGTTCATCTGCGAACTGCCCGAGGGCTACGACACCCTCGTCGGCGAACACGGCGTGGGCCTGTCCGGCGGGCAGCGCCAGCGCGTGGCGATTGCGCGCGCGCTCATCGGCGATCCGCGCATTCTCATTTTTGATGAGGCCACCAGCGCGCTCGACTACGAATCGGAAAAAATCATTCAGGACAACATGCGCCGCATCTGCAAGGGGCGTACCGTGATCATCATCGCGCACCGGCTTTCGGCCGTGCGCGAGGCCGATCGCATCGTCGTGCTCGAACGCGGGCAAATCTTCGAGATCGGCTCCCACCAGCAACTGCTGGCCAACGAGCAGGGCATCTACAGCTACCTGCACCGGCTGCAAAACGGCCAAGCCGGATGAGCGGATGAGGTACGCGCCATGAACCTCAAGCACCGGATTCAAGCCTACGCCGAACTGTTCGGCCGCTATGGCCGCACCTTCGCTTATTTCTGGAGCAAGCGCGGCGAGTTTCCCACCGGCGCCCTGCGCGCCGACGAAGCGCAGTTTCTGCCGGCCGTGCTGGCCGTGCAGGAAAGCCCGCCCTCGCGCACCTTCCGCTGGATCGCGCGGCTGCTGATCCTCATGGTCATCGCCGTGCTCGGCTGGGCCATCCTGGGGCACATGGACATCATCGTCGGCGCCAGCGGCAAGGTCATTCCCATCGAGCGCAGCAAAACCATCGCCGCCGTCGAAACCGGCAGCGTGGTCGAGCTGGCCGTGCAGGAAGGCCAGTCCGTCAAGGCCGGCGACGTGCTGCTGCGTCTGGACACCAGCGCGCTCGACGCCGAACGCGACAAAGCCCTGGGCGAAAAAAACGAAGCCGCGCTGACCATGGAACGCAACCAGGCGCTGCTGCGCGCGGTACAAACCGGCCACGCGCCGGCGCTGCCGCCGCTGGCCGAACTCAACCAGCGCTACGGCGCCACCGTGGACGACGCCCGCTGGCAAGCCGCCCGCCTGCACGTGCAGGGCCAGTACCAGGACTACGCGGCCAAATACAAGAAACTCTCCGACGATATCCAGCACTACGCCACCGCCCTGCCGCTGGCGGCCGAGCAAGCGGACAACTACAAAACCCTGGTCGCCACCAACGACGTTTCGCGCGACGCCTGGATGGACAAAGAGCGCGCCCGGCTGCAACTGCAAGCCCAGTTGCAGGAGGCGCGCAACCAGCGCGACGCCCTGAACGCCGAAATCTCGCGCACCGCGCTCGACCAGATCGCCGAAGCCCGCCGCATTGCCGCCACCTCCGGCCAAGAGGCGCTGCGCGCCAGCAGTACCAGCCGGCTGCTCACGCTGAAGGCGCCCGTTGACGGCACCGTGCAACAACTGGCCGTTCACACCCTGGGCGGCGCCGTGCCGGCGGCCCAGCCCCTGATGCAGATCGTGCCCAGCGACGGCCCGCTCGAAGTCGAAGCCTTCATCGAGAACAAAGACAAAGGTTTCGTCCACCCCGGCCAGAGCGCCGCCGTCAAGGTCGACACCTTCGAGTACACCAAATACGGCACCTTGCCCGGCCGCGTCACCCACGTTTCGCAAGACGCCATCCCCGACGAAAAGCGTGGCCTGATCTACGCCGTCAAAGTCCAGCTCGACCAGACCACCCTCGACGTGGACGGCCAGACCACCCCCATCACCCCCGGCATGGCGGTCAACGTCGAAATCAAGACCGGCGAACGCCGCATCATCGAATACGTGCTCAGCCCCCTGCTGCGCCACACCCACGAGGCTTTGCGTGAACGCTGAATTCTTCCGCGCACGGAACGTCGTCATCGCGCTGGCCGCAACGCTGACGCTGGCCACGCCGGGCCATCAAGCCGCAGCGCAGCCCCCGGCGGCACCCTGGTTTGCCGACCCCATGCGCACCGAGCCCGCTCAATTCAACCGGCGCCTTCGCTTGAGCGTGCCGCCCGATCTGCTCGCGCCGAATGCCGCAGCTTCCAGAAGCACTGCGGGAGCGAGTGGCGACGGCCTCGTCCCGCTCGAACTCGGCTGCGCCACCCACGCCACGGCCATCGACCCGAACAACACCCAATGGGCGCTGCGAACCCTGCGCGCCAGCGGCTCCGGTACCGCTGGCACCGCCGGGAATGCCGGAAGTGCCGCGCCCGCCGCCCCCGTGCTCAACCTGCCCACCGCCATTCAGCTTGCCGTCTGCCACAACCCGCAGGTGCGCGCCAGTTGGAGCCAGATCGCCCAGCAAACCGCCCAGCTCGGCCAAGCCAGAAGCGCGTACTGGCCGCAAATCGACGCCGGCATCGCCCGCCAGCGCAGCAGTGTCAGCTATCCCGCCGGCACCTACCAAAACACGCGCACCGAGGCCACCGCCCAAAACATCACCTTCAGTTGGCGCCTGTGGGACTTCGGCGCCCGCAGCGCCCGCGTCGAAGCCGCGCAGGCCCAGATTCAGGCTGCCCTCAGCGGCCAGGACGCCACCTTGCAAAAAGCCATCGCCGACGTACTGCAAAGCTACACCGAAGCCCAGGCCGCCCAGGCGCGGCTGCAAACCCAGCGCCAACTGCTGCCCCTGGCTGAGCGCAACCTGCTGGCCACCCAGCGCCGCCAATCCCAGGGCGCCGCCAGCGCCAGCGACATCCTGCAGGCCCGCACCATGCAGGCCCGCATCCAGCTTGAACAAAGCCGGGCCGAAGGCGAGCTGCACAAGGCCCAGGCCCAACTGGTCTACCAGGCCGGCTTGCCGCCGGGAACCGCCTTCGAACTCAGCCCCCTGCTGCCCGCCGCCACCCTCGAAATCACCGGCAACCTGAGCGCGCCGCCATCGGACAAAGCCGCCAGAAACAACCCCGCCGAACAACCCGGCCTCCTGTCCGAAACCACTGAACGCCTGCTGGCCCGCACGCTCGATGACTGGCTGGCCTACGCCCGCCAGTACCACCCCGCCATCGAAGCCGCCCGGGCGCAACTCAAAGCCGCCCGGGCCGGCCCGAAAGCCGCGCAAGCCGACGGGCTGCCCACCATCGACCTCGGCGTCGGCCACTACCGCAATGGCCGGCCCACCCAGACCCTGAGCACCGTGCGCTCCACTGAAAACGCGCTCAACCTAACCCTGAACGTCCCGCTGTTTGCCGGCTTTGCCAACACCTACAAGGTCCGCGCCGCGCAGGCCACCGTCGAACAAAAAGAAATCGAGCTGCAGGCCATCGAGCAGCAAACCCTGCTCGAACTGGTGCAGCGGCACGCCGAAGCCCACGCCACCCTGAACAACCTGCGCGCCGGCGCCGACCTGTACCGCGCCGCCGCCAGCGCCGCCCAATCGGCCCAGCGCCAGTACGAATACGGCGCCATCGACATTCTCCAGCTCAACCAGACCCTCACCGCCTTGCAGCAGGCCCAGGACGATCTGGTGCGCACCCAGCTCGAATGGAACCGCGCCCGGCTCAGGCTGTGGCTCGATCTGGCGCAAAGAAAACGAGCCGGCGCCGGTGAGCGTGTAGCGGTCTCACCCGGACGATGAACTCGATCAAAGCCAAAGCGAAGGACCCAGAATGAACGGCAGCAGCTCCACCACCGAAACCACTCCTCACCAGACCCTGCAAGCCCAGGCCCAGACAGCGCCGCTCAGCCAGGACAACCCTGAGGCGCAACCCGGACTGCCGCGCGCCGAAGGCTTGCCCGATGGCTGGACGGTGCGCCGCGAAAACCAAGGCGCCAGCTTTGCGCCGATCCAAATGAACCCCGGCGAAAAACTTGAAATCTGGATTGCCGACGATTGGTTCGAGGTGCTGCAGGATGTCAGCCCGCAAACCCGGCTGCTGCAAATCCGCCAGCAAGCCGGGGCGATGGAAGGCGACGAGTGCCAGCCGCCGGTGCCCACGCAAGATGGCCTGGCCATCCAAGAATGCACGACCAGCGATTCGGTACTGCAATACATGCTGTTACCGGCCGGCAGCGGCGGCTACTTCGTGCGCTTGCTGTGCATGCGCGTCAAGGGCGACGGCGTGCTGGCGCGCTACCAGGACGGCGTCCGGCAGACGATGAGAATCGCGATGGATCACAACCAGGCCAAGACGTTGCTCGAGCGCCAGGAGCAGCTCGAGCACGATTACGCGGCGCGGGCCATCCGCACCGCACCCGGCCAAGGCGTGCCCGACGACGACATTGCCGCCGTCTTCGTCAACGCGCAGGTCGTCCAGAACCCTGGCGAAACGGTCAAGCGCGATCTGCACATCACCTGGCTGCTGCTCAAGGACGGCACCGGCTACCAAAACGAAATCCCGCCCGACGAGCTGAACGTCAGCGTATCGCGGCAACTGGAGCCGCGGCGCTGGATCCAATGGCGCAAAGCGCAGTCCGGCAACGGCTACGAGATGCGCGGCCCGGATGACGGCGGCTGGCGCAGCCTGCCTGATGGCGAGGACGGCACAGACGGCAAAGGCTGGATCGCGCAGCCGGCGCGCCCCGGCGAGCGCCTGAACGGCATTTATGAACGCACCGACGGCTGGGGCAACCAGGACAATCTGCGCACCCTGAAAACCACCTGGCACTTCAGCGGCGACGGCACATTCGACCTCTCGCTATCCGGCTACCAAGGCATTCTGCAGACGGGCGGCGGCACCTCCTTCACCTACGTTTCGACGACCGGATCCGACCCCCAAGGCACCCACACGGCCACCGGCACGTCAAACTCCAACACGCCCATTGGCGCCACCAGCCCCGGTGGCATCAGCGTCAACTCCAACGGCAACACCGATGATGGCGCCCGCTACCGCGGACGCTACCAATTCAAAGGCTGGGTGCTGGAAGCCGAGCGTGACGACGGCCAACTGGACCGCCACTTCGTCACCTTCCAGAGCAACGGCCGCACCGTGATCGACATTGACAGCGCGCCGCTTTACGTCAAAAAAGAGTGACGTGTGACCGGCTATTTGCCTCACCGTTCTTGGCGTCAAAGCAAATGTGCTTTCGGGAGGGGGAGCATCATGATCATCGGATGCACTGGCGATTCTCGAAAACCGTAGTGCTCATAGAACTGCTTTGCCCGCTCGTTCAACGCGTGTACGAGCAGCGCCCGGACGCCGGCATTCTCCGCGACAGATTGCACACGAACGACGGCATCTCGAAGCAAGGCCGCGCCGAGCTTCATACCTTGCGCGCGCGCATCGACCGCCAGTCTTGCGAGCACCATCACCGGGATTGGATCAGGCATATTGCGCCGAACTGCGCCAATGGCGTCCTGGTGCGAGACGGCCCCCGCTGCCAAAGCGTAATACCCCCGCACGCACTGGTCATGATCGGCCACGACAAAAGTGCGGCTGGCCCCGCTGAGGTGGTTGGCCAGTGCGCGCCGCTTGAGCCAATCGTCTAGCGAAGGCTCGCCGCAGTTGAATCCATCGAGTCGATGCGTCGCTGCGAGCGACTGCGGTGCTGAAACTCGCACGCTTAGGCCTTGTCCGCACTCCACGGGGACTCGACGGCCATCAGGCGTTCCAGACCCGGATTGGTGCTTTGCGGCGCATCCAGTAGCGCTGTGAACTGCCGGAACTTGTTCTCGTCCAGGCTAAAAAAGACCTGATCCAACACGATCGTTTTCGCACGCTCACAAGCGGCTTCCAACATGAAGTCTGAGCGATTCTTGCCCAGCAGATGAGCGGCATGGTCGATCAAATCGCGCTGCTCGGGCAGCGCACGCAGATTGATGGAGGCGTCACGCATGGATTTCTTGACGTATATACAACAGAGACACAGAGTATCGGTCGATGTGTGGCTGTTGTCAACACATACATACTCACTTCAGCTTCTTGCATGATGGTCACATGCTCAGTATCATGCAACCACGCATGAAACAAAAGATATCTCAAACTCACGAATCAAAGGTAGCGCGGCACCGCGAGCGGATGCGTGCGGCTGGGTTGCGGCCTGCCCAGTTTTGGGTGCCGGACACACGTTCGCCCGAGTTTGCGGCGCAAATACGCAAACAGTGCCAAAGCCTGAAGAACGATCCGGCGGAAGCTGACGTTTTACGCTTTACCGAAGAAGCCGCATCTGAGGTCGAGGGCTGGGAGTAATGCAGCGAGGCGACCTCGTAACGGTTTCACTGCAGGGCGGCTACGGCAAACCACGGCCCGCCTTGATCGTTCAATCAGATCTGCTGACCGACTTGGAAAGCGTCGTGCTGTGCCCGGTAACGACCGATCTGCGCAATGCCATGTTTCGTGTCACCGTGGAGCCGAACCCGGCCAATGGGCTGATCGCACTATCGCAAGTCATGGTGGACAAGCTCTCAACGCTGCCGCGCACCAAAATCAGCGAACCCTTTGGCCGCCTCAATGATGAAAGGATGAAAGCGGTAGATAGGGCAATCTTGCTGGTCGTTGGCATCATTTGACCGCTCCGGGGTGAATTGCGATAACCCTGCCCTTGGAATCGAGCCGCCGCCTCCTGTGCCAACTCAGCCAGATAGAACAACAACGGGAAGAACATAATGAAATAATGCGAATAGGCTTTCTATATTATAGAATTTCATTAGCTTGCTAATGATCGGGAGATCCAATGTTCCACTCTTATTCCTATTCCGCACAGGGATGCGAGCTGTCTGAGTCTCGTCGGAGATGGTTCTCTTGGTCCTCTCGAATTCTCTCTAGCTTCGCCTTGCCTAAGGAGCAATCATCGGCTAGCGGAAAGATGAATAGGAGTTAATTGCTATGTTTGTCCAAACGCTACGCTTTTTTGTCGCTCTTATCTTTGGATGTGTCCTGCTCACCGGCGTTCAGGCGCATGCACCTGCCGCTGGCTCCAAAAACGACGTGGTTCGTTACCTATCCGATGCTGAACTGCAGTACGAGACAAAAGCGCAAGCGCGGGAGATCAGGCGTGCGCTCAGGGATGCATTGAAAGTGCCCGCCTCGAAGCTGCGTGAACGACGCTACGCAAACTATCAGATGGAGCCGAACCAGTGGACGTTCGGCGCCTTAGTTCAATCCTATTTTATAAGCAGAGAAGATATAAGTGCAGAATCTGACAAGTTTTATGAAGACGTAAAAAAGCCAGATGCCAAACCTATATTGAAGCACTGGCTGGCAAAAGTTGCGAAGCCATCGGGAGCAGGTGATTAAGGCACTTTTAATCGAGTTTGACTACGCTTGAAGGGTTAAAGAATGCCAAATTGCAAAATTCATCCAACCAGAAAAGCGAGCCTCAGTACTTCTTTCGGAGATTTTTGCTCAACGTGCGAAGGACAGATAAAAACAGCGCAGACGAACGTCTCCAAGCATGTCGAACCCAAAGAGTGCTTTATCGAATACAAAGGAAGTGCCGTCGGCTGGGGAAATATAGGGGGCACTGGATGTGCTCACTGGGTTTCGCATCAACTTAACATTATTTCACCGTTTAAAAGCTTGCAACAGTGCCAAAAAAATTATCTGGCGCGTGTTAAAGATGTAGTTTCAGGCAGACAAATGATCGATAACAAGGATGACGTGCAAGCCGGTGACATATGGGCTGATTATCCACATCTCGGGCACTGTGGATTAGTCGTGAGAATTTTCGACGATACCGTCGGAAACAAAAAAGTCAAAAGAATCACGATCAAGCATTGCTCCAGCGGACAGGGCGGTGTTTTTGAAAATGATTTCGACATCTATTTCAAAGGCCACGGGAAATTTTACCGTTGATCCATGACAACCAAGCCGCCCTCCCCGCCCAGCTGCGGCATATTTCTTTGCGGCCACGCCACGCCCTCCAATTCGCGCACGCGCAACATGTGCAACGCGGCGGCATTGGCGCCGACGGATACTCTTCTATCTCCCCGCCCCCAGCAGCACCGGCTCCGGCATCCTCTGCGGCATCGCCGCCAGGGTGGCGCCGGTCTCGGCCGATTGCGGAACGGCAAAGCTCGCCATCGACTGCACCAGCGCATCGATGCTCGCGACCGGCGCGCTTGCGCTCTTGCTTGCACTCTTGACCCCGCTTTTGATCATGTCATTGACCTGGTCAAACCCCCAGGTCGTGCCGTCGGCGAAGCGGATTTCTTCGAGCCGGTAGGGCGTGGCGCCGTTACCGGTGAAGTAACCGAGGACGGTAACTTGGTCCGTCGCACCCTGTAGGGAGAGCACCAAGCTCTGATCCTTTTCGCTCACCGCAATGTCACCGGGGGCGATGTCGGCGGCAAATTCGATGGCATCGGTTTTACCGGTCGA
>Ga0209628_10004155_pt1 | contig 10381 bp, 9 predicted proteins | sample TergutCu122P4_FD_187285 | JGI IMG/M metagenome (GOLD analysis project Ga0209628, IMG submission 187285) | Cubitermes ugandensis P4 segment gut microbial communities from Kakamega Forest, Kenya - Cu122 P4 (SPAdes) (version 2) | ecosystem: Host-associated > Arthropoda: Insects > Digestive system >... | reverse complement strand
TCATTTTTGGACCCATGTTGATAGGAACTTTTTTGCTTATTTTGGGGTGGGGAATACCCAGGAAAAGTTTGTGACATAGGTATTGAAACATCCTGTATATAATGTTCCAGTAGATCAATATACTTGTCTAATTAACATGGTATATAAATTGGTACATCAGAATATAACAGAAGACCTACTAAAAAATCTTGTGAGAAATGTACAATGACAGTTGTTGAGTGTATCTGCTTCATTAAGCAGCATTAGTGTAACAAGTAAATTATGAACTTCGTGCATCAATAATATTCAGCACTTTAATTACTGACTGACGCACACAATGTTAAAAAACGTGGAGTTACTAAAACGTTCTAAAATAAGTAAAACTGCTCCAACATGTTTCAGTTTACAGGGAAACCATCATCAGGGAGCTACAGTCAGCACTTGGCAAAAAATTACACACTTGGTTAAAAGTAGATACGTAGAGGCTGAACAGGATGTTGTCAGTGATATGCAGCCATAACACTGACAACATCCTGTACAGCCTCTATGTATCTACTTTTAACCAAGTGTGTAATTTTTCGCCAAGTGCTGTCTGTAGCTCCCTGATGATGGTTTCCCTGTAAACCGAAACATGTTGGAGCAGTTTTACTTATTTTATAATGTTTTAGTAACTCCACGTTTTTTAACGTTGTGTGCATCAGTTGGTAATTAAAGTGCTGAAGTAAACTGTGAACTTGTATTGACACTATTGCAACAGACACAGTAGATTCACCACAGTACGTCCTCACAATTTATCTCTCCAAGATCTATTTCAGTGCTGTTCTCCTACCTCCTCATCCTTCCAATTATAAGATATTTCCCAACGGACATTTTTTCTCCGTTCTTAATAATATGTCTGTCCCATTGATTCCTGATATCAGTCTTCTAAACATTCAAAGATGAATAAGCTTACAGATATGAAAGAGAGGGTCAGATTGTGACAGCCTGCACTTAAGATATGAGGCCAGGATAGTGAGTCAGTATAGTGACTCACTACATGCTTGAGGGTCCAGGGTTAAAAACCCAGTGTGAGCGAAATTTTCTGTGCTTGTTGAGACTTGTCCCGAGGCTCACCCAGCCTCCTGTACAATGGTACCGGGTCTTTTTTCCGGGGACAAATTGGCCAGGACATAGCATTTACCACTTACCCTTTTCTAACACAAAGGATGTGTATGGGTAGAGCTATAGCTGTGCCTCCCCTCTGTGCCTTCATTTAATGTTGTAGGGCGACCTTTACCTTTTACGCTTAAGATAAAAAAGAGATTGTGGCAGCCTACAGTGTTGTTGTCTCTATTTCCAGATGTGGGACTGGGACATGTGGATGCGGTTGCCTGAAGTTCGGAAAGGCAGGGAGTGTGTCATTCCGGACGTCTCTCGAACGTACCATTTTGGGGCTTCGGGCCTGAACATGAATTCTTACTTCCAAGATGTCTACTTTAAGAAACATTCTTTTAACACATTGCCACATGTGAAACTAAAAAATGTGGACAGGTAAGATGATATAATAACCTGCATAACAATGGAACACTCATTGAAACCAGCAAACAAAACTTCTGTTAGTAGAGGCTGTGCCTTGTACAAACTTTCAACCCAGTATGAGGTAACAGACGATTTTTGTGAAAGACCAAGCCAATGAGCATTCCCCAGATCTTGGATGACTTACATGCAGTGATGTAGCTAGATTTCTTAGGACACAGGGCAGGTAATCAAATTGACCACCCCTACGAGGAAATATAAACTTAAAAAAAAATCACATTTCTTTAATTTTATTGCATTTGGCTCAATAATTTAAAAAATATTCAACACTGCAAATCAAATATTTAATGTAAAATATCCATTTTTCCGGCCCTTAGGCTACATGATGCACTTATATCTAAATATTTTGCACTGCGTTTTGCTGATTGTGACGTTCAATAAATATACTATAAATTCTAATTCTTTTTCAGTTTGAAGAAAAACAATTATGAGGAGTTAATTGTGGACATGATCAAGAGAGCCCTTGTTCTGGATCACAGCAAATCACCATGTGAGGAAAACTTCATACCAGACAAGAAGGTAACAGTCATCATCTCAGTGTTCAGAACACCAACTAAACATTTTTCTGTGATGTGTTGAGACATTATATTCTTATCTTTTTGTCTGATAACCCTTAGATAAGTCTCACTGGTTGTCAAAATCACACATATGTATTCTTCATTACACCATATACAGGTATATGTCTTGTTTGCAGTTCAGTTAAACAGTTAACAACTATGTAATTTGAGTTACAAAATCTGTCACAACACACAATATGAAACTGATATGTAATCTGAGGTTCTTAAAAATAATCAGAATAATATTGTGTTCTTTTGCAATAAGACACTGTGCAAAGTGGTAGATTATTATGAGGGTTTCTGAGAAACTGCTTGTACCTATTTTCAAGGTGAATGTAGAAGTTACAAGTTCCTCCGAGACATCCATACATATCTACCAAGGTACACAGTGTCACATTTTGGAAGATTATCATCTTAGTTTGAAAAATGACTTAATTAGGTACCTACATTTTTTGTCTTCCATTTCAGGATGAAATCATAATTATGTTTATCCAAATGGAGGAACCAAAGGACTTTGTGACATGGTTGCAAGTAGCCAAGGTAATGATTTTAGCATATTCTTTTGGAGGCACAACAGAAAATGAATGATATTTTAATACCATTATTTAAGTCTTTTGTGACTGGTTCTGATAGATCTGACTCAGACTGTTTGGACAGCAAATCAGCTTTTCACCACTCTCCTGCTAGTGCCCAGTTCCCTCTCAGCTCAGTCAGCTCCTTTCTCTCACTATATGAGAATTATTACTTTCTTTTTTTATGGAACGAGGCTCTCCTTCAGCCATTTAACCATTTCCAGTCAAATGTCAAGTTGAACTTGACAGCACTTTTTCTTGTACCAGCCTCCAGAGTTGAGATCAAATCAACACATTGTTTTACAAAATTTTATATCAGTTTCTTCTAAGCTCCTGTCATATAATTTCTACTTTTGAAACTCAAAGTTTAGAGATTTTCTGGAAAATTAATTTGGACCTTACAGGTTGGAATTCACAATAATAAGTTTTAATGTATTTTGTGCTTCCAAAGTTATCTTTATTTTGTTAACAATAAACTTTTGTGCTTTTATTTTTTCTGGGGTAAGTTTTCATTTTTATTGTTAGATTTCATAAGTTTTTTGAACCAAACAAGCATTTTACATTGAAAGAGTATTCCAGTGTTTGTGATGGGTTTTGGTGTCAGTCATGAACATCGAGAGTCTATGTGTACTGTATTGTTATTCTGCCGAGTTCAGTGCATTAGGATAACTGTGATCATGTTCACAGCATGTCCTTTGCTGTTACGTAAGCAGACACCCGGTGGCCTTGTTATAACTTCTTCAGGTTTGGAGGTCACATATTTTTGGCAAATTTTGTTTTATGGGCAAGAATTTTCTTGGTATACAGGAAATGTTTACCCTGTAGACCTCTTGCTCTAAAGTCATTAATGATGGTGACAACTGCAGTATCTTCATACAGAAATTTCAGTACATTTTATGCTGACAGAATATTGTTTCACAACTTGTTTCAGTGTTTCAAGATCTGGGACCTTGATGTCCGGGGTTACCACAAAAGCATGTGGAGACTACACATGAAGGGCAATGAAATGCTTGTCATTGGAGTTCCGAACTCAGAGTACGCGTAAGTAAATCGTGGTTTTAATATTTCTATTGTTGATTTCTACAGCACTGCACAAAATTTTAATATTTTTTTAGGTTATTACATAACATTTTTCATAAATTTCTTAATCCTGTAAAGTGCAGCAGTGAACACCACCTGCCAAAAAATATTGTACTTTCCAAACACAGTGTATGTATTTGCTTTGTATGATTCTCACATTAAACAGGGATCATTTCCCTGTACAGTTTTAACCAGCTTTTGGCCTTCATAGTGTAGATGCAATGTGTTTACTGTAAATTAGGGATGGAATATACAGATTGTCCAAGGAGGAAATGTCAATATTCTGGGGGTCATAGTATCGGTCATTCTAAGCAAAAATGTTTAAATGTACATACGTCCTATTTGTATTTGTATTTATTCAGTCTATCAAGCCACTAACCATGGCATTTGACACATCAATTGGAGTAGCCAATAAAATACAGTAATGAATATAGTCTATTACAAGTGGTATTGTCTCAATAAACATTAAAGTTAAGAAAAAATAGATAACATAATTAGATTACACCATGGATATACAATGTAATATTACTAACCAAGATGACTTCTCAAAAGATTATTAAATAAAAGTTAGTAATAACATAAAAGCAACCTAGTGCTTATCTTATAATGATAAGTTTCCGAGACAGAGCTCTTTCACCGTACAGGAGTTTGGGTTTGGTGCCCAATATTGTCTTTCACTGCAACCTTACTGCGCCACTGTATGAAGCAAGTGAATTGGTGTGCAGCGTCAGTTGGCTGTTGTAACTGTTGATAGTGACACTGTAGGAGTGTTGTGCAAAATGCTGCACATCTTCACAAATGCTGAATATGCTGATATGCCGTACGTTTATGGCTTCTGCGATGGTAGTGCTACAGCTGATATTGATGGTGGAATTTTCAAAAATGTATTGTACTAGGTAAACTGTATCAGCTTTGTCACTTGAACAATAAATAATGATATTAGAAAAAATATGGAATATCTCTTTATCAATAATTTTGCTTCTGTACAGTGAAATACCTCTATCTTGGAAACCGCTCAGAATAGGACACATGTACATATACACTTTTTTGTTTAGAATGACCGATACTATAACCTCCCAGAATATTGACATTTCCTGCTGGGACATTCTGTATATTATTTCAATAAACTTCAGCCCGGATATGTATCAGCTTCTTTCCGCCACTACAGTTGACAAATAGTACTGGTTGTCGTCTTCAATTCCTGAGTGCTTTACCTTGCCTCCAACCTGCCTTTTCCAGAAGGAAGAGCAGCACACTGACTCAGATCCTTGGCATTTTCTGTTTGCTAGTAATATGTGTAATGTCTCACAATCTGTGTCAATTTTTCTTCTTCTTTTATTGTATTACTTTATTCTTAAGGTAGTGAGCAAGTTGGCTCAAGACCTAACGCTTCTGATTGTATTTGGGAGGTGCCCAGTTTGAATCTTGGCTAATACACCATCTATACTGACTGAAAGTTTTCATATTTATTTTCATTTCTTTCACATGGGACCATTAGTTTTAATTAGGTTGTAACTTCTTAGTTCATTATTCACTATCATCCAAACCATAGCCTGTTTACTCACAGCTTCATTGAACAAACAAACAAACAAATAGACAATGAACAGACAGTTCATTGAATTTAAGTATTAACCACATAAATTAAAACAAGCAGCATACACCTTGCTTAAGGAGAAACTCATATTTGTCTCTAGTTAGTCTCATATATATTTTGGCTTTCCTGAACCATTATCAAGGAAATTCAAGTAATCACAAAGACAAGTTTATAAAGATAGAACACTGTATATACATAGAAGATAAATTATAGATATGTACATATTTATCCCTATAAGAAAGTGTATTTTGATTAATTTTCTGTGACATAATAGAGAAATAAACAGTAAATATGCCCAACTATGAGATAGCAATTGTATATCTAAACTCTTGTATCCATTATTTCATTTCAGTAATTTAATTCCATTAGAGTACAGCCCTTCTTGATAAAATTAACAGTAACTGAGCTTGCCAAGAAATTTCCTGCTTTGTATGCAATAATATGAACCATTACCTTATTTACAAGGGCATATCACTTGCCCATATTCTGACGCAGATGAATCCAGTTCACAACCTCATACATATTTCATTAATAGCCTCCTTAATATTATTCTCCCATCTATGCCAAGATTTCCCTAGTAGTTTCTTCTCTTTAGGTTTTGCAACTAAAATTTTGCATGTATTGCCCTCTTCAAGTAAGTAGGTGTGCCACACACATGCTTTTCATCCTCTTTGTTGTAATAATTAAAAAAATATTGTGAAGAGTCAAATTATGAAGCTCCAAATTATATAATTTTCTCCATCTGTCTGCCATTTCCTCTCTCTTGCGCCCAAATTTTTCCCTTTGCACACTGCAGACATACACCCTCAATGTGCATGACATTTGAGGTTCTCACACCAGTGTTCCTGAATTTACAATTCTTCTGGTATGTTACAACTGGTTAATAATTACCAAAGTTATGAAGGATCATAACACCTCCCTCTTCAGCATAAGGCAGTCTCCTCTCATTGGACTGCCTGATGTTTGAAATAAAGGTTTCTGTTATGGGAAACTCATATACAATACCTATCATTCATTCATTCATTTTTTTTTTTTTTTTTTGGATGTTCATAGGATCGTGCATCGTTAATGTATTCTTTTAAGTATAACCAACAAGATGCAACATTATACAATATTCTTTATTATTGTCAATGCTCTACACGTTTCAGGCGGTTTCTGCGCACATCATCAGGAGCTCAAAAACTGTACGCGCAGCATCGGGTATATGCCAAGCTTGCTTGCTGCTACCGCTAGTGTGGGTGAGTTGGAACTCACCCACACTAGCGGTAGCAGCAAGCAAGCTTGGCATATACCCGATGCTGAATAAAGAATATTGTATAATGTTGCATCTTGTTGGTTACACTTCAAAGAATATCATTCGCTTGGTCCGGATGATAATGTATTGTACAATTAATTAAACCTTTTCCAGTGTTGCTCCAATTACCTGTTGTCTTCTGTAATGTCTTTTTCTGTTCCTAATCAGTATGTCATGTTTCAGGAAGTACAAGCCATCGAATGTCACTCCAATTTACTTGGATCCCCAAAGTGACAAATCTAAAGTCAGATAGCAGGACATCACAGTGTTTTACTCAAACTTACTGTAAAGTACAGTCACCTGACTGTCAAGTACAGAAGAGTCAGTGACACTTGTACCAAAGAATCTCTTTATCTATATTGTGCCAAATAGTTTGTGAGAGACTGTACAAAACTTGTCTTCAGAGACCTGAGATCCATGTGCCAGAAGTTATCTCAATTTGTGACAATAATAGTAGTTATGCTAGGCAGTTCTAAGTGGGGTAAAAAGTGAGAAGTGTCCACAGATGAAGTATTATGGGCACACAACGAGAAGTTGTGAAGTACATATGAATGGGATTGGAGGGTAACTCTGCCCATGAAGATTACACCTTAACTGAATTTCTTTCTATCTCACAGACAAGGTATGATATTGTTCCCCTTTCATGCAGGTAAGTGGACTGGTGCTTTTGGGATACAGCATGAACTTCCTTGTGCCCCATCTATCAAACTTTGATAATTTCCCTGTCATGCCCATAATACGCTGCTTTATGCAGTATGTAACAAGAAGGAACTATGTGCACAGTGTAACAGTTCTGGTGCATTCACTCTATTGTGTTTAAATATCCCCAAAGAAACAGAGGTTACATTTTAAAAACTAATCATTACAGTAGTGCAGTCTGTTATACATACTTGTATCATATTTTTAATCAGTTTTCTGATCATAAGAAAATATGAGATTCCTTAGGCAATATAAGTCTGCTAACAATTATGCTGTATTATCTATGCTGGAACCTGAGCTTGTCACTTACTTGTTTGTTGTTTCTCACATACACAAGGTCAGTGCTTGCAAGACATTTTTCTGTTGGGCAGAAAGTGTTGATTTGCAGTGAATTTGCAAAGTACATTTGTGTCATTAAAAAAGTCATCAAAAGTACTGTATAAATATCCACTGTCAACTAAACCAATGTGCCTTTTCATGTGTCATTCTCTCCACCTGTCTGTCTGTGTGTCTGTATGCTTGAGAATCACTGAAAGGATTTTCCTGAAGTTTGATACTGGAAAATTTCACACAGAGTTTTCCAGCCATTTTAGTGTATCTTTAGATCACATAATTTTACTTTACAATTTACATGAAGATTGGCTTTATATTTCTAAAGCAAATCTTGAGTGTCACTCTCTTTGTATTCCTCAGAGTCAAAAAATATTTGAACAAAACTGAAGGTATGCACCAGCATTCTTATGCCATGCATTTATTTCCTAACATATAATGAAAGAATAAAAAACTCTGCCTTGAAATTTGCTTCCATATGGATTAAGAGGACAAAATTACATGCAAAAATCTTGATAATTTCTGATATAGTTACTTCATGGTATGGAACATCATAAATCTAATGACTTTATACTTTTGTATGAAAATGTAATTGGTCTTATTGCAAGGATTAAATTTTGTGTTGTAAATGAAACAGCTGAACATTATAACTTCTGTTATGTTCATCAGGTTGTATTAAAGTCAGATTTTACATAAAAATAAAATGTATTTTCTTACAAATAGATATACTTATACTGTTGAATACTTTTCTGTAAGGCACTATTAGTACTGTACATATAACCAGTACAAAATGTCAATGATTTTGGTGTCAGTATAGCCCGTGTATGAGTGCACTATATAGGCGTCAGTTATAGGTAGTCAAAAACATCTGTATTTTTATGCTGATAGAGCCAGTGTTTGAAGTTCCCATGTACTCAGTTGTATAGCCAATTTCAGATATTGATCTGTAGGATTCTACTATTGCACCATTGCAACTTGTCATTATATAAGCATACCTGTAGGCACTGTATTATGTGTGTGTGTTGGGATCTATACAATCACTTCATATGTCAATGATTTGATGCCTAAATATCAAGTGAAATCACCATATTTGTCCATCTATATATCCAGATTATTTTGTTGTGGAAATTTCTGCATCTGTAACTGATGTATAAAATCTCAGATGGCAGGTACAGTACATGTTTATTTTAATGCCTGTACCATGTATTTTTATTGTTTTTATTACAACCAACCCATGTACAATTATATATAACAAGAGTATCTCTTCATATAAAATATACTCCTACATGTTTCGACATTTATACGTTATTATCAAGGAGTTTTACATTTGTGCCTTGCCAAGTTACGTAAGTTCTTAAAATTAATGCTATTAAAATCACAATTCCATAAAAATATTCAGATATATTAACCCTTCAAATGCCGAGTTAAATCCCATCTGCCATCTGCTGGCATTATTTGGAGCTCACCATATTCTCCACATTAGCAGGATAAGGGTTAAAATGTTATTTAATCGTTGGTTAGTGATACAATAAAATCTGTTCAGTGTTATGATCTCTTGTGCAAGCATGGGAACAAAGGTGGAGCATCCTACGACTTTATAAAAACCCTGTGTTTTAGCGCTAGGGCATCTTTTGATTCCCGCTTTTGGTGAGATGACTTGATTTTTTGTACATGTGCATCTCAGTGCAAGCAAGTTAAAATTATTCATGCAGTAATTATATTGTGTGTAATGATGCTCTTTTTGTCCATCATACCAGGTAGATGTTGATGTGAATTGTGGAAATTTATAACTTGAGTGATATTTCATCATCATCATCATGTTCATGAAGGGTTAGGCGTGTTTCCTGTTTCTTGATCCTCAAAATGAAGTTGGTACCTCCATCTCTTCTTCAGTCACCCTATGTTCCTTTGTCCTTTTGGTCTATATTGTAATGCTTGTTTTGGTATTCTATTTGTGTCCATCCTGCCTGCCTGTGGCAAGTGCAGAGTTTGTGACAGGTTTCTACAGAATGATCAGAGCCAAAAAGGTACAGTGCATTTGTTGCATGTACTCATCTCTTGATGCACCATGCAGTTACTTTGGAAACTTCTATCATCCTTGAGTTATGGGCTGTTTGTACAACAAACAGCCCATAGTTTACAAATACGCATTTATGGTTTCCCACAAATAAAATATCTGGTGTTGTTGTGACCACAGGATGTGACATTCAACCCAATGCAACCTAGCCTAACCGAACCCAACCCATCCTAGCATAACTCAACAAAACATAACCTTGCACAACTCAACCTACACTAACATCTAATCCAAAGTAAATTAAACTAACCTAAACCAAAATAACCTAAACTAAGCTGACCTAAGCCAATGTAACTTAACACACCCCAACCAAAACTAACACAACCTACCTTCACATAAGGGGGCGCACGGTGGCGTAGTGGTTAAGGCACTACGCTACAAAGCGGCAGGTCCCGGGTTCGATTCCCAATTGTGTCATTGGAATTTTTCAGTGACAATCCTTCTGGTCGCAATATGGCCTTGGGGTCGACTCAGCCTCTAACATAAATGAGTCGCCAGGTGTATTTCCTGGGGGTAAAGGTAGCCGGTGCGTAAGGCTGACAATCTTACCACCATCCTGTGCCATTGTCATGAAATCTGGGAACCTTAACTTCCTGGAACCCTCTGGGCCACTCTAGGCCTGTAACG
>Ga0209628_10004153_pt1 | contig 10383 bp, 7 predicted proteins | sample TergutCu122P4_FD_187285 | JGI IMG/M metagenome (GOLD analysis project Ga0209628, IMG submission 187285) | Cubitermes ugandensis P4 segment gut microbial communities from Kakamega Forest, Kenya - Cu122 P4 (SPAdes) (version 2) | ecosystem: Host-associated > Arthropoda: Insects > Digestive system >... | reverse complement strand
TTCTTCATTGTAAATAATTTGATGTGAAATTCTCCCCCTGTAAGTCTTCTACTCACACTAACAGAAGACGCGGTAGCTCAGTCAGTACAGTGACTATACTACGGGCTGCAAGGGCAGGGTTTCGAATTCCGGCAGGGACAAGAGAGTATTCTCTTTTCCAAATCGTTCAGACCTGCCCTGTTGTCCACGAGCCTCCTATACGGTGTGTACCGGGGTTATTTCTCAGAGTTAAAGCGGCCGGGGCGTGAAGTACACCTCTCACTTTCTCTAGCGCCGAAGTTAATAATCAGTAGATCTGGGCGTCTACCCCTCTCCATGCATTCTTGATGTGGACAGCGACAACGTTACTTTTTACCCGCAAAGAACAAGACAGGCAATGTACATAAGACGGAACAGTGAGGCGCGTTTGTGCAACCATTGTTGCAGTGGAAAAGCAATCAGTATTACACAACCTGACTGTGTGTATTTGTAGACTATGGTATGCAGCATGCAGTGCACATACGCCATCTGTGGTCTGTCCGGCTGTATAATATTTTTACATTATCTCATAAACGGCACGGTTTTCGTTAAGCAGTTATGGAATATAAAATTCGTGTTTTGATTTTATCAAAAACGTTTGTCTGAAACATTTCTCATAACAATTCAGCGAGATATTTACATAAATGTACGTAGGTATTCATGAAAAGTAACAGTTATTCTTGTCGGATTTTAATGAAAATTGAATTTTTATTGCAGACTTTCGAAAAATACTCAAATATAAATTTTAATCAAAGTCCGTCCAGTCGGAGCGGAGTTTTTCCATGCGGACAGCCAGACGAACAGGCGGGCAAAGAGGCATGACGACGCTAACAGTCGCTGCAACAACTTTGCGAACGCGCCTAAAAATGCAGGCATAAGAATATGTACCGAAATAAACTGAAACTTTAAACCCATTTTATTCAGTTGTCTGAGACAGTGCATCATGTGGGCAGCCATTCCTGTTCTTCGACTTACATTACGCTGGTATTAATGCGACACCTAAGCAATGAAACATACATGCTTCGAGACGAACATTCTTTTGACGCTGTGTCGGCCCCACTACATGCCGTTTCCTTTCGCTCCGTTAGTCCACAGAGAAGCACAATAGTGTAGCCAGACGATGTGTTGTTCTTGTCCTGCCTGTTATTTACTTGGGGCACTGGACGGTTTTCTTCCCTATGCTGCCTTGCCACAAAGTAAACAACACTTATTGGATAGAGGGAAGGAAAGGAGGGAAATTAAGCATACGAGGTATTTCTCAAGGAAATGTCCTCGTTCATCTTAGGATAACATTGAGGCAGGGGTGGGAAACGTGTCAAGTGCTCGTAATGTACTTCCACAGTCTTACTCGGTACAAATCGATGTAATGTTAAGCTCTTGTTCAATTATTCGTACAGATATAAGTGACGGTATTAGTGCAGGATCGACAGAGACTTCTCATCGTTTTTCAGGTTTTATTTCAGTCAGTTGTATTTTACAGAAAGACGCTGTCGGTAGTTTAGATAACACCGTACCAAGCGGTACGGTTAGTGAATAATGAATTGGTTGGGATGTGAAGGGAAATGGTAATAAGGTAACTGATAAATCTGTCCCTGTCTACTTTTTGAAGGCTTATAGGTGGGTGGAGGTATAGTACCATTTATTCTTAACCTCGACATTAGATGGATTTGAGTGGATAGCTTCACGCCCCGACCACTTTAACTCCTGGAAACTTCGGCACGCATTGAATAGGAGGCTGGATTGCCCCCCCCCCCCTGGACCTTGCAGGTAATAGAAAAATTTCTTGCCTGTAACTGTATTCGAACCCCGGACAGCCCAGCGCCTAGCCTGTTAGATATACCGGCTACGCTAGGAAGTGGCTGGACTTAATTACAGATTATACCCCTACACTTGTTGGAGGGACTGCGAGAAACAGACTGTCATAATATTCTGTGTACGGACCAAGGTTCAAACCAGGCTTCCCCGAATATAAGCCAGGAACATTACTGCTTGAGCCATCGTGCTCGGTTTTAGTGCATGAATAATTGACACGTAGTTTGAGACAGTCTTCTTAATTCATCATCTCAGCATATTACAATTAAATTGTTATGCTTTTGTTTAGCTTGCTTTCATTTCCTTTATGTCAAATTTGCTTGTATGATGAAGTGACAAGTTAAACCCAGAATAATAAGATGCAGTCACGTGGGACGCTGTAGTTTCTAGATTCTAAAACACAACATGATGTTGTTCGGTTCAGCGGTGGGAGCAGTGTCACTTCGCTCAACTTTGCCAAATCACTTCTCTGAAAAGACAACTAATGGGAAGGAAGGGCGCAGTAATGGAAGATAATAGTGTTGGGAAGTCGGTGAGGGTCCAGTGGTCGTTGTTCACGTTAGGCTTTGTATCTTCCTAAGACCTTGTGTACTGCATAATCGCTAATATGCTCGTATATTCGCAACATTAGGTAGTGTGTCACACGAACCTGAAACAATTATTTTTAGAACACTCTACGGAATATTTCAGTGGTTAAATATCCTTCATACTTCATACATTTTGTCCAGCTAACATAAAATGTTTAGAGTATACATCACAGAAAGCATACAGTTTTTCCATTTTATATAATTGTAGCACTACCCAATGATGGCCGTAATTACCGGCCGAAACATGTCGTAGTGAATGTGACGAATTAATGACTATAAAATCATTTATGGTTTTGTATTGATCGGAAAACAATAAACGTGGATACAGTATTTCTTAATCTAGTTCGCTGTTGTTTTTGTTTTATATCACACCTCAGAACCGATCTAAATTAGAACTGATGTTTTCAGAAACAGAAATAACGTACTTACATTTATAATTTCAATATCGCATAATTTTTTATCCCAGTTTCCAAGTGACATAAGACGTGTCTATCGCTGAAATTTCAAAATTTTCCATAATATCGCATTGGAAACACAACTGACATAAATTGTCCTAAATCTTATGTAAAATAATAACAGATTTAATAATAATAATAATAATAATAATAACTGTCCTAGACTCTACTAATCATTCATCCCTTCCCTCCAATCCGCCAAAATCCGACATTTCCGCTACCATTAGTTGCAGTTTTGTGTTTTAGTAGCTCCCAGCATCAGGGTAAATTGACGAGGTTTTCCTAACCATGCGTACCTTACGTTGTGGTGCGGTTTGCCGTGGTGTTTTCATAACGACCATAGAGCTGCCGGCTCTGTATCCGAACAGCGAAGTTCGATTCCGTGGGCAATTGCGTCAGGTTTCACGTGTACAGTTTGCCCTGCGGTAACCACCGGGTTGGTTGACATGAAAACAGAGTATCATTTCGTATACACATACTTTTCTCTGTGGTATGTAGTCCACTACGTAGCAATCAAGGATATGTTGAAAACCGAAGTACTTACATCGCTTACCAGTTCAACCCCATCTCTAACCTGTATTTAGTGTAATGAGCCTCATGTTCATAGTGAATATTCGGTTTAAAACCCACCTGATTTATAATATAACCACATTTGTGTAGGGTGGAATACTCGGCGTACGAGCACTGTAACCGATACAGCACAGTTCCGATTTCTAAGCTCGGGGCTATGCTGGCAGTAGTGTGACTAACTGCTGGGTCATCCAAGCCGAACAGTCCCCATTGGAGGTACCAGACGAAACCTGTCTCCAGGGGAGTAAACTCCGGTGTAAAATCCAGGCCCTCCAGGTTGGCAGTCGAGCATGGGTTTAACAACCCTACCCAACCTCCAGAAAAGGGGGAGGTCATGGCCAGGAAACGGACCGAAAAAGCATAAGAGGAAGAAGAATAAGGAGAAGAAAATATATTTTATCAAAAGTACGCTGTAGGGCAGAAATTCTCTTCTCATCTTGATGGTCAATACGTCACTCTGCACCAAATTTAGGTCCACAGAAAGGGAGACAGTTATCGCTCGCTTGATTGCTAAAGTCACACAGTTCCCCCACCGATGATGTTCTAAGTAGCTGGACGTCTACACGCTGACCAGTTTAATCTCGCACATACAGCTTATGAGGAATGTGAATTTTTTATTTCCTTATATAATGAACACTCGGTATGTCAGAACGTCACTGTGCTATATTTATTGTGTTAGCGACCTATACTTCCGGGTCTTGCGGTTACCGTGTGGGTTTTAATTATAAAAGTTAATTGATTGTAATTTGCGTATAAATATTGTAAGTTAAATTACTGCGACACATTACAATGTTACATGTTTATTATTTAGTTACAAGTTCAGTTGAAAGAGTTATGTTTGGTTAAACTTTGCTGACACAGCACTGGTCAATAACTTCATCGTTTCCAGCGCGAGATATGGTTTGCCCAGTGTCCCACAGCGCGAGGTATAGTTTCCGCGGTATTCCCAAGCGCGAGGTATGGTTTACGCGATATCCCCAAGCGCGAGGTATGGTTTGCAGGTTATACCCCAGCGCGAGATATGGTTTGCGCGGTATCCCACAGCTCAAGGTATGGTTTGCATGGTATCCCCAGCGCGAAGTATGGTTTGCGCGGTATCCCACAGTGGGAGATGTGGTTGGCACGGTATCGCCCAGTAGTCAACAAGACTTGTATGATTTTGCTACAGTTAATCATAATCAAGAAGAGGTTATTCTGTTTAATTTAGTGACACAAATTTTAAAGGGTGACAATTACGTACATGCCACTAAACGTTTGGCAGTCTTAGAGTACTGTGAACGCGTGGAGTTACTCCCACGTAACCATGTCGGTGTGCACGGTCAATTTTAGGAACAGGGAAGGCTGAGGCGGTATAGACGGACGCTCCTTCGTTAATTCGGTCTTACCCATGATGCTCAGCATTCGTCAGAGTTGGGTTGTCTAGAAAACACTTCAGTCATGTTTCCAACCAATCAGTAATATCATTTCGAACACTATGAAATTTTATGTTCTCAAGACGGCTCATATTAGGAGTCGGCCTGTTGTCTTCTGGGGAATGACGCAATTTATCGTGGAAGAGAAGCACAATAATTTTACACAATGTTACTTTGAAGGTGGGGACAGCATATTGAAGCGAAATGTCCTTACGTATGTACTAAAGTACCCGGGTTCGCCTCTCCAATAGGCTGCTGCAAACATAACACTTCTTCCACTTTTTTCTACCGAATGTCGCTGTCAAATGTCTCGCATTGTCTAGTTTTTTTTAAAAGACTTTATGAGAATTTGTGTTACATACATTATGACGCTGCAAGACGTAGTTACGTAATTATTTATATCGCAAGTAATGTATGGGTGTGTGAGTTGTGTATTGGTATTCATAGTATTAAAATATATCTGGGAAGCCTTCTAATCGTAAATAATCCTTTACAGACTAAGACTGCTTACCTCATTTAACAAAGTAACATAATACAAGACACAATTACGATTTGAAATAAATAACTGATTAAATGTGTGTCAGACTACCGAAGTGAGTGCGACGTATCAGGAGTGGTACACCTGAGTGCTGTGAGGGACAATAAGTCTGCGAAGTTTCGGTATCTTCGTCCCACTGCATTTGTTAATCAGTGTCTTTATTATTGTCAGGGCCAACATAACTTTCAGAACACTACACATTCAGTTGCTTTTTGTACAGTTTTTGGCCGAAACATGTAGTAGATGACTATTAAATGTGTGTTTTTAAAGTTATTGTGGTCTGACAATAAATACAGACGCTGAATGTGCAAAACGTAATTACTGTTCTCTTAAAATCTATATGCGATCTGTATATAGCAATCCTTACCATCATTTGCACCGTAACCATCCGGTCACGCTAGCCCATAATGGTTTGTTGTCAACTTTATATTAGGTCTAAAATATAAAAATGCTAAGACCCTATGACAAATTCCATCCAGAACTACGACGACATAAATTCAGTTCTTCATTGCTCTCCATTACGCCGTGTTATTCGATGTTGTGAACCAAGCTTAATCCTGGCTACCAGTGCTGAGAAAAGACTTCGTTATTACGTGTTATTAATGCAGACTAATAAAATGCTGTTCTCTGGAGGATTCGGCTTTAAAAAAGGGGATTTTTTTTTATTTAATATGAATATTATATAGGTTACTGTTTGGTTATTCCAGAAGTAACCGCGCTCAGCAATAGGCGTATGTATTATAGTGTTGATTTTACTAGTTAGTACAATTATTTTTATTGTTATGGCATAATACACCCTAATAGATCTGCCATAAACAAGACTGGGATTATTGCTGGCCCGTTAATCCCAGAAAAATAAAAACCGTTTCCGGTTGGGAACTATATAATTGCTGTTCATGTGGAAAAGGAGGACCGTATTTCATGATATGCATATAATTGCGCAGGGATTCCCCGTAGACCGCGTGGTAATACGCACTGGAAGTAGATTCGACCAGGAACCCCCTTGTGTACGAGGGAGGGTGTCGCCGTGTGTGCGCGGGTGGGTTGTGTGGAAGGGTGATGGTGATAATTGTGTGTTGCTCCGCTCGCTTCAACAGTATTCCAAAATTTTGTGACAGAATTAAGGTAGGCATTGCAACTTATGACACTGATATTCGCTTAATATGGAACTTCGGTTTGACAGTATGAGATTTTCTCTTTATGTGCGGTAGCAGGCACCATATAGAGACAGAGAACGAGAAGATGATTGTCATTGACGAGCGGACCGCATGAAGGCACGGAGAAAGAGTACGGATAGAACAGAAATCGTATATTTACGCCTACTTCTTTCCGATTGTCAGTTAGCACCTTCGCCCTCTCGATGCAGTTTTTCTTGTACCATCTCTCTACTCTTTCCTATTACATCCCATCATTCTTCTTCTTACTTACCTCTCTAAATACTGCCCCTTTTCTTTATCCTTAACCATAAACTTTAAAACTACGTCGCCTTTTTGCTCTCTACCACTTATTCTTCCTACATGATTATTATTATTATTACTATTATTACTATTATTCACAATATTGCAACCTCCCTCTTTAGTAATCTCTGTATTATTTTCCTGTGTAATCATCATTCTTCTCATAGCCTCTCTTCCTGATTTTGTCTTGGTCGCATTCTTACATCTCCTCTCTGAATTATTTCCTTTCCTCTTCTCTGCTTACCGTCTTTTGCATCCTTACTTCGTGTTCAGGATGCCTAAAGTTTGAACCTTTTCTTTGATGGTCTGCTATGAATGGATTCTTACGGGTTTCCTCAATATCGTCCGGCAATATTTCAAAAGAAGCAGCGACCCAGTTATTAATTACTGTAAGAGAGGAAAACAGACAATTTATTTCCACTGAAATGTACATATTTGTATAAGAATGTAGGCAGTTTTTCGCCCGAAACAATTCGGCACAGGAAGTGTCCGCAGAAACTTGTCGAGTATTGTGCTATTCGCTATTCTGTGTTGTTACACAACGGAGAAGAATTCTTCTTGAACTGCTTGACCCTTTAAGACGGAACCCAATAGGTTGTCCCGAAACGTCGGTAACTAGCTGCCATTCTATGCTGCATAAAATCCCAGAAGAGTGAAGGTCGGATTTACACCGCGGCGATACCACGGATTCCGTAAGTTTTGAATGCGGTGAGTTTCTTGAAAATCGGCATAGCCGAAAGTCTTATTTTACTGGGCACGCAAATGGGTTTTTATTTGTACTTTTCATATTTATTGTCCGGTTTGGCTGAAACTCCGTATAAGAAGGCTGAACTTAACGAGTTTTGTGAGTTGCGTGAAAATCGGCTCAGGGAAGGTCGCACATTTCTTACCAGTGTCAGTAAAATGACAAAACAAAGTGACTAAGTCTGCGTACTGCCTTGCGGATTGCACCACTTGCGGCCTTGTTCATTCTAGCAACTGTGACGTCCGCAGTTGACATGTATAAAGTGTACTCCACCTGTAATCAACATGAGTAGGCTAACTACAAACCACTCATGACTGTCGTAAGAGTGGAAACCAAACAGCATCCTGTAGGAGTGCGCGTGCCGTGGGTGGTAGCTAAGGGTGCGGCTATCTATGCACGCTATTTTGTGTCTTGCTCCGTGTACCGCGAACAAATTATCGTCGTATTTCGTGTCACGGTGTCTTTGCTGGAGTGGAAGTATTCCCCATTCCTCACTGACTTCCTTGTTTCCTTCGCCAGACACGCCTTCGGTTTCCAAGCCAAAAGAACCTTTAACAGTATGGACTGGGCATTTCGCCTTGGGAATACATTCGACTTCTACTTACAGCTGTATATTTGTTCGGACACTTTGTCTTTCGAATTAAACCCAGGAAGAAGATTTCGCCTTGAGAAGCTTGTAGTCTCTCAGCTAGTCGAGAAATTCTCCGCAATCTATGAAATGCGAGTTTTTGTCACAGTTTTTACAACAGTCCGCCACTGGTCCTTTGTTTCTTCAAACTTTACTTTAATATTGTTATCCCATGTAGCCCCCTAGGTCTTTGAAGAGATATCTTCTATTCGGACACACCAATCAATAATTTTAAAATTTTCTTGCTATTTGCGTGCAGCATACGTAATACTCACCAACCACACTGTTCTTTTTTATTAATCCTGATTACAGTTAATACAAATTGGGAATTACGAAACTCTTTCTATGAGGCATTAGTGATTTATTCACGCCTCCTATTATCCCCTAACTTAATTCAAATTAATAATAATAATAATAATAATAATAATAACAATATCTCATTTCAGTATCCCTTGATGCAACCCTATAGCAGACACTTGGTTAAAAGACCGTCCACTGGGTGCTCAATATCGGGCATAACCTTAGACAATCCTAAATTATAACAATAGAGGAGAAGGTTCAAATATGGGCTACCGTTTTGTTTCTGGGTTGTTACTGGAAGGCTACTGCGTAAGTTCAAAAGAAAGACACACTTGTACACTCTGTTCAACAAAAATCAAGCGGCCTGATATTTCGTACGTCCCGCTCAGGCAGTGACGTGACGTACAGTTGCAATCATAATTCGAGTCGTTTTACTTTCCCCATATTTGTGCATTCGTGACGTTTCTGTCTTCCATTCATTACAATCAATCACGCCGCGTATATATTAACCAAAGACACCAATACATTCGCTTAATTTGAAGTTGAAACATGAATTAAAGGTCATTAATTTTCCGAGGCGTGTGGCTTGCTAGCTCTGCTTCCACGGATGGATATTGCGAAAGGGTGGTTGTCTGCCGCATCCGGAGGTAGCCGACAGCGTTAACGCGTGATGACAATACTCTTCGGAAACAAACTACATTGGTTCGAGTCCCAGTCAGAGGAGGTAATTCTTTATTTTCGAATATGTTTTATACTCACAAACACTCAATTAAATTATGCAGTAACACATCCATTATTTAATTATACGTTTCGAAAGTTATCTTTGCTCCACTGGCAGGGTTAGAAATGCGAGTGACGCAGATATTTCTGTTATTTTTCCGTAATTATTTTTTCTTTGTTTACCGACATCCTGATTTAGAGGGTTCGTGTTCGAATGGGACTAAAACTAGGCGTGTGAATCTCGTTGTTGCTTGCGGGCCGTAGGGGGTCACGAGATCTGACACTGGGTTGCAGGATTTGAAACATTTACGGAAAAGAACTGTTGAGCGTATGATACGTGTGCTGGGGAGGTCTGGACCGAGGGTGATTTCAGTCTGGCCTTGTTTCAGGGGTGGGGTGTGGGGAGTGAAGTACTGTTGGAACAGGTGTAGCTCAATTTTAGCTTTCGGAACAAGTTCATAATTCTTCTTCCGTGGGTACTTCTAGTAGACAATAACACATTTTTAAAAACGCGCGTTTTTAAAAGTCTTACTGGCTACACTGATTATGGTGGTTACGTCGTGAAGAGGGATTCGGCCTACACTCATATAATGTTAATTACCATATTGTCGCCGCAGGTCAGTTTTCATCCATGGATAATACCCTACCGTACGTTTTCATCCACGACTCAAAAATTTTGAATTACCATAATGCAGTTGCAGAAGACATTTGATTCGGGTGGCAGAAAATTGAAAGAAACTTCACTTAATTTAATGATAAATCCTTTAGTAAAAGTGTTCTAAAGTCATATAACAATTTTTATCAAGCAGTGTAGGCTTCTTTGAATAACATTCTTAAATAAATATTCTTACAACAAACCATTAAATAGGGGGAAGGCACAGTCCATCCATTATTTTGATCATGCAGCAAATTACAGTTTATGTAACCAACATAAGCTCTTCATTGCCTTTGATTTAATTATTATTATTAAAAACGCGCATTTCCGTTTTCATAACCACCATAATCAGTGTAGCCAGTAAGACACATTTTTTTAAAATGTGTTATTTTCTACTAGAAGTCCCCACGGAAGAATTATGAACTTGTTTGGAAAGCTAAAATTGAGCTGCACCTGTTCCAACAGTACTTCACTCCCCACACCCCA
>Ga0209628_10004152_pt1 | contig 10383 bp, 11 predicted proteins | sample TergutCu122P4_FD_187285 | JGI IMG/M metagenome (GOLD analysis project Ga0209628, IMG submission 187285) | Cubitermes ugandensis P4 segment gut microbial communities from Kakamega Forest, Kenya - Cu122 P4 (SPAdes) (version 2) | ecosystem: Host-associated > Arthropoda: Insects > Digestive system... | reverse complement strand
GACGATGGTTCGAAAACCTATGGGACCACCCGATAAAATTACCGTTGTTTCCTAACGCGTAATTTGGGTTAAAGGCATAAAACTGTATAGGTCAAATATATCCCTGACGGGTTGCTCTCCAGCAGCGCCCGTTTCCGTTTTCGGCTTGACAGTGCAAAGGTACGAAAAAAATCCTTACGAAAAATAGGTAAATAAAACTTTAGCATTACTTTTGTTCACTCGAACAAAATGTGCAAAAACAGCATTACTTTTGTCCATTTGACCCCAAAATGCCATCCGCGAAGTGATTTTAGACGGAATTATTGAAAACCAATACGAATCGTGCTATCAATTTATGCTGGACGAAGCGAAGAAATTGGGGTTGAGGCAATAAAAAATAGGCAAACGTTAGTTTGCCTATTCAAAATATATAATCATTTAAACAGAAATCTAAGGGACAAGCACCAAACGAAAACCGATAGTTTTGAGTTTGGCAGGCGTTTGAGGAGGAGAATAGATATTACCTCGATACGATACACGACATTGCGAGGCGACGGCATTATAGCAACCACCACGAGTTATACGTTCGCTTTTGCCTAGTTCATTAGGTCCTTGCGGATTATTTGATGGTGAACTTGCATAATAATTTGGGTCATACCAATCGCTACACCATTCGAACACATTGCCGCTCATGTCATAAATACCCAATTCGTTAGGTTTTTTACCACGGATAGCCCATGTTTGAGGTTCGGGAAAAGGTCGGGTTTGATCTCTGCTGTTAAGGTCATACCACGCCACCTCATTCAAATCGTTACTTCCGCTATATTTGTATCCCTTACTTTTGTTGCCGCCGCGGGCAGCAAATTCCCATTCCGCTTCTGTGGGTAAACGGTAGATCCTACCTGTGGAATCATTGAGGCGGCGAATAAAATCCAGCACTTCATTATAACTCACTTGTTCAACAGGCAGATTGTCATCGTGATAATGAAAACTTGGTTTACGACCATCCATTATCATTGCCCATTGTTCTCTGGTTACTAGATATTTGGCAATTTTAAAACTACTTAGCGTTACTTTGTGTGCAGGACTTTCGTCCGCTTCACAATCTTCGCCCGTGCAACCCATTGTAAACTCTCCGCCTTCGACCAATACCATTTGGGGTTCAGGTTCAGCAGGATGGAGTACTGTTACGGTACAACTTGCCTTTTGGCTTTCTTCTTCGGTGGTTACGGTAATAACTGCCGTACCAACTTTTATAGCAGTTATCACGCCGTTGTTATCTACGGTAGCCACTTCTTTGTTGCTGCTTGTCCACGTCACGTTTTTGTTTTCGGCTTCATCGGGCAGTACGGTTGCGGTAAGGGTTGCCGTTTCGCCTCGAACAATCAATAATGTGGTTTGGTCTAGCTTTACGCCTGTTACTTTGTTTTTATTACAAGAAACAGTTACAGCCGTCAATAAGGCTGTTGTTGCAAATACATAAAAAAATCTTTTCATTTTGCTCTATTTTTTATTTTAATTCTTCCCTACTCGTAGGCTTTTCGGGTTCCGCCCCGTTTTTAAAATGGTCTCTGAACTCCATCTTTTTTTAACATTTTGCAAATATACAAAAAAAAACAATAACTTTGACTATTTTTATTTAATTTTTTATTTTATTTCTAATTCTGAACCTAACTCAATTTCAAAAGGATATTTGTAGTTTTGGCATCAACAAGTATTAAATTTTGGGATAAATTTGTTTAGAAAATTTGTAAATATAATAAAAACACAATAGTTCGGAATTAGTCGCATATGTTGATAAAAAGGTTACCAGCGGAATGTTAGCGGTACAAAATTCCTTTTTTCAAAACCCCATCACCAACTGCGTCTTGTTTTTCCTCTTGTCTTGTGAATTGGCGACAAACATCTGCCGAAGGTTTTCGGGGCGGACTTCGTTGATGGTCAGTAGGGGGAGTTCGTTGCAGGTGATAAAGTATTTCGCTCGCTTGGTAACAACGCCCATTTTCCGTAAATGTTCGAGCGTCAATCGTCCGTAGCGGCGGGACGTTACTATTTGTTTTGCCGACTTTACGCCAACGCCCGGAATACGCAAAATCAGTTCGTAATCTGCCGTGTTTACGTCTATGGGGAAGAGTTCGGGATGACGCAGGGCGTAGGCTAATTTGGGGTCGAGTTCTAAATCTAAGTCGGGGTGCTGGTCGTTTACAATCTCATCTACGCCGAATTGGTAAAAACGCATCAGCCAATCTGCCTGATAGAGCCTATTTTCCCGCACAAGCGGCGGAGCAGACAACACAGGAAGACGCGCATCTTCCGTATTTACAGGCACATATCCCGAATAATACACCCGCTTCATAGACGGTTTTTTGTATAATAAAGATGCCAAATTCAATATTTGCTGGTCGTTTTCGGGCGAGGCACCGATAACCATTTGCGTACTTTGCCCGGCGGGTGCGTATTTCGGGGCGTGGCGGTACTTCTTTTTCTCTTCCTTGCTCTCCAAAAAATGCTGATGAATATAGCCCATCGGCTGCAATACGCTGGGGTAATCCTTTTGCGGAGCAACCAATTTCAGACTTTGTTCTGACGGAATTTCAATATTAACACTCAGTCTATCAGCGTATAAGCCTGCCTGCGACATCAACTCTGGACTCGCTCCCGGAATTGCCTTTAAATGAATATATCCGTTGTATCGGTGAATAGTCCGCAAATCTTTGGCAACGGCAACCATTCGCTCCATCGTATAATCGGCGTTGCGTACCACGCCCGAACTCAAAAACAGCCCCTCAATATAGTTCCGCCGATAAAACTCGATGGTCAGTTCCACGATTTCCGAAACGGCGAAAGTGGCACGCGGCACATCGTTGCTAACCCTGTTCACGCAATACGCACAGTCGAATTTGCAGTTGTTGGTAAGCATAATTTTGAGCAAAGAGACGCAGCGACCGTCTTCGGTGAAACTATGGCAAATGCCCCAGCCCGCCGCCGACCCGATGCCTTTGGTGGTGTTTTTTCGGGTCGTGCCGCTCGACGCACACGAAACATCGTATTTCGCCGCCTCTGCCAAGACTTTTAGTTTATCGAAGATTATGGGGTTCATTTTTATACAATATAATTTTTTCTAACAATAAACGACTTCAATATCTAAATTTACACTCGTTAAGTCGTTGATAAAGTTTTGCTTATCTTTATCTTTGAGACGACCCGTTCTAAAATAACTACCTCTTTTATAGTAGATTTCAATATCATGTTCTTTTTCTTTAATCTCAATTTTTTTGATTGTTTTAATCTCATTTTTTTTTATATTAAAAAACCACCATCTCCAAATAAGCACTTCATTATCAATAACATAATTAGTTAAAATATCAAGAGTATCTAAAAAAATGTCACTTAAAGTACTCCACAAATATGCATACCAATAAAATGGTTGCGTAAAATATTCTATTTTTTTCCAATATTTCTTTTTCATTTCAATAAAATTAAATCTATCAGCGAATTAGCCACCAAAAACGCCAATCCTTCCTTTTTTGTAACAAAACCCGAATCATTGGTAAGAATTAGTTTGTTTTTCAGCGTGTCGGCAGAGGCAAAGACATTGCCGTGCGTGCAGGAGAAAAGGAAAATAAGCAATGATATGTAAAAAAAATATTTCATAAATAAACAAAACAAAACAGAAAGCCGAACATTGTTCGGTTTTCTGTATTAAATTTTGTAGCATAATTTATGCTTTTGTTTCTATCGCTAATTCACCACGATAGAATCCACATTCGGGGCATACTCTATGATAAATAACCGCAGCATTGCAGTTTGAACATTCAGTCAATTGGGGTGCAATTGCTTTATCGTGAGTCCTTCTTTTGTCTCTTCTTGTGGCAGAATGTCTTCGTTTTGGATGTGGCATAATTCACTATGTTTTAATTGGTTATAACTATATTTTTATTCAAATTTAATTTCTTTTAATACGTTCCATCGTTCATCTTCTTGGCTGTACGATTCGTTTTTTGCTTTCTCAATCCGTTTAAGCATATCGGGATTACAGGTTTCTGTTCCCATTTCCTGATGTACTTTACGTATCGGAATAGAGGTAACGATATATTCGTACAATAATTGTTCAATATTATAAAAATTTTCTTTTTCTCCTACAAAAACAATATTTTCGTTGTCGCTTTCTCTTGCGGTGCCTGTTGTTTTCAGAATCAATATCTCTTGTTTTGCTATTGGAATTGTCAAATCTTCCAGACAAACATCACAAAAACTAACAATATTTCCCCGCAAATCAAAGTTTAAAACGACCATCGATTCTTTGCGTTCCAACTTTATATTCACTCGGATATCACCATTTTTAATGTCATCGTTTTTGTATTTTTCAAAGAATATATTATTTATTTCGACTTCCAATTGGTGTTTTCCCAACGCAAGCGAACCAAATCTAATATTGAACTGTTTAAAATACTCCTTGTCCATCACCTGATGAAATTTTTCAAAGTTCGCAAATGTACAATTTTTTTTAATACCTTTGCAGCAAATTTAAGAATATTCAAATGATTTCACCCATCCAATCAGATAAAAAACAAGAAATAGGGGATATTATCACTGCGGTTGTTTATCCTTTGCTCTTTGTTATATTGTTGTGGATTATTTATTTAATTGACAGAAACACTTCTTTTGAGTTTGCAAAATTAGGACTCTATCCGTTAGATTTCAAGGGATTGATTGGCATCTTAACAGCACCGCTTATTCACGGAGATTTTGACCATATTTTTAGCAATTCGCTGTCGTTTTTCGTAATCGGATTTGGATTGTGCTTTCTTTACAAAAATAAATCCATTCTCATTTTTTTGTTTATTTATATTGTAAGCGGACTTTGGGGTTGGTTTTTTGCCCGAGGCGGCTATCATATAGGAGCAAGCGGAGTGATTTATGGAATGTTCTTTTTCATAGTAACTTCGGCGATTATCAAACGAGAGAAGCGTACAATGGCATTTTCATTGTTGATTACGTTTTTATTTGGCGCGATTGTTTGGGGATTTTTCCCAATTTTCTTTCCGCACAGAAATATTTCGTGGGAACTGCATACAACGGGCGCAATTTCGGGAATTGTTGCTGCTTTTTATTTTCGTAAGTCAGGTCCACAAAAAGAAATTCCCTTGGAAGATGAAGAAGAAGATGACGATTCTGACGAAGATGAAATTCCGTATTGGCGGAATACTAATTTCTAATTCATTTTCCCTTGTAAATTTATAAACGTAAACAGCATCAGCGTGAAAGTCCAAAGCGATGATCCACCGTAACTTATAAACGGTAATGGAATGCCTATCACGGGCATCAAACCAATCGTCATACCGACGTTGATGACGATGTGTCCGAAAAAAATACACGCAATTCCGTAGCCGTAACAGCGGACAAACGTGTTGTTGCTCCTTTCAGACAAAAAAATAATCCGCCCGATAAGAAAACTGTAAATCAGAATAACCAAAGACGTACCGATAAAACCATGTTCTTCGCCTATTGTGCAGAAAATGAAGTCGGTGGATTGTTCGGGAACAAACTTTAATTGGGTTTGCGTTCCTTTACCGAAACCTTTTCCCACTATTCCGCCCGAACCGATAGCAATTTTTGACTGAATTACATTGTAATCAACGCCTTTGGGGTCGTCTATTTTTCCAAATAAAAGTTCTATGCGCTTGTACTGATGCGGTTTATACGTTGATAATATATCATGATAGATGGGATTAACAATAAGTACAAAACCTATCATACAAAGATACATCAACAGCATTCGCCAAATTTTTCGTTTTTTTCTTAAAAAATAAATTAGCGTTACTAAAAACAGTATAATTAGCGCTGTTAAAATGATTTTTTGAGAAAAATATATCAGCAAGACAAACAATAAAATAGCAACAAATCCGATGATTAAAATCCAAGGCGTTAAACCTTCTCTAAATAGGGCAAATATCAGAAAAAGGAAAGGTATAGCCGTTCCTGTATCGTTTTGAAGCAGTATTAAAACGGTTGGAATAAGTATAATGGTTGCGGTACTTAATGCGTGTTTCCATTTAGTCAAATCACAAGAATATTGCGAAACATATCTTGCTAACAATAAACACGTTGCATATTTGGCAAATTCGGCAGGTTGTATGCCGAAACCGCCAATTCCTAACCACGATTTTGCTCCAGAATGTTCTTTTCCAATAAAAAAAACTATCAAAATCAATATGTTGAAAATCAAATAGAAATAAGCAGAAAAATTATAATAAAATCGGTGGTTAATAACATAAATAAATAATCCTATCAAGCATAATGATGAAATCCATATCAACTGCATGCCATAACTCGAATCCATCGTGAAATCACCCTGATATTGGGTAAAGAAAATACTAATCCAACCAACAGTCGTCAGCAAAATAAATAGTACAATCAATATCCAATCGGGTTTGGTTTTCATGTATAAATTATGAATGTTTTTATTGACGTTGCAAAGATACAATTTTTTTTGTTGGTGAATAATTTCATGTTCTTTGTGTGCTAAAATTTGTAATATGTAACAAAAAAAATTGTATCTAAATAAAATATATCACCGATTTTTGCGTTGCTATAGCGTAGTAGTACATCAAAACTTTTTTATGGTTTCTTTGGAAGATATTAAATCAAAACCTATTCCCAGACATATTGCACTGATAATGGACGGAAACGGGCGGTGGGCAAAACAGCGTTCATTGCAACGGTTGGACGGACACCGACATGGTGTTTCTGCGTTGAGAAGTACATTGGAAGGTTGTTTGTCTGCAGGAGTTGAGTATTTGACTGTTTATGCTTTTTCTATTGAAAACTGGGAGCGTTCTCCTGAGGAGGTAAGCGGATTGATGGAATTGTTTGTTCAGTCTTGTCGTGCCGAAATAGATACTTTGAATAATAATAATATTCGTTTTCGGGCTATTGGAAAATTGGATATGCTTAGCGAGGAATGTTATCAAAATTTAAAATTTACTGAAGAACAGACGAAAAATAACACTGCTCTAACCTTGGTTGTTTCAATTAGTTATAGTTCAAGATGGGAAATTGCACATGCAGCAAAACAAATAGCAGAAGATGTGAAGACAAATAAAATTCAAACGGAACAGATTGAAGAACAATTATTTGCCGATTATTTAACAACTAATTTTTTGCCCGACCCAGATTTGTTGATTCGCACGAGCGGAGAATATCGCGTTAGCAATTATTTATTGTGGCAAATTGCCTATTCAGAACTATATTTTACGGACGTTTTGTGGCCCGATTTTACGAAAGAAGAACTATATAAAGCCATTTCTGATTTTCAAAAACGTGAACGTCGCTTCGGAAAAACAAGCGAACAGATTTGTAGTTTTGAAGAATAAATTGGTGTTTTTTGTGGATTTTTTTTATTTTTACTAATTCAAGAAAAAATTGTACATTTGCAAAAATTTTTGTAAAGACTGATGGAACAGATAGTAGTTACGGGGGCAGCAGGGTTTATAGGTAGTTGTATGGTGAAAAAGCTGCACGATGTGGGCTATAAACATATTGTTGGTGTTGATGATTTTTCGGTAGAAGAGAAATTTAGAAACACAGTAGATAAACCGTATATGGAAAAAATTCATCGTAGAGACTTTTTTTCATGGTTGGATTCAGACGTGGCGAATGTTGAGTGCGTTATTCATCTCGGAGCGCGTACCGATACTACGGAAGAAAATTGGGAACTATTGAACACTTTGAATTTGAATTATAGCCAACAAGTTTGGAATAGTTGTTCTTTGTATGAAATACCACTTATATATGCCTCGTCTGCTGCAACTTACGGAAAAGGGAAACACGGGTACACCGATAGCCACGATGTAATAGAAACTAAATTAAAACCACTAAATTTATACGGAATTTCCAAAAATGAGTTCGATAAATGGGTGTTAAAACAAGAAAAAACACCTCCTTTTTGGGTGGGATTGAAGTTTTTTAATGTTTATGGTCCGAACGAATACCATAAAAAACGTATGGCATCGGTGGTCTATCATTCTTTTAATCAGATAAATACAGATGGGGTAGTTAAATTATTTCGTTCTTTTCGCACGCATTATAGAGATGGCGAGCAGCACCGTGATTTTATTTATGTAAAAGATGTGATTGATGTAATTGCTTTTTTTCTTAATACACAAACCGAATCGGGAATTTATAATGTTGGAACAGGTCAGGCACGAACTTTTATAGACTTGGCAAGGGCTGTTTTCAATGCAATGAATAAAGAAGAAAACATTGAGTTTATTGATGCCCCAATAGAAATAAAGCGGAAATATCAAAATTTTACGCAAGCAAATATGGAAAAATTACGAAATTTAGGCTACAATAAGCCATTTACTTCGTTAGAAGACGGAATTTACGATTATGTTACAAATTATCTTTTGAAAAATAAAAATTATTAATTAAATTCAATATAAACTATTAAAAAAGAGTAAGATATGAGAAGAAGTAGTGTATGTACAAATGTTATTTTGATTACGTTTTTGTCGATGTTTTTACTGGGTTGCAGTAAATACGATAAATTGCCTGTCATGGGGACTTGGAGAATAGACATAAAAGAAGCCAAAGGGTTGCCCGATGATTACGAATATGTCAGAGAAACCTTAATTTTTGATTCTGGGAACGACCAGCGTTATACCCAAAGTTATGAAGAAATGAAGGTCAAATCGAAAAGAGAAGTATGGACAATTACGGGCAATATCGAACGGAAAAAAGACAAAATGACGTTTAAAAATCGCGTGAAAGATGGTAATAACCCACAGCGAGAAGAAACATTTCCGTACAGAATTGAAGGAGATAAACTTATCCTTATCATTGAAAACGAAGGTTTTCCGAAAGACGAAAAAATTTACACCAAAGTCCCCGTAGGCGGCGGCGGCGGAGAGTAATTATGCGTGTAAATTTGTTCCTATAATACGCAAAAATTCTTGCCGCGTGTTGTAATGTTTTAGAAACGCCCCAGTAAAGTCTGACGTGGTGGTAACTGAATTTTGTTTTTGTACGCCCCGCATAGACATACAGAGGTGCTGTGTTTCAATCACAACGGCTACTCCGAGAGGTTTGAGTGTGTTGTGGATACATTCTTTTATTTGCGTGGTAAGTTGCTCTTGCACTTGCAATCTGCGGGCGAAAGCATCTACTACGCGGGCAATTTTGCTCAATCCAGTAATGTAACCATCTGGAATGTAGGCTACGTGTGCCTTTCCGAAAAATGGCACTAAATGGTGTTCACACAAGGAATATATTTCAATGTCTTTGACAATGACCATTTCTTTATAACTCTGTTTAAACATAGCAGAACGCAATATTTCAGACGGGTCAAGGTGGTACCCTTGCGTAAAAAACTGCATCGCTTTGGCTATTCTTTCCGGCGTGTTGAGCAATCCTTCTCTGTTTACATCTTCGCCCAAGAGTTTTAGAATTTCTTTGTAATGTTTTTGTAATTCATTGGTTACATATGAACTATAAATATCTTTTCGTTCGTATCCTTCGCTGTTTTCGTCGTACATTGGATAAAAATTAAATTTTACTATTACAACATTCGGAAACGCAAAAGATTGAAATATATTTTGTTTTTTGGTTATGAGAATTTTTTACATATAGGTACTTCGGTTTACTTTCTACGTTTAGTAACTAACGTTTAGTGCAAGTAATGCAGATTAAACAGATACCCGCAGATTTTTTTAAAATTTTCATTAAAAAAATTGTATCTTTGCAAAAAATTAAAATATTACTCAAAATGAAAAAACAAAGCATAATATTCGTATTTTTATTTTTATTTTCGTGGAGTGGGACTGCACAGGATAGAATTTTTGATTTGAAGGACGTTTTTACTGCTTCAAAAATGCAGCCGAAAACATTGCCGCAACTGCAATGGATACCCAACACGCACGATTACGTCTATGTAAAAGACAGCAATTTGATGAAGGCTACCGCTCCAAATCACACACCAGAGGTATGGGTTACGCTGGCAGACATCAATAAAGCATTGGAAGCAGAAGGCGAAAAAGCGGTAAAATCGTTTCCGAATATTGTTCATTGGGCAAACAAAGGTTTGCTTTATTTTCGTTTAGGAGATAAAATTGTATATTACAATACCAAAAAAAAGGAAATTGACAAAATATTTTCCATTCCTAAAAATGCGGACAATATTCAAATTGATTACAAAAATGAACGAATATCCTATACAATAGAAAATGATTTATATGTACAGGACTTTGTCTATATCATCATAGAAACCCGCATCAACACCGAACAACCCCAAGACGTAAAATTCGGACACGTGCCGCATCGCAATGAATTTGGCATCAATCAGGGTTCGTTTTGGTCGCCAAAAGGCAGATACTTAGCGTTTTACCGTATGGACGAAAGTAT
>Ga0209628_10004149_pt1 | contig 10384 bp, 6 predicted proteins | sample TergutCu122P4_FD_187285 | JGI IMG/M metagenome (GOLD analysis project Ga0209628, IMG submission 187285) | Cubitermes ugandensis P4 segment gut microbial communities from Kakamega Forest, Kenya - Cu122 P4 (SPAdes) (version 2) | ecosystem: Host-associated > Arthropoda: Insects > Digestive system >... | reverse complement strand
CGGATAATTTTGTCTCCAGAGGAAGCATCTCGCATATATGATATCTCTGTTTTTGGAAAGAGACTATCCAGGAAAAGTGATAATGTGGTAGTTTTTCCATTTCAAATTCAATCATACGGATATATAAAGAAATATGCCAATAGTGGGACTCGAACCAACGAAGTTCATTTCCGAAGGCTACTACTAGCATGCGTTCAACTGCCTGGGCTACATAAAGAAATATGCTGATAGTGGGACTAGAACCAACATAGTTCATTTCCGAAGGCTACTGCTAGCACGCATTCAACTGCCTGGGCTACATAAAGAAATATGCCGATATTGGGACTCGAACCAACATAGTTCATTTCCGAAGGCTACTGCAAGCATGCGTTCAACTGCCTGAGCTACGTAAAGAAATATGCCAACAGTGGGACTCGAACAACATAGATCATTTCCGAAGGCTACTGCTAGCACGCATTCAACTGCCTGGGCTACATAAAGAAATATGTCAATAAGAGGACTCGAATCAACATAGTTTATTTCTGAAGGCTACTGCTAGCATGCATTCAACTGCCTGGGTTACGTCTGCTGACTGTGAGAACGGAACGGTCTGAGTGCCTCATCCATCCCTAGCAGCAGGGCTAGCTAGCCTCACACCTGGGAAAGTTAATGAAGTTAATTAATGTTTTAATTTCAAATTGAGCAAATGTATTGTTGTCTTTGGTTAATATACACATGGTGTGATTGATTGTAATGAATGGAAGACGGAGAAATGCCACGAATGCGCAAATATGGGGAAAGTAAAACGACTCAAATTATGATGGCAACCGTACGTCACGTGACTGCCTGAGCAGGACTTAGAAAATTTCAGGCTGATGGATTTTTTTTTGACAGAGTGTACATGCAGAAATGCATTTAATCATGTGTATTGTCCAATTTGTTTGTCCATTTTTAATAAAAAATATGGGGACTCAACAATTTACTGCACATTTCTCCAGTATTAAAATACCATGAAGAACTACTCAGCAGTTGATTTCTTAAACACTAAAACCTCAATAATTGATATTTAAAAATTGGGCCTTTAATTAGGTGAATTGAAATGATCCAGCTTTTCTGTGAATGCGTGCCTATTATGTAGTTGTTTGTATTTATATTTGACTGCATAATTACAAAAATCCCTTTTTATATTTACATTTTAAAGACATACTTCACAATTTCATAGAATTTACAGCAAAATGCCACCTGGCAAACATTAATTAAAGCTCACAAAACTCTTAAATTGGTTCATTGTTCCTTAAAATAAGATTCAACTTACATTTGTTTGACAGTATTCTGATATGCTTTCTACTCAAAATCTTGAGTGATCCTGTCACTGCCAACACTTGAGTTTATGACAAAAGCCCACCAGTGACAAAGGAATTAATGCATCTTTGTGAGATGAAGAGGTGTGGAAGAGAGAGCACTTCTTCCTTGTCTTGTTCCCATTAACATCACTTGCATAGTGCTCACAGCTATGACCATGAGAACTTGTCTGTTAATTATCAGTTGTTGGGACTGACTGGTTGACAACTGTGGCCTTGCAGTTGGTATTGTTCTTCATTTTTTTCGGCACTGACTGCTAAAGCCACATTTTGCAAACAGTTCTCAATAGCAAAAGGCATAATGAATTTCTGTACCACAACAACACAGCACACAACTTCAAAGATGTTCCATTTTCTAATTATCCACTATTAGAATATTTCTATTAATTTCTTCAAACAAGAAGTGTACAAGGTGATGCTCACATGCACTTTTAAATGTATGAAACATGCAGTTTCTCACCTAACCTTCAGACGAATACATGCCACAGACACTCACTTATCTTTCCATAAACAGCTGCAGCAACTTTCATACTGTTACTAGTACGCTAATGCACTTTTCTGAATAGCACAAACGGGCAATAGCGTCCTCTTTACTGTCCATGGCAGGAAACAACATTCTCCTCACTCTAGTGTATAACCACCACAGGGATAAACAAAATTCAGGCAGGTGTATATTATAAACACACACACACACATCCATGACCTGCTGAATTTTGGTTCCCTTTGTAAAGATCAAGCTGCAGTGTGGAATCTACCTGTTGTTTTCTGTCACAGACAGTACCTGCCAGTGCACACACATCTGCTGCTGCTGTTGCTGCTGCCAACATATGTCTGGGGAGTTCAAGAGGTGCTCAGTGTTCAAAAAGAAAAATGATTACATAAATTGTCAAGAAAATAATATATTTCAAATTATTCAAATTTAGTAATAACAGGACTGTTATTAGCTTCAAATTATAAATCAACCACATTTAGAAGTGAACAAAATCCTATGTTTAGAGCTGCCGAAAGTCATAGCCTCTTAACTATGCGATATTTTGAATTACCTGATTTGAAATTGAGGATTAACTGTATGTGTATTGACTGAGCAATTTAAGTGAGCAGAAATACTACAAGAAAAACTGGTCTGATTAATGATACAATGGATGCCTCTCAAGGAGACCATGATATACATTCATATACAAAAAAGCAATGCTCACCTTAGCACATCCTCGTTCAAGCTGAGGAATAACCCCACGCACTCAGCCCGACACTCTTCGTAAGATGACCCTATTGTCGTGAACTTTGAGTCATATGTGTCACCATCTTCATACCATGACTTGACCTAAAAAGGTACACTGACATTGGCGATCTGTTCACCACTAACCATTTCACTTCACGTCTACATTCCAGCACCATTGACATATGAAAACAGTGGTTGTGTAATCATATTTCAAAACCTGTCAGGTAACAACAATATTATGAAGGTATATGTGTCTACTCTTACGTCAGCTACAGATGGCTGATCAGACCACTCACCGGTTCGCCATCCAAGGGGTTGGTAAGCTCTGCATGATCAAAGTTATATTGACCATCCTTGTGTTTGCACAACAGTTTACCACTGCCATGCCCCAGCAATTCATGCAGACCAACCTGCAACTCGAATGCCTGCACCCTGTATTTAGTCAGCAGTTCCTTATCCTCCTCTGAAAGGAACGACATCACCGAATTCTTGTAGGCAGCTGGGATCACATTCCCCAGGGACACGTTCTTGAAACCCTCATACTGACGAATCTCATCATCTGCAGAAAACATCTGGCATTCACAAGCTGATAAAAGTGTATGCATGTTAAGTGCACAATCCAACCAAATAAACAGCAACAAAGTTGCAAGAGATCTTTCAAACAGGTAGAATCTTACAGCATGGATAGAAAAAGGAAGCCTAGTCAAGTAATGGAAACAAAAGTTCAGGGGGTGCTGGGAAGAGGAAGGCCAAGTACAGAATGCGCACAGCATATGCGAAAGGTGAGGAGGGAAAAAGGGAAGATCTTGCAAGAGGTGACTAGGCTGGCGAAGGACAGGAAAGTATTCCAGATCTGGCTGAAGCAATCCAATGCCTGAAAGGGCAACAAGGAATAGGAAAAGAAGGATCTTAAAGCAGAGTTTATTTTGGTGTCAGCCCATAATTTAACCACCTTCTGTCCCACCTAACATGTAACAGAACAGCTGTACAGAGAACCAAGACAATTACACAAGTAAATACATAAGCACTTTGCAACAAAAAGCAGGCTCTCTGATGCACCTGGGACTTGCTTGATCACCAGTAGCATATCACACTTCTCTGGCTGTCTGTGAAGTATGGGAAATACAAAGAATGTAGTCTTCTGTGATGTTGTACCATGTTATTTAAAAGACAGGTATTAATGTTTCAGAGCAACCAGATGCCCCAATTTCAAGAAACAAAAATAAGCCACACCACACAAAGCAGAGAAAGGATACAATTCAGGGCTGGAAGATGGTAGCCTTTATATTAACTGCTGTGTGAATGTTACCTCTCACAGTTTTCTAAAGAAATGGCCAGCACAATTTGTTGTGCCCATCATCATCATCATCATCATACATCTATACATTTTCACTGAATCTAAACAATGAGAAGGACAAACATTTTAGTTACATCTCACAGCTCTAGAAATGAACCAGATATAGTATGAAATCAGAAATAAAAATTAGCATGCAGCTTTCTCACATCAATTGTGTAAAGGCCACCTCAGTATTCTACTGTTCCACTTCACAAAACACATACCACACGATATAAAGCTCCATTATTATGTACAAAATACCCCTAGGTGTAAGCATACATCATGCAGAAAAATAAATCAATACAACTACCACACACTATTTATCATTAAATGTGTTCAGGCTGTCACAGTGATGACTGTTCTACCTCTGGGCTTCTGCATTGTGATACATTCTTGAAGAAGTATAATTTAAATCATGTTCGGGTGTGAAGTAGGGGTGTCCAGCTAGTGCAAGACTAGGTGGAGTCACAATGCAGAATACCACATGCTGTGCATACAGAAAATGTGCACTGAAGATGACACTGTCAGCTACTCTAAATGAAATGGCAAGTTTTCATACAGTGTTTCTACTTCAACGGTATAGCAACACTTCGCTGCTATAAAATGTCACTGTTAATCACCAATCTGCCTCAAGTATCTCCTGTACCAAATTCTGTAAGTGTACAGTCAGTTACAGCATACACACAAAAAGCATTAAGTTCCTCATTAGGTAACTCACAGTTGGGAATGTTGATGCCTGCAGGAACACCACTACCAGAAAATGTAAGGACATCGAGTGATGTGAAATCTGGAAGCAGGAATTTGTCCTTTTCAAAGCCTTTGGGCCAAGGAAGCTCTGGCAGTAACACCACTGCCTGGTCTACAAGGCTGGCAAACTTTGCAGACATCTCCTTGTTCACCATTGCCACAAAACCCTCAAATTCACCACGCATCCCTGCTGGGTCACGGTATGTCTCAATGAAGCCAATGTATCTGTAGGGACAAGTGTACAGTACACTTAAGAAATTGAATGTGCAGTTTCAGCAGCTCTTAATCACAATCACACAAAATCTAGTAAGTTTCAGTCCTTCAAACTTTGTAATTTTGAATGAAAGTACCACACTTGATGCAGAATAAGTTGCAAGGGAGCCAGCTGATGTGATGTGGGGATTCTCAACCCATGGGTACAACATTTGGTTAACTCCTAACCAATAATTGAATGACATCTGGCTTCACATTACCCCTTTCACATTGGAATTAAATGTCCAGTGGATGCTGCAGAATTCTGGAATTTAAATGAGATCTACAAAAGGAAGGCCACTAAATGCCATCACCTTAGCCTGACATTAGGCAGTCTAAGCACCATACTGCACAACAGGTATACCTGATTTTAAGCACAAAAGGTCAACAAAAAAACTGCGACTCTCCCTGAATACAGATATAAATCTTTAGTATTTTTCTAGCACATAATAAATGTAGCTTTCCATAGAAAACGGTGGACACAACATTTCGAGTAACATTTTACATAATTTCCACATGAAAATACATTTAAATCACCCAACTTTACATTACAGACAAATCATTCTTGTGCAGCATAACCATGGTGCTTGGGCAGCGTCCTGGGTCCACATGGCCTATACAATGAGTACTGAGACTCTTTCCAAAGGTAGTAAAATGGCTGGGGTCTGAAGATGACTAATCACCTCCACCTTGAGCCAAGGTAAGAATGTAAGGAGCTGTACCTCCACTCCACTGTATGACTTCATGGCATGTCACATGATGAAGCATGGAGACAATTTAATCTTTACAATATAATCAGTAATCCATCCTTCTGTGGCCTTCTTGCTACTGCAGACTACAGCCACCTCACATTAATAACATTTCATTTAACATAACATTCTGTAATTTTTTACATATAAATGGCAGATTTTAAGACATGATGAATGCTGACTAGCTAAACCATTTATCTACTTAATCACCTAGGTCTACAAAGTAACTGACTATAGGCTTTGGGATGGGGTTCAAACCCTACCACGGGACCTTTGTCATCTTGTGACTTGCAACCTGGGATGCAGGAGACAATTAAGGGTCCCAGAATTCTGTAAGGTTAAAGACAAACACAGACAGAACCTGGTGGTCTGAGGGCAAGGCACCAAGACTCTGATTTAAAACAAAACCTCTGTAGTGTGAAGAACACCAGCTTCCCATCTCTTTTTCAAGAATTCACATTACTTGCAAGTATCCCTTGCTAACCACCACTTTTATGATCACCCTACCACTTGCGTAAAAAAGTCAGCCCTATGTGTGCCCTTGCATTAGGAACACACTCTACGTCCTCACTCAGGTGGGCAGAGGCCAGAGAGGTCAAGAGAGACAATAGGTGGAGACACCAGACAAACAACATGGTGGCTTAATACTGTCTCCATGCAGACAAGCCAGTAGGTACCACAAGATATGACTGCTAGAGCTGCTACATTGTCACTGCAAACTCACGTCTCAACCACAGGGCCCTTATTCTTGATCCAGAAGCGGGAGCCATCCTTGTGATCACTCAGATTGCCACTTGTAAAGCTCTGAATGTAGTGTTCCAACATCTTGTACTCTGTGTCATTTGCGGCATAATCCTGTGACATGAAACACACCAGAATGGCATTATGGTACTGTGGTCTCCCCTTAAGTTTTATATACATATATCTGACAGCCTAAGTGTTAAATTTCGTCCCTAATCCACTCCCATGTAGCAAGTCTTTGTATAGTTATGGATATGTATGCCATGTGGTAGTAAATGCCACAGACCTCCTGTTGCTATGAAGCAGTTGTGAGTTACATATGCCACTGGTGGTACTGCAGCTTTAGCCTAGGTGGCAGCACTGCTTATTGTCATACTATCTGTCAAGAATGTATGTAGTTGGTAGCAGGTATATTCAGTGAAATTGTGGTTCCATAATGTCGCTGAGGGCTACAATGTATAAGAGTGGGTCAATGAAGAGGTTATCCATGGAAATCACTGTTACAGATGGGAAATGTCATATTTCCCTCTTGAAAAGTCAATGGGAAATGTACTTGGCCTTTGTTCTTCTGCCATGTTGTGTGGCAATGGTTGGTAGTTGGTTACAGATGTTTTGGTCCAACACACTGGTCAAGCAGTTCAAGAAAAAGATTCTTTTTGGACTGCTTGACCTCTGAAGAATGGACCAATATGCTGTCCCAAAATGTCGGTAACCAACTTTGAACCTAAGCTGCACAACAACCGGAGAGAAAAAGCCTCAACTACACTGTCTGAAACCTCACAGGGACATTACAAAATAACAGTGGAAAGAAAAGGGCTGAAGATATTTGGTGATTTAACATGAACGGAAGGGAATATGTGGCCAAAAAGAATGCATGACAGGATCTTCATAGGCAGTCCATAAAGAAACCAAACTTGTGAAACAGCGAGCCAGCGCAGCATGCTCACGATGGTGGCGTTGTGTAGCAGGGACTTTAAGCTTTATTTTGACACTAGCAGCATTACACCACATTAATTAGTCATCGAGCTACACGGGCTTGAATGAATGTGTGTTTAGGATCCTCGGTGATTTTTTGCAAGTTGAAAAATGAAGGATCTTGAGGAGCAACGCGTTTGCACCAAATTCTGTTTCACACTGGGAAAAACTTTTACGGAGACTTTTCAGATGTTGCAACAGGCTTATGGAGAGGATTGTTTGAGCCGTACGCCATGTCACGAGTGGTACCAGCATTTCGAATCGGGCAGAACTTCCATCGAAGATGACCCCAAATCTGGACGGCCTTCTACGTAAATGGACGATGCTCGTGTTGAGAAAGTGCTTGCTGTGATTCGTAAAAATGTTCCACGTGGTGAGACAGTCAATAAAGAGTTCTACCTAAATGTCATGAAGCGTCTGAGGGCAGCAGTGCGAAGGAAGAGGCCTGAGGCATGGGCAAACAACACCTGGATGCTGCACCATGACAATGCACCTGCTCACGCATCACTCCTTATCCATGAATTTTTGATGAAGCATGAGACGACTGTTGTCGCCCAGCCGCCCTACTCTCCAGATTTGGCCTGTGCGGACTTTTTCTTGTTCCCGAAGTTGAAATCCTCACTAAAGGTCACTGATTTCAGACGGTAGAGGAGTTAGAAGAAAATTTGACACGGGACCTTCGCGCCATCCCGCAAAACATGTTCCAGGACGCATTCCAGAACTGGAAAAAACATTGGGAGCGGTGTGTCAAGAGTGGAGGGGAGTATTTTGAAGGAGACAAGCTTGATTAAGCTGTAAGTAAAGCAATAAATTAAAAAAAAATAAAGTTCGGTTTCTTTATGGACTTCCCTCGTATTCATAAAATGGGACAGATGCCCATGGAAACAATAGATATAAATTCTACAACAATAAACAGCAGAGGATTTTCATCAGATATAATTCAAAATTGGAACAAGTAGTGAATGTGGATGGCAAAATGATAGACATGATAGATTAATTTGCTAAGCAGTGAGGCTCAAGCGAGTGTTACTAGTAACAGTGGTGTTCAGCAATGGCAGGAACCAATGGCACAGACAAACCAAGCACCGCTGGTGAATACCTGTTGGAAGTCTTCATGGTTATAACCATGCATCAATAATATCAATCACTTTATTATCCAACTAATGCACACAATATGAAAAAAGTAGCCTTATTAAAACATGTTAAAATTATGGAGGCTGCTCCAACATGTTTCGGTTTACAAAGAAACCGTCATCAGGGAGCCACCGCCAGTGCTTAGCTAAAATTACAAGATTGGTTCAGTGTTGATATAGATGTGCAGATATCAGTGCTATGGCAGCATAGTATGACTACAGTACTACTGCACAGGCCACAAAGCTCACCACCAATTTGACCGACACTGTGGTTGGTGGTGGTAAGCTTTGTGGCCTGTGCAGCAGTACTGTAGTCATACTATGCTGCCATAGCACTGATGTCTTCACATCTATATCAACACTGAACCAATCTTGTAATTTTAGCTAAGCACTGGTGGTGACTCCCTGATGACAGTTTCTTTGTAAACCGAAACATGTTGGAGCAGCCTCCATAATTTTAATATGTCTTAATAACTCTATGTTTTTTTACGTTGTGTGCATTGGTTGGATAATAAAGTGATTGACCTGTTGGAAGGTTCACTTGCAGGACAAAAGCAAAGGGATATTACTGTCACTTCCCACAACTGCTAGCCACAGTGTGTTTGTTTGCTTATGCTATATACCATTCCCACTCACCCAGCTCATCCAAGATGTTGTACGGTCTCTGTAAGTCACCTGCAGCAGCTATGTGGATTCCATTGGTTCACCACAAATTGTAGTATGATACTATGCTAAATACAGTTTGTATAAGAAATATCATCAAATTAAAATAAAAGTCTCCTGATGCACCTCTTCAGATGGAATAATGACAATGTTGAAATGTTTTCTGCAGCAGGTTCTATTCAAGACAGTATGACAGCCTGCAGACAGCTGAGGAAAAACTGAATAAAATGGATGCTAAACTGGAGACAACTCCAAGTAAATTATTGGCTTGACATGAACAGCAAATGGGCATGACTGATTTATCAGCATGAAACAGAACAAAACCACTACGTTTACACCCACATGACCACTCCATGACATAGAATGTGAAGGATGACCAAATTGAAATGGTACCTTCATGGGACACATGCTAGCAAAATAGACTACACACACATGCTGTTTCACAAAGAAGATCAGTTTCATTTCAGTGGATATGTAAAATATAAGAATAAAGGGTAAGCAGAAAATCCCACAGTAATCTATAACATGCCATTAGAATGATGTGAGGCAGAAGTCAGTCATCCTATGAGAACATAGCAGTTCCAGAAGCCAGGCATACATGGTTGAAGCATGCTAAAATGGTTTTCAAGCTCATATAGCACTGGCAGAAATCCCAGAATTGTAATGGGTGCTATGCAAATGGGTGGCACACAATCCCTAGTTACTGCGAACAATATCTGTTTCTGTATGTGTAGAGGCAGAACTAAAGGTCTCCCCATAACATGCCATGAAGGCACAGGGGAATACAAGTATAGCTCTACTCAGTCCTAACCTTGGTGCTAGGTGGGGCTGGGTAGTCAACTCCATGACCTGGGTGCTTTACCCCCAGAAAGGAGTCCCAGTGCCCAATGTACAGGAGGCCGGGTGGGCCACAGGGCCGGTCTGACAAATGTAAAAAACAGAAATTATCTTAATCCCATCGGGGTTTGAAACTCAGACTGTCCAATTTCAGAATCTATTTTCAAAACACTGGCAAATGTCACTAACCTTCTGGCACTGGAACTTAAAAAAAAAAAAAAAAAGAGATAGAGAGCAGACTATTCACTTGGATTGACACATCACACCAGTTGCAGGGGTATATATACAGGGTGTCCCAGGAGGAATGTGAAATACTTCAGGAGAGTGTTCCTTATGTTAAACTATACCGATATAACCCAAAACACCTATATCCAAAGTTGAACGGTTACGGA
>Ga0209628_10004148_pt1 | contig 10385 bp, 9 predicted proteins | sample TergutCu122P4_FD_187285 | JGI IMG/M metagenome (GOLD analysis project Ga0209628, IMG submission 187285) | Cubitermes ugandensis P4 segment gut microbial communities from Kakamega Forest, Kenya - Cu122 P4 (SPAdes) (version 2) | ecosystem: Host-associated > Arthropoda: Insects > Digestive system >... | reverse complement strand
ATGTTAGTAGATAATGATACCAAATATCTATATAATGCCTTCCCATACTTGGGAAAAGACCAGAGCGCATTGTAATGTGGCTCATGTCACCATATTTGAACAAGGGAAGGAACGTAACAACAGATAACTTCTTTACATCCTCAAGCCTTTCTCAGACACTCAAAGCAAAAGATACGAGCATTGTTGGAACGATAAGTCATACACGAAGAGAAATACCCGCAGTTCTGGCAATGGAGAGAGCCCCCCTTCACGAAACCACTCTGCTAAGGAATGGTGACGGTGCTACCTTGACAGTCTATCAAGGAAAAGTCAACAAGAATGTACTGCTTCTGAGTACGTTGCATAGTACAACTGACATTGGAACAAATCGCAAAACGCTCCCTGAGACTGTGCAGCTCTACAACAAAACAAAGTGTGGAGTCGATATTCTTGACCAAATGGCTCGCAGATAACATACAAGAGCAGCAGCACTTCGGTGGCCTGTCCATGTTTTCTATAACATATTGGATCTTACGGCGATCAATGCATGGATCATTTACAGGGGTGTAACAGGGGAAAAAACGAGCAGGCATGCCCTTCTCCGTCAGCTTGCTGAGGAATTACAGGAGGTACACAAAGAGAAACATGAATCTATGGTTCCAAAACACAATGAAAAAGAGCAGTCGCAGGACAAAAGATAAGCAAACAAAAGGCATCAGTGTCAAGTAGGTATGTGTAAACGCAACAAAACAACTGAAAATGTGAAATATGTTTCAAATATGTATATGGAAAGTGCACAAAAACTGTAGAAAAAATTCTACTGCAAGAAATGCACGCTGTAACAATATTAAAGATTTCATTCATTGTCAGTGATGTTTCCTGGTATAGGCTTATTTGACATGTCATGTAGAAAACATGACAAGATAAATAACTACGAGTACTTTAAGGCAATTAATGATTTTTAAATATTTACCTTCCCTACTTAGCATGATATAAATTAAAAGGCGATAAAGCACATGCCGGTCAATTTAACCGCCGCAGGCACTTTCAGGTAGTGAAGCACCACCGGCGCTTCTAGTGTTAAGTGGCCATCTACCATGCACCTGTCTATATAATCTGACATACATCATTGCCCTACTCACTCATCCCTAAGAATGGAGGCAACACATCCCACCAAGACAATGTGTAAGACAACAAGATGTTACAACTGAGAAGGCCATAACCTCAATACAAACAACAGTCCTCAAGTGTGATTAAAAGTACAAGATTTGGCTTCTGTGACCCAAAGTTTGATACCCATATCCTCACTAGCAATGCTGGATGGGTTGCAAGCAACAGGGAGAAATATCTGCAAGTACCTGCCATCCACCAAAGATGTCATTGTGCACAATGTACATAACACGTTTATCTGTCAACATGAGAATATCTTTGGTGCCTGGTACAATGGCCATATGGTGAACATACACATCAGTAGTGCTATAACGGCCCTTTTCCAGTTCCTGAAGGAGAAAAACATTCAAATTAATACATCTTACAAAATTACATACATGGCATATAAAAAAAATACTATTTTATATTGTGAATTATTTGTATTGTGGCATCAGTTCTTTCTTTATTCTCACAATTTGACCACAATCTACACGTACTAGTGGCAATTACATTTTCACTTAGCTGTCATACTGTCATTTTTTACCTTCCAAAAAATATTACCTTAAAAAAGTTGAAAATTTTTCCAGTGGCTACAAACATTATCATATAAGAACCTACAGGTAACTGATGCCACTGTAACTTCCACCTTACAAGTCTGTGTGTCTGCCATTTTGTTATTACTGACAGTAAGAACTTAAAAAGTATTTTATATTTGAGTTTCCGTGCATCACAAGTCTATAATACATAATAAACCAACGAGATGCAACTCTGGCAGTATTGTGTTTATTAACAACTACAAGTATGCTCTACATGTTTCGCACGCCCTTTGCGTCCATCATCAGGAGCACTATAAACTGTAACAGCAGCCACTGGTGTTCGTCATGAGTTGGGATGGAATAAATCCTGTATAGATGTTCAAGGTCAGTTGCGCAATACTGCCAGAGTTGCATCTCGTTGGTTTATTGTATATTATAAACTTAAAAGGTACAATGTTGGGGTATTCTACAATGGCATACTACTCATGCAAAGTTTCATGAAAATAGATCAAATGGTTCAAAAGCAAATGCTGCAAAGTGATTTTGTTTTGGGAGAAAATTAAAGTAAAAATGAATTAAAACCACCAGTTCACAATAAAAAATGTTAATAAAAGAACTGGGGTACGATGGCTACTGTTTTGAGTCCAGCTGTGCTTTCATCTTCAGGTTAATGTAATTATTCTCTTAGGTTACTTGCTGAATTCACAAACCATACTGGAAGATGTTATGTAAAATGCAGAAGAGTGTAATGCAGCTGATAATAAATTCTGCAGCATAAATTTTAGGAAGTCAATATAGCAAGATTCATCATTATGTTTTAAAAAACACAAAAATGTGTTCAATTATCTACTGAAATTTGGAAAACATACCTTAAGCAATTTGCTGCCTTCTGCATCTGTGCGTACATAAGGGCGCACAAGACCATCTTGCTGAAAGAAGCGTGGTGGTCGTAGCCTTGTTACCTCATCACTCATCTCAGCTGCTCTGAAAGCCATGAACAAGCACTCAAAACTTGTAAAAACAGGTTGGAATCTCAAAAAGGGCAGTACTGGACATCTGCTGTAGAGATTATTCAATAGCTCAATACAGGATTCAGCTTAACCAGCCATTATTGAATGACAGTTGAACAGATATTATAATTCTGCAAATAAACTTGAAGCTATGCAGTTTTAGGCTTTTGCAATGAAATACTTAAGGTCTCTGTTCTTCTGGGATGTGGCACCAGTCACTGGATAATTGGTGCCCAATACTTCTAGATAATTATTTTGACATTAATTCCGCGTATTTTGACTGAATTAAATATTTCACACTTGACACCAACAAATGCACCCTTGATACATACAAATATAGCTCTATATCACTTCTACACATTTTGGTGCCATTTATGCCATCCTCAGGGAGTTCCACACCAAGATTTAAAACTTACTAAAATATAATAAATTATTAAATTAATTCATTTGGTATTGGTTGCTTTCCAACTCTAGCATTAAGGTCTCCGGATATTATTAGACTGTCACTTTTACTGTATTTGTCAACTTCTTTTTGTAGTTGTTTGTAGAAACGTCTCATTTCTTCCTCTCTGCATTCTTCCGGAGCATAAACTCCTATTAGAGTTATGTACCCTCTGTTGGTTTTTAGCTGAACGATTATTATGCCATCGTTAACAAATAAGTAGTTTGTGATTCAGGAAGTCCATTTATGGTCTATTATTAAAGCTATGCCTGATTGGGCTCGTGTCTCTTGGGAAACTCCACTGTATAGCATTGCATAATTACCTCAGCATTGAATAATTACCTAAGACTCTGAAGACAAACTGCAGAAATCTGTCTATATATTAAACCAAATGAGCAAGGACTATAACCTCAAAATATATATGGACAAAACAAAAATTATGGCTTTTAGAGGAAAACACTTAGCGCATTCCAATAAAGAAACAGACGGATCAATATTAGAACAAGTTAAACGATTTAATTATTTGGGATGCGAACTGAGTTTAGATGGCGAACCAGACTTTGACAGAAAATAAACAGATTCCAGAGAATATGCAGCACTATTAGAAAACATCTAAAAGAAAACCCATACAGACACCCAAATAAAATTTTACAAAGTCGTAGCCAGGCGAACACTACTCCATGGTAGCAGAACATGGGTAACCACGAAACGAGACATGACTCGCGTAGAAGCTGCAGAGATGCACTTTCTAATAAGTGTTAAAGACTAAACAAAATAAGAAGCAAAGTCATAAGAAAAGAACTAGAGATCTCTGGAATACAAGATGTGAAATCCAAATACAAACAAAACTGGATAAACCATCTCAAAAGAAAGGACAACACCAGTCTTCCAAAACACGCCCTTAACTACAAACCTACAAGAAGAAGAGATCGTGGACGCCCCAGGAAACAATGGCAATGCATCGATGCCGGAACAGATCAAGCGACCTAATCCATGGAGGAAGATGATGATGATGATGATGATGAAATTAATTCATATTACATTGCAGTATTTTTGCAGCTGATATTAACCTTGTAGGTTTCACAAACAGTAATTAAAACAATATTTTTAAAAATATAATATATTAAATATATATAATTACTGTAATATAATACAAATTACTTATTTTATTTTAGTAAGTTTTAAATCTTGGTGTGCAGCTCCCTAAGTATGATGTAAATGACTCCGAAACATGTAGGAGTTTTACAGAACTGCATTTGTATGTATCAAGGATGCATTTGCTGGTGTCACAAATTATATATTTATTTTGAGACAATGTAGCAGTCCCATCTTCAAGAGTCAAAAAGCCCCAGATCTTACTGGACATTTCAAACTTTCCAGATGAGAGCACTAAGTTGTCTCAAAATGCTGGGCACAAACTATCCAGCAACATGGCCCCACATACATGAAGAACAGAGAATGGACCTTGAATTTCTTCAAAAATCCATTCTGAACATGACATGATTTCTGGATACAGTCAATTTCTGTTTGAGTGGACACACATAAAAAACACCACACCAAAAAGGCACAATGAAAAATACTACATACACATCATTCTTAGCTCCAATTTTCAGTTCCAAGTTATGGATCAAACACATGAATATGACATAATCAATCATTTGATTTGTGCCTTCATGTACTACCTGTACCCTAATTTAGCATATTATTTCATACAGACATCCAAGTGTTCATAAGAAATGCAAATTAGCATTTATATTTGCTCAATGCTACACAATAATGTCTTTCCCATCTCATGAATTGATTCATCCTCTGTGATGTTAAACAACTGTGGCAAACTAAATGACAAATATGAGGTTTAAAAACCCAAAGGGGATGGACGGAGAGATGCACACATGCATGCGCATGTGCACACACGCACACAAACACAGGGATTGATAGTGACAGAGAGCATTCGCATCTCAGAACCCTGATATTGCATTTCAGAGGTAATAAATGTAGTAACATAACACAAAATGCAGGCAATCCATACCTCTTCACTGCATCAAATGAGCCACTGGCAAAATCAATGACCCCAGCTGTTGGTCGAGTTACCAGTCCCATAACACCCTTACCCACACCCTTGAAAAATCCTTCTACACCCTCTTGTTTTGCTCCAGATATTGGTTTCAGGATCACTCCTGATACTCCATCCACAACACCCTACATGATAAAACACAAAAACAAATTACTATTACCTATTGCATCTTATGTTGGTAAAATTACTGAGTATAAATGTGCAATGATTATTTTAACATTTCCAAGAACTGAAAAATATTAAGGACAAAATCATGGTAGCTGATAATGTGTTTTGACCCTGGACCCCACTAAGCCCTGAACAGAAACCTTGTAATAATTAGTTCAAACATGGAATAAGACAGAGTAAATGTGACTGTGATCTACATGAAGGTGAACTTGTCCCTATCATTACATCAGCATCCCATCATGAAGGCTTATGGAATGGAGAGACAGCTCCATGCATTCTTAAATTCAGTACTACATGGTGGTGAGTGTTCAGTTCCAAGCCTTCATCACTTCATTTCTAGGGAAAGAGCCCCAGATACCAACTGAACAGGAGGCTAGGCAAGCCCCAGAACTGGCTTCAGCCTCATTTATATTTGTGGAGGGTGTGTACAGATCTGGCCATCTTTCTTTGGCATTCACCAAAGCATATTCTTTTCTGTTTTCAGAAAAATTTCAAAGATTTATAACACAGAAGAAAGGGGAATTAATTCAAAATTGCTTCAGGCACGAAAAAACTGGATGAACTTAAATTTGCTAATTTAATTTTAAATGGCAATTAAACTATATGTATAAAACAGCAACCTTTGAAAACTCACACCAAATAGAGTCTAAAAATTACACATGAATATGTCAAACTATGCCTTAATGAGCACACCCCACACTAATGCTTCAGTACACACTATCATGACAATTGTATATTTGATCATACCACACAAGCAATGAAAATGGGCCACACTTCTGGGGTATATGCAGAAGTGCAGTCATCTGAAGATATACACAACAGTATAAACACACACAGGTATATATAATAAAGTTAACACAATGGCCTTCTTATCAACCTCCTACCATCTATTTTATACTTAAAATACTGGTAGAATCCATAGCAAGGACAGAGCTATAAACATGAGTACTATGACACTACTGACTCTGACACAAATTATTTAAAGAAGTTAACAAAGAAAGCTCATCCCAAATGTACATTACAGTGTGAAAGGTACTGCTCAAAATGCATTCTAGCTATGAAATTCTTACAATAATGTAAATATTAAATTTTCACCATGTTACTGAATAACTGAATACAGAATATGCAGGGGAATCTTACTAACCATAACAAGACCCTTGCCACTTTGTGCAAGTCCAGTCTGCACATTAGATGGACGCTGGTTCAGTAATTCACGTCTCTTGCGCTGATAATCCTTGTCAAATGATAGTGCAGCAATGCCTTTCCCTTTAAGAGAAACCAGCAGTATTCATCAAATTATGTAAGTAAATACCATTACTCCAGTGAACACAATAAAATAATGTTAATATAAAACATACACAAAATTTAAGACAGTTTCAGTCACAGTTAATAGCACATCTCGTCTTCTCCTCAAAATAACACTCAAGAAAAAACAGAAAATTATGTGCAAGGTGCTTGTACTTTAAAGGGTGGCTCTTCTGCCCATTTAGATGCAATGCAACCAGTGAACCTCATGTATTTCACCCTAACTGTTCAGCTACCATGCTCCCCACCCCAGTCATATACATAAAAAAGAGCAGCATACAGTTATCAAATTTTTCAGAACTGCCGTGTAAAAGGTGCTGATAATTCATCAGCGACCACCTGTAAACTAGGGTCACAGTGCTTTGCTCAAACAAAGGCTCCAACAAGCATCAATGATGCAAAAAAAGTTATGGCACATTGATAATTGAAGGGCAAAATAAAATGCTGAAATCTGTGTAATTTTTTATTGCTAAGGGGCCAAGTACCAATGAAGTTGCCAACCATATGCATATTAACCAAGGTCCTGTTTATTAAATCATTCACAGCAGACTTCACTTCCATAAACTTTGTGTAAAGTGAACAGAAATGAATGAAACTGAAAACAATATGTAACTGCCCTCTGATTTGCTAGCATGAGGAAATGACCACTGTTGTGGTCATACCATCACTGGTAACAAAGTGTGAATCATTACCGCAAGCCCGAGTCTACAGTGCTGCTGTGTCATCACTGACCAAACAGCAGTTAACTTTTATTCCGCAATATGTAAAAGCTGCAACAAGTGTGTTCAAAATGAGAAGACTCATGTACTACAGAATTAAGCTTCATGCTGCTATTGTGTAGATTTTACAGGAACAGCTGCTGAATATTTTTCTTATTTGACCCAGTACACAGTGCACAGAGGGCGATGGCTGATCTGGAAGTCACTGATTGGTCTAAAGTCTTAGATTATTCTATAAGAATGTGTAGAATGGAAGTATTATCACATCTTACATTAAAACATGATGGGCGAAATGCTTCAGAAGGTGTGTTACACCCAACCAACATTCAAATAAGCCATTACACTGTTCAAATTATTACAATAGGGTAGTGAAGTTCTATCATAATTTATTATCAGCCAGTAAACATTACTGGACAGCATAACATTACAGCTTACATAGTTTTTCTTACCATGCTATTCATGTGATTACAAATATAAGGGCAAGATTAAACAAGATCTCACCCATAGCTCCAGTTATGCGAGAAACAGCACCAGCAGCACCACCAACTGTGTGTCCAAACAAACTCCGTACTCCTAAGACCAAACCCTCTGCAAATTCACCTGGTCCCTGGATGGCTCCCTGAAAACATACCCTATTTGTCATACCAAGATAACACAGTTAAGGCTGACTTTCAGTATACTGTAATATTTTGTAACTACAGCATTCATCAGACTATAAGGTGACTTAAAATGTAAGATATCCTCCTTTTCACAGTGGTAAATCATTAGGAAAAATTACTGCATCAATTACTCATAAAAACTTTTTAGGTGTAATTATCCTTCACAAACTTAACTTTCATTCCTATCTTGTTATATACCATATTTTAGGTCCACATTATATTTACAGCACTAACTTGCACATAAAAATTGTCCTTTGTCCTTCTAACACATGGTTGCATATCTGCCTCAGAAATTATGTCCTTCCACCATGACCTGCAATTATTATTTTCTTTGGCATGTCTGCTAATCATTAACATCAAAGCCTCTTAATATGAATTTTGCAAGAATGAATGAGTGAAGCTGTAGCGCAAGTTCCTTTTCTTCTCTGTGGTCTATAATTAGTAATGAATGTGATTACTGAAACTTCATTTAATAGGCACAATTATCACAAACACTTTAAGATAAAAACCATTCCAAATAAATGACAATGAAGACGTACAAATGTACAATACTAGCACCAGTGCCATACACCATAACTTAAAATGGTTACTGAAGTAATATTTTACACAATATGTTTGCAGTAACTGAATATACCAAACAGCATATTTCTCTTAGTCTACCATGATCCATTCATATGCGCTCAGTTTTAAGTGTTTCCTGAAAAAGCAGGAACATGATTTGCTGTTGTGTGGAAGGAGCGCACCTCTTCAATCATACTCTCAGACAGAAACTTATACTTGATACCTGGAAGGGTTCATAGAAGAGATCTTCTACACCCTGAGTGAATCCCAGCACCAGTCCATATGGGTTTCCTATAACATCTAGACCCAGCACCAGGACATACAGCTGTTTGACAGACTGCCCTACATAGTGCATTGTAACTTCTGAGATGAGTTGGTTCTGTGTCAGGAACGTGTATTGCCGCTCAAAGTAAGCCAACCTAAAGACAGAGCCAGGCCGTTTAGTCACCAAATGCATTAACGCAATATACTGCAAAATTATGAATTTATAATCATTTGCAGTTTTTCACAATTTCAGGTGTAGATACATTCATTAACGCCAATGAAAATTCCACAAGAAAAATATTTAATTTTCCTTAAAATTAAGTCTGCAGTTATTTCTTTTACACTAACTTTGCACTTTGATTCCAACCCAGTTATCAATACATGCCATTATGTACTGCTGTGTACCTTCAAGAGAAGTTAAAACAGAAAATCTATGCATATAGAGAACAGAATAAGAACTGTGGGCACAAGTGGCACTTATATTGGAGCCAGTTACAATCTAGTGCACTTGTATGTCCAACTGACTCTCAAACAATTCTGCACCTTCAATAACATGCAGAACTTTGCTTATGGGGCTCTTATTGCATAAAATGATACCGATAAAGTGAGTCCCTAAATGATAATGTCAATGTCCCACCAGGACCTTGCAATTACATAGTACAAATGAAGCCATTTTCTCCTTATTCAGGTACCTACAACAAACGGGATTATCTATTGGCCGCAGTTTTGACAGGTACTACCTGTAGAAGTGACAGTTCTGTCAATAATCCTAGCACACTCACAGAACAGAGTGTCATTTCCCCACTTGAACAATCCTTTAAATCATGCTGAGTGATGAGAAAATGAAAATTTTTCTATAAAAGAAAAGGTGTGTATTTCAGCTCAAGTACAACCTACAACTGGGATGCCAATAGCCTTGACACATTACACTAAACCAACAGCAAGAGGAAGGCATGAAACCTAGAATTATTTGGCAGAATACAGTACATTTTCTAAAATAAGACAGAGCTTGAAACAACCACCAACGCAACTATTCAAGTGCATGTTCAAACAAGCCAAAGTCAGTAATACTGTTGTCAGTGGAGCAATCATCAAAGGAAATGCACTGTTTATAAATAATCAGTGTGAAGAAAGAGTAAAGGTACTTTTCCTGCAACAGTGAATGAATGAAAGGCACAACAACTACTCAAAACTACTGACCATTACAACAACAAGGACATCTATAGTGTGGATACTTCTTCTTTGAGGCTTCACCCTACCCAGACATGTACATTCCAAAATGACATCCAATATACATACATACACACATTATCACACATTCCATGGATCCAAAACGTAGTCAAAGTGAAAATAAGGTGTGGAGTAAGTCGCAACAAATCCAACACATACAGAGTTGGTACAACATAAAAATACAATTCAGAATTCCATATACGAGGGCAGTCCATAAAGAAACCGAACATTTGAAATAGCCAGACAGCGAGCGCGCGCAGCACGCTCACGATGGTGGCGTTATATAGCG
>Ga0209628_10004146_pt1 | contig 10390 bp, 8 predicted proteins | sample TergutCu122P4_FD_187285 | JGI IMG/M metagenome (GOLD analysis project Ga0209628, IMG submission 187285) | Cubitermes ugandensis P4 segment gut microbial communities from Kakamega Forest, Kenya - Cu122 P4 (SPAdes) (version 2) | ecosystem: Host-associated > Arthropoda: Insects > Digestive system >... | reverse complement strand
GGAGTGGTCCAGAGGGTTCCAGAAAGTTAAGGTTCCCAGATTTCATGACAACGGCACAGGATGGTGGTAAGGTTGTCAGCCTTACGCACCGGCCGCCTTTACCTCCAGGAAATACACCTGGTACTTGTTCCTGTTAGAGGCTGAGTGGACCCCAGGGCCATAGTGCAACCAGAAGGATTATGTCACTGAAAAATTCCAATGACACCATCAGGAATCGAACCCGTGACCTGCTGGTTTGTAGCATAGTGCCTAACCACTACGCCATATTATAGCAATCATTTATTGAATTTGGTGTTCGGATGAAAATGGCTATTCATTTTTTTCTGTGTGATTTAACCATCTCTTGGCCCTTATAATAGACAAATCTATGTATTTGCTTGCCAGGACAGTTCCTCTTGCAAGGGTGGGTTAAACTCTAGCCAGGTACTGCTAATAAATGTGCTGTTTAACAGAACTAATGCAGAATAGAATTTGATTCCAATAATTCCACAATAAGAAATTAAGCGAGAACAGATTCCACTGACTGTACACGTTAAATAGTTCTTCCATGTGAGTTAGCTTGAGAATTGTGAGTTAATCTGTAAAGCTATTTTTTCTTTACAAATAACAACTCCCCAAAGGGTCTTTGGTGGCAGTGAGAGGATTGATGATCTACTCTGTTTGTATTCCCATTGAGTCTGTCAGTTGTTTGTTACATTGTGACAGTAACAGTTGTTGAAATGTACTATGTTCAGGTCAGCCAATCAATCCGTGGTCTCGTATTTACCCTGAAGAAATGATCCAGACTGGAATTTCTGCTATTGATGTGATGAATTCCATTGCTAGAGGTCAGAAGATTCCAATATTTTCAGCTGCTGGTTTGCCACACAATGAGGTGTGTACATTTGAATTACATAAATATCAAATGTTGAAATATTTCCTGTCTGTGCATACCCAGTTGTTAGCCTTCTAGAACTTGCGGGCCATTTTCACAGATTTGCATTTAACATGAACAGTGACTTTGTAGTAGGTTTTCCAATAAAGGACCTTGCGCATTATTAGTCGGCAGAAGGTACAGGAGAGCGTCAGACTCTTCAATCTGAGTGTTCGATTGCAAATAGAACCTCACTGTGTAACTAACTAAAGAAACTGCCATTTTGCACTAGCAGCATTTTGTGTTTCCTTCTAGTGACTAAATGGTGGGTGGTTATCATTGTGGCTTCCATGAGATTTGAGGTTCTCACAGTAGTGACTGTATTAACTTATTTCTAATATGTGATTGTGTATTGACTGGTAGATGCGTATTGATATTACAGAGGAACCTGCTGCCTCCATCATCAGGGGATTTTTCTGAAGTGTCTGTATACATCTACCAGATTACATGACAGTACATTTGAGATGGCATTTGTCATCAGTTAGTTCTGTTCATGCTTTTCTTTGCTGTGTCACTGCATTCATCACAAATGGGAAAGCTGACCCATGTTAGAAATCCCAGACTACTGGAAGGTGGATGTACCTGACATTTTATTTCATTTGCCTGCATTCATAACTTTCAATTGTGAATGTTCACTATAGATAAATAGAGAGATTACCTCAGTTTTAATACTAAATCAGGATGATAATTATGACACTGTAAATACATTTGGACATTCTTTTAATAACTATTATTAGGTCTGTGGTGTGGTATTTATATTGTACAGTTTGAAGTAGACTTGGTTGTTGTACCCCAGAAACTTTAGTGCTGTTTCACAGGCTAGTGACTCAGAAAGGTTTGGGTATCACTAAGGCAGGGAAATAAACAAGAGTTCTCTCAGTTTTCATGTCAGACAAGTGAACAATAATTTATTTTCAGATTGCAGCTCAGATCTGTCGTCAGGCAGGTCTTGTGAAGCTGCCTGGCAAATCGGTGCTGGATGAACATGAGGATAACTTTGCTATTGTATTTGCTGCTATGGGAGTCAACATGGAGACTGCCAGATTCTTCAAACAAGATTTTGAGGTATAAGATGCAGTTCACACTTCGTGTGGCTGCTTGATTCTGTAACAAGGGAACTTTTTTTTCAGAAATAAATACAAATGTGAAGTAAAATAGAATTCCTTTGATCTGGCATCAGATAATCCAATACTGATGGCAGTTGAGGTAAGTAGTTCAAAGACCATAAGGTATGCCGTCCATAACTTCTGGTGCACATACTGATGCCATGACTTTATCTCTGGGTTATCGGGATCTTAAGAAATTTCTGGCTCCTTTGCAGTAACAGTTTGCAAAAATGCACTTACTGGTTTTGCCATGCTTGTCTGTCTGTCTGTCTGTCCATCCATATGTATGAACTTCAGAACAGCTGCATGAATTTCCACAGATTTTATAATGGGGAGTTTTACTAAGATTTGTCAATGTATTTGCAGTTTGTAAAATTGTACAACAATACTAAACGTTATTGCATGAATACTTGATGTGCATATTTGCATGTGTGTGTGTGTGTGTGTGTGTGCGTGCATACGTACATACGCACGTACAACATTGCATATTTATTGAACAAAGACTCTTTCAAACAAGATGTAGAAAGAAAATGAAACACATTTTATTGTGTTTATGCTGTTAGATCACATAACAGAGTAAATATGCTAGAATTATACCATACATAAATTTCCTAATTTGTTGTTTCATTCAGGAATGTGGATTAGTGAAGAATCAGAATTTGTTTTGTGAGTGATTAAATCCTAAACAATGGCAGTAAGTGCGTTGCTAAGGTATTGAATGTATTAGTAATTATATGATTCTGATTTGCAGGAAAATGGCTCCATGGAGAATGTGTGTTTGTTTTTGAATTTGGCCAACGATCCCACTATTGAACGTATCATCACTCCTCGATTGGCTCTGACTGCTGCGGAGTTCTTGGCATATCAGTGTGAGAAACACGTGTTGGTCATTCTCACGGACATGAGCTCCTACGCTGAGGCCTTGCGTGAAGTGAGTGGGATAGTTGTGAAGTTCATTTTGTTGCATATGGTAATATTAATGCAGTGTGTTTAATGTTAAGCAACTGTGTGTAATTTAACTTTTAAGTGACCTGCTTGAACACACACTAAAAACACACCTAGAAATGTATTGTACGTATTTAGTCAAGAAGGAAATTTACTTCATTTTTAAGACATGCTGCATAATATGTGTTGTATTTTCCACAAAATGCCATGTTTCATCATTTTATCTTTTATGTTTTTTCTTAAACCATGCACTAAAATGTAAATACCAACCCAGCTATTTGAAGTTTAAGATGTGACAGTACCTTATTTAGAGTTACCTGGTCAGGGTTGCATTATATTGTTGCCAGAACATGTGTAAATTAATGGTGCTTTGAAGGATCATGTAGAAATTCATATGGAAGCAATATGTTAAGTGTTTGTAAACATTGTAATATATTCTTTGGAAGTTGGGATTTCCCGTAAGTGAAGCAGTTGGTCCGTGATGGATGATAAGCGTTTGATTCCCTGGAAGGACAGGGATTTTTCTGTGTCACTGCTTGTGTACTATCCATTTATGCAATAGGTAAAAGGAATTTTTGTCAGTGTATGTGACAGTTTCATGTATCTCTGGTGCCTTTAGTCTTGCAAGTTTTTAATGGTACTGAAATTCATTATGTTTATCCATAAGATTTCTTAATTTTTTTGAGACATACACCAACTTTTGACAAATATGTGCCTTAGTTAGTTTTAGCAAAATTCTGTTTTATTGTATATGTTGTAAGAGAGACAGTGTTGGTTTTCTTGTAGGTTTCAGCTGCCAGAGAGGAAGTACCGGGTCGACGTGGTTTCCCTGGATACATGTACACAGATTTGGCCACCATTTATGAACGTGCTGGGCGTGTAGAAGGACGGAATGGATCCATCACTCAGATTCCCATTCTTACCATGCCAAATGATGGTAAATATCACTTAGTTCTGTTGCCATAATGTGTTAAGGATTACACAGATCCTGTATGGCAAAGAGGTGTACTGTGAATTACACCCTTCTCTCTGCAGTTTTATTGGTATTTACAGGTGGTGAATATGTAGTGAGAGTAACTGATTCTGTGTTCTGTTTTGTGAAATTGTAGTTTGTAATTTGGCGTGTGACTTAATGTCCTGGTAAGGAAGTGAAGACTGAATTCTCTGACAAAGGCTTCTCTTTCTAGACTGGCTAAATTCCGTCTTTATTTGGAAGGTACCTTGGCTGAGGCCCCTTATCTTGACAGATATTTTCATGTTTGTACTTACCTAAGATAGCGTCTAATTATCCCATGACTCGTTCCATTCCCATTCTTTGATTTTTTTATTCACCAATCATCCTGCCATTCCACGCTTGTCTGAGATACCAAATTATTGTTGAATAAACCATAAACAAAAAAGTAATTTTTTCCCCCAGTTTTTGTTATTTCTCATCTGTGATAGTGTAAGACTGAATGTGAGGAAGTCAGGCCATCACTGCAACAATCCCTAGCGTAGTATAACTTGTGGGTTGCAACAGGTCATTGTTCAAACTCCTGCTTTTGTCTTGTTGTATAGTGGATATATGCTTCTGTGACTTTAGTCTTCCACCATGGTGTGAATGAGGTCTCCACTCTTCTGGAATGTTACACGGCATTGATTAGTAAGTTACGGATGTTTTGGGACAACCAGTTGGTCATGTCTCCAAGGGTCAAGCTGCTTGGCCATTGAAGATGGAACCAATAGGTTGTCCCAGAACGTCGGTAGCTACCCACTAATCATTGCTGTCAAACATTCCAGAAGAGCAAAGATCTCAGATTGATTGATGGTTCAGGATAACCTGTCATTCCCATCACTTAAGAGTCGAGTTGCTTGACCCTTGAAGATTGTGTCGATCAGTTGTCCCGAAATGTCAGCAGCTAACTATATACCATTGCTGCAGAGCATCTCAGAAGAGCAATGATATCAGATTTGTGCTTCATTTAGAATGCTACATTTTTCTTGTATCAAAACCACTACCACATATTTCCATCCATTAGTGCTGGTGACTTTCGTTAGCAGTGCTTGGAGAATTAAACCAACCACCAGCATTGATCTAATGCCAATATTAAGAATATTTGGAGCTTTACATCTACACCCTCATGGTGCTGTTACTGAGCTGCAGGCATGCAATCCAGATGAATTCTAATTGAGTTGAACTGAGTCCTACTGACCAAGATGCTGTGACTGTAAGACCTCTATGTTTTTTAGATAGCTTAGATTTCCTGTACACTGTTGCTTCACATTGCTTGAATTAAGTTGAGTGAAGAGAACTCTCCTCTTGCCTTGAAGATGGGACTGATAAGTTGTGCTGAAATGTCAGTAAGAAATTGCCACTACTTACTGTGTAACAACCCAGAAGAGGGTAGGTCTCATTTACTTTGCAACGGAAGCCTGAAAACACGTGTAAGTTGAGTGAAGTGTACGGTTTGCCTTTGTGGCATCTCAGTGTATGAGAAGCGTGAATTGACCCAACTGGACCAGACTGTGTTAGTGTGCCCACAGCCTGCAGCACTTACCTAACAAGCAGGCGTAATTAGTGCCTTTCACCCAAATGTGCATTTTCTTTTTGTTGTTCATTTAATTAGGGTGTTCCAAATGAATTGGTGCTCAGCCAGTTTGTGCTATTAGGTACTGATTTGTAGGAGACTTTCTTACATTGTTTTCATACTGGATTTTTTCTTCCTTTAATTAGATATCACTCATCCTATCCCTGACCTGACGGGTTACATCACAGAAGGACAAATATATGTTGATCGACAGCTTCACAACAGGCAGATTTACCCACCAGTAAATGTGTTACCCTCTCTGAGTCGTTTGATGAAGTCTGCTATTGGTGAAAACATGACGCGTAAAGATCATGCTGATGTATCCAACCAGCTGGTAAGTATTTTTGAATTCAGTAATTTTGACAGTCAGTGAACCTGCCCTAAACAGCATGCTTCTCCTGTACAACAGAAATCAAGTGCTTACTTTTTCTAAACACAAAATAGAAAGTACTGTAAGCATACAGCTGGCATAATGCACCATGTTTGTATGTGTGTTGTCTTTACCTCTCAGTATGCTGATATGTCTGCAAAGAAAGGACATTGCAGATGACTGGAATCATGACACTTGCGTTGTGCATAAATCACTTATAGTTTCAAGCTTAGAAAATTTTAAGTATCAATTGTTGTGTTGGGTGCATAAGATTGTCAGACTAGAGGTTTTCATTGCAGTGGTTATTCACATTGTGATTTTCTGGGTTATGACAACTTGCAGTGTGGTAAATGATGTACATTTTCCTTGCAACTGTATTGCATGCTAAAAATCTTACGAGGTTGCTGAAGCTGGCCAGCAGTTAAGGCTGAAACATTTGGGAACATAAAGTAACAGGTGATAAGAGCTATGCAACAAGTTGGTGTTAAATTATATATATCATGATACACATGTAATTGTATGTTAATAGTTTTGAAAAGGCTATGATAAAATGGTCCTTCATAATGTTGATGTCACCCAATCCCTTCTTCCCTCCCTGCAACTTTTTAGACATTTATAGGCTGGCTACAAATATTCTCTTATGTTTTGTGTAGTATGCATGCTACGCTATTGGAAAGGATGTACAGGCCATGAAAGCTGTTGTTGGTGAGGAAGCCCTCACACCAGATGACCTGTTGTACCTCGAGTTCCTTGCAAAGTTTGAGAAGAATTTCATCACTCAAGGTGATTGTAGTTTAATGTCTCCTGTGTTTATTGAATTATGTTTTGCATCCTTCGTATGGAATGAATGTGGTATTGAGGAGGTCAGATCTAGCCATCCACCATGACCTCTCAGTTTTGAAACTTTTAGAAAGTTCCCACTTCTTGATTTAAAACTTTCACCATGTCCTGAATGTTGCATGCTTTCTTTTGGGTGATTCCCCAGCGTCTGAATTTTATATGCCAACGTTTCGGAACACTCTGTCTGTTCCATCTTCATAGGCAGATGGAACCTGCCTATGAAGATGGAACAGACAGAGTGTTCCGAAACGTCGGCATATAAAATTCAGACGCTAGGGTATCACCCAAAAGAAAGCATACAGGTTCCCATTTAACTTGCAGGCTGGTCATCAGAATAATTTGGGCCCTTTTTCCATGTCCATTAAAGTATTGAAAGTTGTTTATAAGTGAAGCAAAATTTCATTAATCCAATTCACATGGGACTGGACAGATGCCATATTATCAAATATTCCAGATTATCAGACAGTACCTATTCTGGCATAGGTTTTTACAGGCAACTTTTCGTTAATGCTCTTATCCTTGAGCTGTACAACTAATCTGAGGAGTACTCGATTTGAATCTCTCCTTCAACTGATGTTTCATTGTCATAGGGACCCTCTTCTGTGTTTTCTAGAGTCTTTGCAGCTGGAGAAGTAGATGGGGAATGAAACAAGTAGTCAGGAGATATAACAGTTGCGATACAGGCACACTTGCAGGCATTTTGAACATGTCCCTGAGATCTGCCGGTATCATTGATGAAGATTTCTTTTGATAAAAAGCAAAACTCCAGCTGTGGGGACTACTCATCTCAAGTGTCAGATTATCAGGATTTCTGGACTATTAGATGTTGGTTTGAAGGAATTTTGATTTCTTTTGGATAGTATTTTCAGGTGTTATGAAACAAGTGCATGCAATGGAACAAGCATAAATTCTTTTTTGTGAAAATTATAGTATGTGATTCTTTTGAGCTAGATCATGTAGTAAAACAGATAACCAGGCAGTGGCACATACTGTAATTTTTGAGTTAATGTACTGAATCAGTCCAAGGTAGAATGGTGTGTGTGTGAGAGTGTGTCTTCAGTAATAACTAAATGGGTAACATCTTCTCTAGGTGACAGTGGATTTGAACTATGATGTGAAGAAAACATGTTGGAGGAAGTGTAACATACTGATTATTGACTTCATTTGAAAGAAGGAAGAAGGAAAACCTTGATTTCCACTTCTCCAATTTTTTTTGTACAATTTCTATTTTTCAGAAAATTGATGTTTGATTCACAGTTCTTGCAAAGCAAGTGTTTTAATGGATATTTATCTCTAGTGAAACATACAAAATGCTGGGCTGTTACAGACCAATATATCATTGGCATTGCAACTGTATGTATCAAATTTGATCACAATATCTAGTAATCTGAGAGACGTATCTGCAGCCAGACACACTCTTTAATGTGTGTTCCTTATTCTCTAACATTGCTGTTAGTTGCTAAGATATTGCAGCATTCAGTATTCATTCAGTGCATTTTTTGCAAAGAATGTGTAATATTCTCCATCCTGAATGTTTAAGAAAAGGTATTGGATGGCATATGTATTTATTGTTACAGGTAATTATGAAAATCGCACAGTGTTTGAGTCATTGGACATTGGTTGGCAGCTTCTTCGAATCTTCCCAAAAGAAATGTTGAAACGAATCCCAGCTGGCATATTGGCAGAGTATTACCCAAGAGACTCCAGGCATACTGCTGCAAAGTAGATGTTTTGTGTGTGAAGTTCATTTATGGAACTTAGTCACAACAGCCACTGCTATTAGATGAGGTTCTTAGCTTAGGATCCATGGATTTTCAAAATTCTTTATTGTACTGTTTCTCTTTGATACATGTTTTATCAGATTTATAGGAAATGTAATAACAGTTTGGTTTATAACAAAGTCAGTAATGGGTATTTTTAAACCATGGCCTCTGAGTATTATGTGTAAATTTTTGGTCACAGAATTTGTAGATGAATTAAATACTGTTCTCAATTCCTTGAGTATTTTTTCGAGCTCCAGTGTAGTCACTTAGTTCTGATACAGACTAGGGTCTGTGTATAAAGACATGCATCTATCAGGAAGCTTTTCCTAAGTTAATTTATGAACTAGACAGAAATATATGGTTTCTATCATTTCACTAATTCTTCACAATTAATAATGAGATCATGTAAACATCATCTACTTCCTAAAGTATCTAGTGACTCAGTACCTGTAGATATGTGTAAAAAGAAATTCTGTCCAGTGAAACAACATTGAAATTGTCAGTACTGAATGTGTGCAGATAGGAAGCTTAGAATCATTAGAAATAGTGATGGCATACGTACTGTGAAAATAGTATTAGGGTCAGACATGTATTATATTTATGTTAACATTTTTGTCGTGTAATTTGTAGATGAGTGGTGAAAATGTACTTTGACTATGAAAGAGAAACCTCTTTTTGGCTGGCACAGCTTGAATTTTCTCTGGATTTAATCTGTAGAGAGTTAATATCACATGCAGATGTGTTATTTCCTGGCGCAGTAAATGATTATATTACTTTATACATACCATGTTGAATGTGACGGTGAAATTAACTTAATGTTGGCATATGCTCAAGATGTTGGAACAGAATTAAATGAAGTCTACTTGCAATACTCATTTATCAGTGCAGTAACATAGTTTGGGAGAAAGTATGATGTAAGTCACATGATCTCTTAACATCAGTTTCACCTCATTGTACATTGTTAATTTGATGTATAAATTGTACATTAATCATGTATCCAGTTTCAGACAATACCATTGTGTGTAGTATTCAGCTTAAATTTGGATGTTAAGAAAAATTTGTATGTTCTTTCACCTGCAAACGATATTGTGAATTTCATGTTGTGTCACAAGGACCATATGTTTTAACATTCCGCTGTTTCATCCTTAATAGTAAGAAGACAAGGTTCATAGAAATTTCCTGTATTTCATCTATACCTTTGCAGTCTGATTCCTCCCCCTTAATGGGGTCTCACCTGTACAGGTATTTTGTGAAAAAATAGAATTACAGCAGTATTCTATTCGTGATTAGTCAAAAACGACGACCAAGATTTATCTGGATTTAGTCCATTGTAGGACTGCAGTAGAGGAGAGAGGCTGTGTAAATCTGGGTTAGGACTGCAAAGTGTTAAACTACAATATTTTGAATATATGTGTATAATGTATGTAGTTCATTTTTTAATTTCTACACATGTTAATTTTATTTTGTGAATGAACCTTTGGTTGAAGTACCATAAAAAGATCCATTTCCATATTTCATTTGTACCACTACAGTTCCATGCCTGCATATGTTGGTGTCTGAGATCACATGTTATGATTGTACCCTGGCAGTATTCTCTTGGTTCTGGTGAATGGTTGTTATTTATGTTGTAATTGTAGCATAGAAGATGAATATAAGATTGTTGTATGCGATGTTGACGTAATTGTTCCAGTCTCTTAGAAGAGAAGCAATAATAAGTATAGTTGGAAGAAGGTAACATGTTTTAATATCCCTTTGCCAGAAACTGGACCTGAAGATGAAATGTCTGCCATTGTTTTGGTTGTGTGTCTGTGATTCATACTATAGCATTATACAGGCATCTGTCTGTTGACTGGGATGCATTCGTTAACCTTTACAGGACGAATGTT
>Ga0209628_10004144_pt1 | contig 10392 bp, 4 predicted proteins | sample TergutCu122P4_FD_187285 | JGI IMG/M metagenome (GOLD analysis project Ga0209628, IMG submission 187285) | Cubitermes ugandensis P4 segment gut microbial communities from Kakamega Forest, Kenya - Cu122 P4 (SPAdes) (version 2) | ecosystem: Host-associated > Arthropoda: Insects > Digestive system >... | reverse complement strand
CCAGACTGGTCTTTATGGCCACCGAGCCTCCTGTACAATGGGTACCGGGTCTTTCCCGAGGGTAAGGTGCGGCCGGGGCGTGACGCTGACCCCTCACCCTCTTCTAGTGCCGTGGTCAAAAATAGAATAGAGCTATACCTCTACTCTCCCCAAGGGCCTTTGTGGCCTATGAAAGGGTGAAACCTACCTACCTACAAACATCAGCAGTGTCACTGTGAAAATTATAATTGTAATAGGCATCAGCAAAAGGGAAAGCAATTAATCATATTTTACAATTAGTGCGAATTTTGCTGCTGCACCAAAGATGACAGGTTTTTTATGTCAAGTTTTTACTTGGTTGCTTTGAGAGCTACGTTTGCAGGACTGTCTTCTTCATTAACAGTCATACTGACTTTTAGACATCATCAAATGTAAGACGAAGTTCGATTTAATAAATTTTAGAGTGCGAAAAATAGCGCCTTACAATCAAGGAGATGCGGTAGTGCAGTTAATAACAGTGTAAATAATCGTCATTAACCTCGAAATTTTCACTTCTGTATGAAAGCACTTGTTGTTTGTCAGCAGGTATTAACTGTTCACTCACAAAACGACAGACAAGAGTGTGGGCAGAAACATTCAGTGATCGTTACAAAAGCACTGCAACTTTCTTTGTACTGGGAAAGGTATTCTCATCCGTTTCTCTGAACACTTGGGTCAGCTATTTATTGCAGGGATTATAAAACGGTTTGTCCAACGCAACGTACTCGCCCAATTACCGCCAGGCCGGTGCCCCAACGATAAATATCCATTAAATTTGATAAATATCCCGTCAACACTACACGCTGCTCCCGATTTGTGTAAAAATGTTTCACTGCCAGTATTATTTGGTAGCAACGGTAATTCATATACAGTCTCTACTCAGTCAGATATATGTATATATACACACATATTCTACACAGTATAGAGACGCTGGTCGGGCAAAAGATGCATAAAAAAATAGGGATAGCAGTGAATGTCGCGTGCCAAGAATATATTTCCGCGCGTCATAGGTTTGTCAGCTTGGTACCCATAGTGCGTTTTGTAAATAACATTTAATTCTCTATATACAGAACACAAATACAGCCAACAAAGATTTCAGACATGAATCGGCCCGCCTTTTCGTCAGAGAGGGAGTCCGTTAAATGAAAGGAAGCAGTACTCGCACATGGACTTAAACCTGGGATTAGACAACAAGAGGGTTCGACTGCCATTTGTAGAGCAACTCTGACCTTGCAGATGGCTTTAAATCCGTAATAAACAGTGTAAAGAAGGGGAAATCCTTCCCTTCTGGAAACACAATAAGGCAATAATTATTTACAACATCCGGCAAAACTGTCCGCAATAAACGGCGAAGATTTTGTTTGAATTTCTGGACAAATTCAGTGTTTGTTGCAGCAAAGAGGAACCGCAAACTAAAACCAAACTTTCAGGTTTCCCAATAAATTATGGAGTTTATAATTATATTTAATATTTCAAATTTCAGATTATCGCCGTATTCTCGAAATTGTTTTCAACAAGCGGTTCTATCGTTTATGACAGGATCACGTCCATAAAGTCTCCATCATTTGTAAGACAACCTTCAGTGTGACTCTCACAAACCTTACGGACCTCCTACCTCAGTCACCCGATTGCAGCTACGACGTAGGCGGATGAATACTGGTAGGTATCTCCACCGCTCGGACTGCATAAACACACTGGGTTAAGCTCGCAGTACTTTACGCTCACCATCTTGTGACATAAGCCAAGGATCGTTAAATTTACCTGCATCTGAGGCTGGAATTACTCCCGATATACCAGATTTTAAAAAAGATCCTTGTACTGTATATCAGGCAGCAGGTAGTCTGCTGAGGACAGCACCGTTCCTTGAACAGATGTCCCTAAAGCTTTTAAGTCAGGCCTATATTTCGATGACGTATATACGCATAAGTTTCGTATTATTTACAGTAACGATAGTTCAGGTAAAACACGTAAATAAGACATGAACCAATTATCCAAATAGATATAATAAAACAACAAATTAATTAAACATAGTTCAATCAAGAACGACTTCACAGCTTAGGTCAACATTAATGTCTCTGGCATAAAGTTGCCTTAACCCTCTCAAGCCCAGCTACTACTATACGTACCGTCATGTTCAACATTTAGGAATTTTTGTGGAACGTAGAACAAAAAGTGCTTATTTCCCTGTGCAAAATTAACAGAAATTTCTTTATAACCGAGCAATGTGTTTCCGGCGCGATATGAAATGTCTTTGTTTCGAGTTAATGTCGACATTAAAAGAGATAATACCGCAATACATAGAATCAACACACACAGGCTGTCTGCAGCCCGTGGTAAATCTCTGAAACAGAAAATTTCCTACTCCAAAAATATATATATTTTTTCTCAAGGCTCGACAGCACTAGTGGGCCCAGGCCTTCACTATGAAATTGCTCGATCACACTCAGATACATCATACTCGGTAGGACTCCTCTCGACGAGTGATCGGCCCGCCGTACAGACGTCTACAATACAATGTATAACAATCACAAGAGGCAGACATCATTATCAAGGCTGGTCCTCCAGGTTGGATGTTGGGCGGCAGGCTAACAACCCGCCCCTGTGAAAAACATCGGTTACGAAAACTCAAACAATGGGTCTCGGAAGGAACACAACAATCACAAGTGACAAACATTCATGACCCCGGCGGGATTCGAACGCAAAATCACAGTAAGCGAGCGACCGAAGATTCACGCCTTAGACAGCGTGGCCACTGGGATCGACCGCCTTAAATATAGTGGCGTTCAACCGCAGTTCACTAACAAACCGACAAACTGATCATCATTGTGGGCTTCATTACTTCATTATGATTCGCGAAAGTTTTAAAACAGAAAAGGAGCAAATTTGTGGAATGTAATGTAAAGAAAATTTATTGGCAGAATTGGTACCGTACCTATGTAACTCACCTTGCATTGTAAGGAGGGAAATGATGTAATTTTCCCGTCTTTTTTAATATCTAATTCGTTTTTGAAACATCAAAATATCAAACCGAAGTAAAATTTATTCAGACACCAAAGCAAAACTCTCATCTAAAACAAATGTAAGATTTATTTTCAGTTGACACTTGGGCTTGTTTCTTATTCCCAAAAATATTGAATTATTGACCGAATTTTTTAAAAACGCCCCCGCATTTCTTCCGGTACAGACAGCAGACGATTCCTTTTGTATACACCACAGGATAATTGCTTTATCTTACCGAAATCCAAAACACATCAGGGAATAATGAAAGACTCGTTTGTTTGTATATTGCACAAATTCTCGCCGGAATTCTTACGATGTTCTACGGAATCCTTGTTAGGAAACGCTGCTTTAGAATTATAATTTTAAAGTGGCATTTTGGCAGACTTCTGGCTACGCGTATATAAGCACAGAAGTCAGAAATAACTACGTAAATTTCCGGAAAACGTCATTCGTAATCTTGAATATACAAAATAACTCAAATTCTTGTAACAAAAGACTAATGCTTGGACATTTATTACAATCAGCAACGCTGTAACTGATGCATATTTCCATAGAAACGTATTTGCTTTCCCAATAATAATTTCTTATTACTTGCTCACTAATTAAGAAATCATTTGGACAGTCTGTCAGCAATTAACTAGCATGGCACCCCACTCACGTACATAGAAATATCAGGAAACGCGATGATAAAGGACAGCTTAAAAAATACAAAGACAGACTCAATTAAAGTATAAGTGTTAATTTCATCCTAGAACAGCATATGAAGGCCCACGGCAGGATTAGAGGTATACGCGACGCCCGGCCGCTCTAACCCTTAGGAAGAACCGGTACTTACTGTATAGGAGGCTGGGAGTTTCCCAGGGCCAGTCTGGCCGGCAGCGGAATATCTCGCCCACGCTCCGGATTAGATCCCCGGACCTTCCAGCACGTAACGAGTCGCTATACTGACTGAGCTATCGCATCCAAGCACAGACACAAACATACACACAAACACACACACACACACACACACAGTCCGGGAAATTTCGTATTTCGCGCTAAACCACCCAACGTAGAGGCTAACACAAGCAGGTGTATGGGATAACCAAAGCAATTTTATACCCAACAAGAAATTAATGTCAACTGTTTCAGTAAAGCAGTTCCCTACAGTATCGACGGGCTGTCTTATAATTCCACTGCAAACGGTCGCACTTACCTTTTCACGGCTGCCTCCTCTGTACAATTCTCTCACATTTCTTGATGTTTCTTGATATCACTTTACTCACAGTTAACACTGATTATGAATATCTTTCAACACAGCAACTTTAAACACAAACTCACCACTCGGACGTCAGCATGAGAATAGTACAATCGAATGCTTCTGGTTGCATTCGTTCTGTCGTCCAACCAGTACAAGTCAACTTCACATTACAACTGAAAGTCGGGGTTGGTCACAGGTCATTTTGGTTTATAGCCATCTACCGTAATTTCCGAGAGGTTTGGGGAAGGGGAGGAAGGATTGACCGTCCTTCCTTCATTGGTTTTTACCAACCCACTGACAGCCAAGGTCATCAGTCTAGGCGACCTTGTCACTCTGGTTTCCAATCCGACATCCATATGGTAGAATTCCTTCATGTTAACGTGTGGTATAAGTCCTGTGCAGCCTATGGGAAAAAGGAGAAGTAATACAGGGTTTTGGTGGGGAAACCTCAGGTAAAGAGATCACTTGGGAGACATTAGCATAAATGGGAGGAAAATATTAAAATGTTTCTTCCAGAGTGTGACAGGATGGATTTGGCTCAGGATAGGGAGAAGTGGGGTATACTATAAGGAACCTTCGAGTTCCAAAAAGTACTGGGAATTTCTGAACTAACTGAGAAACTGTCATCAGCTTCTTCAGAACGACTCTGCTCCAAGGAGTTTTACCTGCTGTATTTCATTGTATTGTATTGTTCTGAGGAAGTGGAATAGCGTAGTCATTATAGCGCCTAGACTATAGCCTGGACGATCCGGGTTTGAATCTCGGCAGCTGCAAGCGCTATTTCTCTTCTCCAAAATGCCCACACCGTCTGTGGGGCTCACCCAACTTCCTAGTAAGTGGGTACCGGGTTTCTTTCCAGGAGGAAATGCGTCAGGGACAGGTCGTTGACCACTTTTATCTATCTAGTGCCCAGGTTGAGAACAAGTGGATCTATACCTCTACTCCCTCCCTCTATGTGCTTTCATGGAGTAGACAACAAAAACTACTACACTTAGCAGAAGTCCTTAGCATTAAAACATCAGTCACGCACAAACCTCATTGTTATTATCACAGTCCAGCATGGCGTTCGTGCGCAGAACTGGCTACTTGGCATTTCCATTGGTTAAAGTGCTCGGTGACGCGAGTTTTTAAATGCACGGCAACTTCCCAGTAATTGAATACGGTTTTAATAAAAATGCCGTTAAAAGCAATCTTGTTCTTCTTTCTTCTTGCTTGGCGCTACAACTCTGGTACAGTCTTGGCCTTCTCAACAGTTCCTTTCCATTTGAGGCTATCTTGGACTTGTTCTGTCCATTTTATGAGTTTCATCTTCTTCGGGTCGTTCTGACATCGTCTTCCCATCGATAGTTTGGTCCTCCTACTTGTCTTCCTGAGAATGCTTTCCATTTGTGTATTTTCTTTACAATATTCTGTTTATTCTATTTACGTTCTATTTATGTGTCCAAACCAATTCAATCCTTGGGCTTTAACATAATTTACTACGTTCCGATGTTTTATTAACTCAACCAATTCTATGTTTGTTTTGATTCTCCAGTTACCATTATCTTCTTTAGTTGGTCCAAACATTTTTCTAAGTATTTTCCTCTCAAACACTGAGAGTCTCTGTGTAATAGTTTCTTTAAGGACCCATGTTTCGCGACCGTAAACTATAACTGGCCTAATTACTGATCAATGTAACTTTAATTTGGATTTTCTGGGCACTAATTTGCTTGTAAAGAGAGCTCTATTTGCATAGAATGCTTTACTTCCTTTATCGATTCTTTCTCTAATTTCTTCTTCCAATGTATTATTTCCATTCACAACTTTACCAAGATAGCTGAATGATCTGACCTGGTCAGTGTGTATGTTTCCAACTGTTATTTTATCTAATAGAGATTCATTCCTTGTACATTTAATGTATTTGGTTTTATTTTCGTTTACTATTAGTCCAAATTGTAATGAAATATTTTTCAATTTTTTAAAGGTGTCTATCATTGTTTGTTTGGTTCGGGCAGTGATTAATATATCGTCGGCATATTCTGAGCATTGTTTTAAACGTGTCGAGATGTTACCTCTCAGTTCCAGCTGCTTTAAGATAGCATCGATGACTAGTTAAGAGCAATCTAGCCATAGAAAATGATAGAAAAGTAATGTTCCTTTACCACGTCGGAACATAAATATTCAGTCCCTTCTAAATCTAGTGCTATAATATCCCCCTCCACCAAAGTAGCAGAATGAATTCTTGCTTCCTTGATACACAGGGCCAAACACAGCTCTCTGTGACGAGGATTCCCTCACCCGAGAACTAGGATTTCTTACCACCGTCTTCAAGGACAATGGATACAGCCCTCAACAAATACGACAAGCCATGGAACCGGCAACACTTACCGCCAAGGCCAATGATAAACCCACCTCGACAGCATAAGTACCATACACCCAAACAACATACGGCCGACTCAGCAGAATGCTGGCCAAACACAACATCAAAAGTGTCGCCCTACCACCTAGAAAAATATTCAGCTACTTTCCACCAGTCAACGATGCATTGGGATTAAGAACACTGGGTATATACCATGAGAATGCGGCAGGTTTTATATTGGACAAAGCGGTCGATCCCTCCAATTCTGTATCAAAGAGAACAATAGACATAAAGACTGGAACTACCGGACAAATCAAAAGTAACGGAACACAGTATTAACCATGATCACATTATTAAACTACAGGACACAAAACTCCTCTCTGCTAAAACCGGATACATGGATCGACTCATCAGGGAAGCTACCGAACTTGAAATGCACCCACACAACATCAACAGAGAAGATGGCCTGACCTTAAGAAAATCTTGGAAACCTCTTCTACACAAGTTTAAGGAAAAGAGACAGCCACCTAAAACACAATAGTTTGACCTTTACCATCGAATGGCTCAACCCGACAAGAGCCCTATCTCCTTTCCATTACCGCCCGTGGCCGTCATATGGGTCGTTACCCTCCACAACTTGTTTCTGTACTCTGACCCGCCACTACCCTGTCACCCTCCTTCCTAATAGCTCAGGATACTTTCAAGCCAAACCTTTTCCCTTACAATACCCCACATTTCTCTAACCTAGTTTAACCCTCCCATAATTAGTCCAGTGCCACCTAGGCACTAGTCTTTGGCTAGATCAGTCAAGGCCCTCAGCCTGACTTCAAAATGGTTAGCGTAAGCATATTGCCCTGTTAGAGTTAAGGTGTTTGTTATAGAGCCCAGCTACGCGGTCAAACAAGGGAATGGCTAACAGACAGAACTTTGTCTTGGCTTGGCTAGGCGTTCCGGAACTACTGTGATAGACACAGGGTCCATGTTCTGGAGCTGTTATGACGGTTGCGTGCTTGAATCATGGCGCAATCTATATACAAAGAAGGAAGGTAATGTTGATTGTATTGTGCTGAGAGGAAACTAGGGCAAGAGCACGTAGCGTTTTGTGTCAATGACACAACTTAAGCCATAACCTTGAAAAATGTCCCTAATAAACGTGGTGTTTTGAGACAGTCACCAAAATAATGCCTACCACGCGCTATGTAGCTGAACTACTGTGATGAGCCCAGGAAAGTTGTTCGGGAACTTGTGCTGTTGCTACCGCTCTTGTTGCTGTAACGCAGCCTATTCACGTGCACACTTTTAGTCGCCTTTTGTTACGATGGTACCAGATGTGTATTTTTGGACTAGACATTATGAGTTTCAAAGGTTGTACTATGTAATCATATTCATTTACCACTGTTCTAAGTAACAAAGTACACAATTTTTAAGATTTGAATTTTAGAACCTTAATTAATACTGACAGACTATTCATAATTGCAGCAGTGTTTGACACTAATAGCGTTTCTTTATTATATGGAAATAGTTCTGCTATAGATGTATTAAAACCTACAACAACATGGTTAAATAGTTGACACCGACGAAAATTGTACTTCAGATAATTTTCACACAGGACACTCAGATGTGAAAGCTGAGTTTTAATCTAAACATAATGTAGAATGTAAAAACGATACAGGTAAAAGGGATTTTCCTTACTGCGTACCTTGTGAACACATACCGAATTGTCATCGTGTAATTTTTTTTCGGGGGGCACAAATTATGGTGTCTTAACCTACAATGGAAACTTTATAGGAAAATAGTAAGATATGTTAACAACAGGCCGTTGTGTTTTGAGGCGTCCACCCAACTTACGTGATATCCTCGAAAAATGCCCACCAACCCAATCTAACTCTGAGCCGCAGATGGGTTAAAGGTAGCACGCCGGTAAAAGCAGCTCTCTTTTCTCGCTCTGCTCCATCTTCTACTCTTTTCAATGAGCCAAACAACAACCTACTCAAGGTCCAATGACGAGAGGCTCAAGAATTGAATCAATCCAATCAATACAACAATTTTTTTTTTCAGTCGGTATCCTGAATGCCCGTAGCGTCTTGAGGCTGTCACATATTTGGTAGTGACTCAGAAATGTCGCTTATCTACTGTACTGTAGTATGTCAGCGTGTTTGTAGTGTGGCACGTCCTACTAACATGGGTACTCAAGGTTATGCATTCATATAGTCTTCTCCTCCAGTCTTTTTTTTTTTTTTGGAGTTCACGATTAAACGTTATAAACTGGAATTGTGACCTATTGAATCATCTGGATTCCGCACTTCCAACTGTGAGATGTACATACAGTACATAAAGCTCCTTGAGAAGCCCGATATTTTCTTCACTCAGCTAATTCTGGTTGTACACAGGATAAACTGTTATAGGTTTACGAAAATTGTCACGGTTCAGACGCAGATTATATTACTACCATCTTCCACGCCCTGTTTATTTCGCGGAAAATTAGTGTATTTGAATGGGAAACATACAATTCTTCACCGAAATTTATTAATTTGGTGCCAGTTAAAATACGCTATTCTGAACACACGACAGCCATATCCGCTAATAGATTCGGATGCTGAAATGTGGAGCGATACTCCCCTGAAGACAATGAAAATTGCCGAGTACTGACGTTTAACGATTATTGTTTGTGTTACAGAGAAAGCTGAAATAAATTGCGTATAATAACTGTGTCGACTTTGAGCAGCTGCTGGATGTAATAATAAAGCAAAACGATAAAACTATGAACGAGTGTGAGTGTTGTGTCCAGAAGATAAGAATGTCATGATAATTTCACTAATTTCACGCATCTATACCTACATAGAATACAGAATAATCCAAGTTTGTGGACAAAAATTGAGCATCCGGCAACAGATTACTGTAACAGCTCTATGGGTGCAATAAACCGATGACAAAATATGTACATAACCTAGTATGGAAACATCCATCACAAGGCGAGCATTTGGATCCAAACCTTCAGGTGAATTCTAATGCATTATAAATCGTGTAATATACAAGATTTTCTACTTTTTGTTTTTTAAAGTACATAAATTGAATTATCTGGGCAGAATATTTATGAATTCATAACTGCCTGTCTCTCATACGGTCGTAGTGTGTGGACATGATTGTGTAGAAGATGTGAAATGAAAGGATAACCGTTTTAGATTGGTTAAATCTGAAAAGCACTATTGTAAATAATTCAGCAGAGCTTCGTGAACTTCAAAATTAATAAATGGAAATTTTAATCGAATGGGCACTGTTCAAAAAGCAAGCAAAATTTGCACCCTAGTCCATGTAACCAAACGTGTTCCGTGCTGCTCAATATTCACGCATTATTCGAGGTTCCATTTCTTGTCGCAGACAAAGGAAACTTTGTGTGAGCATGGAAGAAGGATGTGTCTAACTGGCACCAGACAGGGATCAGCGTATGCAGAGTCCTATTGCCCTAGAACAGCTTCAAATTGTGACTGCTCATGACCTGGTTGCAAACGCACAGTTCAGTTTGAAGTGTTCTATAGTAGGCACAAAGTAGTTGGAGAGAGAGTTTAAGGTTTAAGGATGTTCCTCAAACATTACTTTAGCCTTTGGAACTAATCAGGACCCACGATAATCTACTGGAAAATAATAATGCGATCTCAACTTGTGCGAGGAAGCACGACGGTGTCCAGTTCGCTTGGAAACTGTAGGTCGGTTGCCTGCGCGGTCCTCTTCAATTCGATTGGAGGGCGCTCGCGAGCAACGAGCAGCTATTCGTTACGCGTTGTGTCGCTAGAGGAGT
>Ga0209628_10004142_pt1 | contig 10395 bp, 4 predicted proteins | sample TergutCu122P4_FD_187285 | JGI IMG/M metagenome (GOLD analysis project Ga0209628, IMG submission 187285) | Cubitermes ugandensis P4 segment gut microbial communities from Kakamega Forest, Kenya - Cu122 P4 (SPAdes) (version 2) | ecosystem: Host-associated > Arthropoda: Insects > Digestive system >... | reverse complement strand
GTCGTCTCGGGGAAGAAATGGTCCTTGAATTCGGCCCAGGTGAGGGTCGCGTCGGCCAACACGAATTCGCCGATGGCGCCGTCTGCGCCGCCCGTGATCCATACCCCCTGGGTGTTCTCGCTCCAGCGCACCATCAGGTTGCCGTCCTTGCGGCTGACCGTTGAGAGGTCGCCCAGGCTCACGCCGAGTTCGAGCCGGTTGGCGCCTTCGGTGTCGTCGATGGCTTCCAGCGTGTTGTTTTGTATCGGGGCCTCCGTGGCGCCAATCCGGTAGGTGTCGTCGCCCGCCCCGCCATTCATGTAGTCTTGGCCCGCACCGCCGAGCAGGAGGTCGTCGCCGGCATCACCATACAAGGTGTCATCGTCGGCTCCGCCATCCAGGGTGTCGTCGCCGGCCCCGCCGTCCAGATAGTCCTTGCCCGCGCCACCGAGCAGGGTGTCGTCGCCGCCCATACCCCACAACGTGTCGTTGCCCGCCCCGCCATTCATGCGGTCGGTGACGGCGCTACCCACCAGCACGTCGTCGCCCGCTGTGCCGTCGATGTCGAACCCCTGGGCGAGGATGTCCTGGTAGCTCATGACGCTGCCGTCATCGAAGCGGATTTCACCGACGACCGGCGTGTCGTCGGGATGATCGCTATCAAAATCCGCAAAATGCACCCCTTCGCCATGGCCGACATCGACGAACAGCGAGCCGAGCCGGAACGTGACATCGGCCTTGGTGATCCCCGGCCCCAGAATCAGTACGCTGGCCTCCGGGTCGTTGGCGTTGACCGGCGTATCGAAGATGACGTCCGTGCCATCGCCCTTGTTGTAGATGTAAACATCCTTGCCCGCGCCGCCGAACAGCGTATCGTCACCAGGGCCGCCAATCAACACGTCGTCGCCGGCTCCACCAGACAATGTATCGTTGCCCTCCCCAGCGATCAGCACGTCGTCGCCGCCATTGCCCCACAAATCATCGTTACCGGCTCCACCGTCGAGTATATCGTTGCCGCATTGGCTGTCGGCAAGGAAAGAACCATTGTCGCCAATCAGCGTGTCGTCGCCATCGCTGCCCTGCAAAACATCATTGCCCGCACCGCCGAACAGCACATCGTTGCCCGTGCCGCCCAGAATCAGGTCGTCGCCGCCGCCGCCATGCGCCCAATCGTTGCCCGCGCCGCCGATCAGCAGGTCGGCGTCGCCGACGTCCGCGTTGTATTCCCAGGAGCCGTTGTGGAAGACGCTGAGATAGGTCGTACCTGTTTCTTCCGGGATGACCTTCCGCTCAAGCATCCAATCCAGGTAGGCATCGGTGATCGTCGTATCGCCAAACAAATTGTCGTCGCCGGCCCCGCCGATCAGAATATCCCTGCCCAGCCCGCCGGCAAGCAGGTTGCCGCTGGCGCTGCCGATCAAGGTGTCGTCGCCGTCGTTGCCGGAAAGCAGGTCGGCGTCGCCCGGCACGGCCTCACCGGTTTCGCTGTTCTTGATCGCCGCTTCCAGCGTCAGCGTGCCGTCGTGGCTGGTGTCGGCGAAGAGCACGTCCTTGCCGACGCCGCCGGTGAGGAGGTCGCCACCGCCGCCGCCTTCGATCCAGCTACCGTCATTGTCAAAGCCATTGACGATGTCGCGGCCTTCGCCCATCTCCATGCGGTCCTTGCCGCCATTGCCATAAACGAAGTCGTTGCCGCCGCCGGTCTGGAAGACATCGTTACCCGGGCTGCCGCTGAATTCGTCGTTGCGATCGGGTTGTTCGATCAACGGCCGACCGTCCTTGCCGTCGGCGCGGATCGTGTTGCCGAACGCATCGTATTGGGGCTGGATGCTGTCTTTGCCCGGATCGCTGTCCCAGTCGGACAGATCGCCGACGAAGGTGGGGTCGCCGTTTGGCCTACCCGGCAGGTCGGGGATCAGGCGCAGCCCATAGCTGCCTCCGGCCGTCGCCGCCTTGGCGAAGTCGAAGTGCTTGAGGGTGAGGCTGTCGTTTTTGCCATCCGTGCCGTCGTTGAAGGTCAGGATCAGATCGTCGCCGTTGCGTATGGCGATGAAGGCATTGCTCCCGGTGCCGCCCGTCCAGGTGCCGTCGCCGGTTTTATAGCCGAGGGTGAACAGTTCTTCGTTGCGCTGGATGACCGCTTTGCCGTCGCTGTCGTGGATCGTGTCCTGGCCGTCGCCGGTGGTGAAGCGGTAGAGGTCGAGTCCTTCGCCGCCTTCCAGAGTGTCGTTGCCTTTGCCGCCGGTCAGCACGTCCAGGCCGCCCATGCCGTAGAGGTGGTCATTGAGGTCGCCGCCCTGTAGCACGTCGCGGCCGTTGCCGCCGAACAGGTAGTACTGATTTTCTTTATTCGACATATCCGCCTCGCCCAGGCTGCCATGTTGGACGATGACTTTCTGGCCGCTGTCGAGTTGCTTGTAGATGCGTTGGGCGGTGTTGGGCAGATCAGAGAGGCTGGCGGTGTCGCCCTGGACGATGGGCTCGTTCTCGCTCGCCGCTTGCAGCCAGTAGTTGAGAAAGTCGCCCCGGTCGGCGTACCAGGTGTCGCTGTAGTGGGCCTTGCTGGTGTCGGCGAGTCCTTTGTCCTCCTGCCAGTCGGTGTAGAGCTTGCCCCAGGCATCGCCGATGATGGTTTCGAGGCCAGGGCCGGAGAGACGGAAGGGGCTCAAGCTGTAGAGCGCCGCAAAGGCGCCGAAGTCGGTGTGGGCGCTGTCCTTGAGCGAGGCCGCCTGGCTGGCGGTGAGCGCGGTCAGGGTGAGTTTGTCTTGCAGCGCGGTATAGGCATTGCTGTCGAGCAGCTTGTTGAGCGCGTCGTAGAAGCTTTCCCGCCCGTTGAAGTTGACCCAGTTACCGTCGGCATCGGCATGGCCTCTGTCGTTCAGTTCGGCCCAGGTGTTGCCGTTGGGGTCGCCGCGCAGCGTCTTCCAGGCTTCCGAGCCGAGCAGTTGGATGCCCAGGGAATTGAGCACGTTTTCCAGCACATCGCCTTCGGCTTTGCCTTGGCCGCCCGAAACGCTGTCGGCTTTGAAGATGGAGGCGTTTTTGAAGATGGTGTCGACCGCTTTCAGCACCGTGTCGTTGCTGCGCTGGCTTTCCGGCAGGAGGTTGAGCAAAGCGTTCTGGATGTTCAGCGAATCGACGATGAGCATCAGGCTGTGGGTATCGCCGAAGTTGTTGTAGGTGTAGTCATTGATCGGCAGCAGCGCGCCGGTGTCCCAGAGGACGTCGAGGGTTCCCTTGATGACGTTGCCGCGCAGCAGCGGTTGATCCTCGATGAAGAGGTCGACGTTGATGCCGTGGTGCCATTGGGAATCGGACACCATCGCGGTTTGCTTGGTGGTGGTTTCGCGCCCGACGATGTCGTATTGGTTGTCGCGTAGCGGGGTGCCGTAGTCCTTGCCGAAGAACATGTTCCAGGCGCCGGCCGGGGTCGAGAGCGCCACGGTGTTGGTGGCCGCCCATTGCACGGCCATCTGGTAGGTAAAGCTTTCCTGGGCGATGTGCTGGTCGGGGATGGCGGCGGGGCCGCCGTCTTTGATGTCCTTGACGCCGTTCAGGTAGACGACGCCTTCCTTGAGGGTGACGAGGTTGTCGAGCGCTGTTTGCAGGAGCTTCTTTTCTGCGTTGAAGATTTGGAGTTGGTATTCGGTTGCGCCGAGGGGCAGCGCGATGTTGCCGAGCAGCGTGAAGTCGGCGGCGGTGGGTTTGTGGCCGTCGGCAAGACTCAAACGCAGTGCGTTGTAGGCATCGCGCAGTGCGGGGTTGGTGAATTTGAGGGCGATCTGGTCGGGGTGCTCGCGCATGGCGATGAAATCGGCGATGACGCTGGCCGGGGTTTTGCCATTGATGGTCTTGCCGACGCCCGCGCCGTTGAAGGTGACGACCCGGTTGAGTTCGTTCTGGTGCAGGAGGTTGAAGGCGGTGGCCAGATGGCCGGCCAGGCTGTAGCCGGTGACGTCGGGTTTGACGCCTGCCGGGATCAGGCCGGTGTTTTTGAGGGTCGCGTACCAGGCTTCCATGTCGGAGATTTGGCCCCAGGCCCAGCCGGTGGCTTTGATTTCCATGGAATTGGTCGCCAAGCAGTCACGGGCGGCGTCGTCGATGAATTCGGTGGAGCGGAAGCAGAGGACGAGTTCACTTGGGTTCGCCCTGTTCCTGAATAGCGTGCCACTGAAGCCGGTGGTGGTGTTGGAGATGTGGTCGACGACTTCCCATTGTGCGGCGAAGTCGGCCGCTTCCTGCGCGGTGAATTTGCTGGCGTGTTCGTTGCCGGTGGTGAGCCATTTGGGATCAATCAGCCCTTTGTAATGCCCATCAGAGAGGGTCAAGATTGTCGGGTTGCCCGGAGGAAGGGTCGCCGGATCATTGAGCTTGGTATCAAAGCCGTACAACGCCTCCGCAGCCATTTGCAGGTTGGCATATTTGAGCATTTCAGCAACGGTCGGTGTAGTCATGATTACTTCTCCCTCTTTGGAATCAGAATTTGGTCAACGAACATGCGGGTACTGTAGCTATCCCCGGTCATGTTCTGGTCTGGGCATATGCGATGGTTTAGCCACGTCATGGACTGGACGGGCTTATGGATGTAGCTCATGGCATAACGAGTCAGTTCACCCAACACTTCGTTCGTTTCCATGTCCAGCACTTTGACTGTGCTGCTCGCCACCCGCATTTCCCGCTCCTGCGGGATAACGTGATCCTCGAAGGTGACGGCGTAACGCGGTGGCGTAGGGCTTGGCGAGGGGATTTTAACCAGCGCGTTTTCTTTCACGGTGAACGGCTTTCCGTTTCCTCCGATCGTGGTAGAGGATATATGCGTGACTTCTTTGTATTCGAGCGTGTACCGATACCGCTGACCATCCTTGGGGTCGATGATTTCAACCCAACGGTAGCCGGGAAGATTGAGGCATTCGGTACAAAGGCCGTGAGGGTCTTTGCTGGAGTTGAGGGCACCACGAAACTTCGCGCCTTTGTCACGATGCTCATCCATCAAAAAAGACCGAATGTACCAATCGCCTGGTGAATCCCTCCCAAACGCCGCCCCCGGCAACATCGGGTCGGCCAGTTGCGAGCGACTCAACTCTGGCCGCACTTTCAACAGCAATAGCCCTTCCACATCCGGCACGGTCTTATTGATCTTGATCCCGGCCACCTTCTCGCATTTGTCTTTGAAATAGGCTTCCGCTTCATCAACCTTCGCCAGGTATTCCATCCGGTTGTTCGGGTTGTACGGCTGCGCTTTTGCCTCTCCCCGTTGCACCGCCTCCCGCCGTTCCGCCGCCTGCCGGATGGCCTCCTGCCGTTCCGCCTCATTCCGCTCCGCCAACCGCTTGTAATACCCCGGCCCCGGCGACCCGGCACAGCCCGCCAGCAAGAGACTGAGTAACAGCGCCCCTATCGTTGTCCGTTTCATGCCGCTTGCCTCCAATGACCGTCATTCGCGACATCCCCGCGTAGCGCCTTCCAGGCTGCGGGGCCGAGCAACTGGGTGCCCAGGGCGTTGAGGAGGTTTTCCAGGGGATCGCCTTCGGCCTGGCCTTGGGCGCCAGACACACTGTCGGCTTTGAGGTTGGAGGCGTTTTTGAGGATTTGCTTCATCGTTTCTTGCATCGCCGGGGTGTTGCGCTGGTCTTCCGGCAAGAGGTTGAGCAGCGTGTTCTGCACGTTCAGCGAGTCGATGATCAGGGTCAGGCTGTGCGTGTCGCCGAAGTTGTTGAGTTTGAATTGGTCGCGCAGCAGGTTGACCTTGCCGCCGAGCAGATCGTAGAGGACGCCGGAAAGGAAGCTGCCCCGGGTAAACGGCTGATCCTCGATGAAGATGTCGGCGTTTTCGCCATAGTGGTATTGCGAGTTGGCAACGGCCGACCAGGACATGAGGCCCGTGGTTTCCTTGCCGACGAGTTCGTATTGGTTCGTGATGACCATCAGATCGCCGGGTTTCTTTTGGTCGAGGTTGTCGAGGTCGTTGATGAGGTCGGCGCCTATCGTCCGCTGGCTGGCGAAGTAGATGGCCAGGCGATAGCCGAGCGTCATGGCGTCGATTTCACCATGGGGCACGACCTTGATCGGGGTGTCGCCCTGGTTGGGGGTGACGCCGGAGGTGAAGCCCTGGATGCGGGCGGCGTCGGTTTGTAGTTCGACGATGACTTTGAGGGCGGTTTCCAGGGGCTGGAGTTCTTTGGTGATCCGCTCCCGGTGGGCAAGCTCGGATTCGTTGCCGAGAATGATGACGCTGGTTTTTACGGCTTGCAGTTCTTGCAGCGCTTTTTGGGCGTCCCAGGTGTTGTTGAGGTTTTGGATGAGTTTGGCGTAGTAGTCCCTGGATTCCTGTTCTTCCAGATTGAGCTCGGCTTTACGCGCGTCTTCGCTGTTGCGCAGGAGGTTGAAGTAGTCGAGGACTTCTTGCAGGGTGCCGCTCTTGATGCCGCCGACACCGGCGCCGTTGAAGGTGTAGACCTGACCGCCATTCGCCATCAATTCCGCGTTGTGCAGCAGGTTGAACGCGGTGGCCAGGTGGCCGCCGAGGCTGTAGCCGGTGACGTTGAGCGGCCCGTCGATCTGGCTCTTGATGCTGGCGTACCACGCTTCCATGTCGGAAATCTGGCCCCAGGCCCAGCCGGTGTCGTGGACTTCCTTCTCGTTGGTCGAGCTGCTGTCGCGGATGGCGTCGTCGATGAATTCCGTACTGCGGATGCTGAGGACGTATTCGTTGGTGGTTTTGTGTCGGAATAGCGTGCCGGAGAAGCCGTCCGACAAGTATTCAATAAAATCAACTGGTTGAAATTGATTTTCTGTTTTGTGCTGCATTGCGCACTGCATTAAATCGGCCATTGAATTGGGTTGCTCAAAGTGTACCCGTGTCGCTAAAAGCGGGCCATCGAGATGTTTGATTTCGGCAACAGCTCGTATCACGCCATCGCCACGAACTGCGCCCGCAACGTGGGCGAATCAACCTGCCCGATGTCGCGCCGCCATGCCTCATAGGCTCTGGCGTCAAAGCTGTGAATCACGACCTCGACGCCCTCCTGCTGCATGGCCCAGCGCACGCGCGCGAGGATGGCCGCATGGAACGTTACCGGAAAACCGGCCATATCCGACTGATACCGATCCATGTCAGTGGCGTCCTGATAGCGGATCAGCAGTACAGGCTCTTGGGGTATTCCGTGCTTGGCTATCCACGACTGAATCACTTCAATCTCGTGCGCGACCGCTTGAGCGGCCACTCGCTCAAGTTCCTCGAACAAGACACGGACATCATCGGGTACGTCATCGAGCCGGGCTTCCCAGTAGCGGGCCGTGCGCTCTTGTACGTTGCCCGCCTCGGCCAGCCAAGCAATCGGGATGCCCAATGCTTCGCGGAGGGTTTTCAGGGTGGCGCCGTTCATTGACATGCTGTACTCCTCAAGCGTGGCTCGCGCCAATCGCAAGCCAGCCACCAGAATATTTCCGAAATCGGAAATCATCAAGAAATTTTGGGGCATTGCCATTGTTTTTAGCCGAACAGCGGTCGTTGCGGTTGCGCTACAGATTTATCCCCGAAAACTGTGGATAAGCCTGTGGGCCGTGGCTGAACGGTTATCGCAGCATCCTGATGCGGCAGAGTTTTTGTGCCAATGCCCAAGGATTGGGCGGGACTGGTTCTGTGGGTCTGTGCTGGCGAACAGATCGCCGGTCATAGGCGAGACATGGGTTGGCGTACATGCAATCTCGTCGAGCTGGTTCATTGGGTCGACCGGTATCGGCCCGGAGCGGTCATCAGGTAGATACGCTGGATGGCTGCTTCGGTCCGCTTATCGTCGATCCGTTGCTGGCTGGTTCAGCCCGAGTGGATCAAGCCAGCACGCTGCGTAGTATTTGGGGTGCAGCGCTGGATGCACTGCGAACCTCGGTCAGCGACTCATCGAGATTCCGGACCTGGCTGCCCCCGAATCCTGGCATGAAGCATTTCGCCTGCAAGGCCAGTTCCCCGCCGTCGGGCAGCTTGACAAGGCATTCGACCCCTTGGTCAGACCCTGCGCCTTTGCGGAAGAAGGTCGCACCCGAAGGCCGCGGTTCCAGCACAGCTCTTCAAAATCCAGGTACTGGAACCCGCCGTGGGCGAGGATGCGTGAAAAGTCGACCGATGGCGGCATGGTGTCACATTCAGCGTTTATGTCTGCCTCGGGTTGATCCCTACTACAATGTTGTCTCAATCTCGACAAGACAGCGACATCGCATTATCTGAACAAGTCATCCGCAGTACAGCCATGCACCCAAGCGAGGATTCGCCGTTGCCGATCGGCACTCAACAAACGCTGGCGCCAGCGGAAGGCGAGCGCCGAGCGATACGCGGCTATCTTGGTCAATACGAGAAGGCTGGCGCGGCAATCTACGTGGAGTTGGAGCGCGGCCAACTGCTTTGGATCGGTGTCGCCGATCGGAGTGCAGGCATCGCGGACGATTTGGTGCTCGGGTTCGACGGACTAGTGGTGGGCCACCAATTCAAGACAGCCAGGTTTCCGAGGGCGTTTACAGTTGAGACGCTCTTCACCGGAGCCAGTGGCCTGCTGAAGCCACTGGTCCGCGCGTGGCAGAGTTTGTGTAAGGCGAATCCTGGTTCGCGCGTGGAAATCCGTCTGGTCGTAAATGACTACCCGTCAATCAAGGACAGACTTGGCGACGCCGCCCCTGCGCACAGTGCAGCCTTTCTAAACGAGTTCGAACGCTTCCCCAGCCGCTCCTTGCTGGAATGGCGTGCCTCCAGTTGGAGCCGCCTGATCGATCTGTTGCGTCAGACATCTGGCTTGGACGATGATGACTTCGAGCGGTTCTTCCATGCCTTGTACGTGCTACACGGCGTGGCGGCGGATTTCGTGCAGTTTTACAAGCTCAGCGCGGAAAAGGCGCGATTGGTAGCCGAGATCGCCAACGTGCTGCCGAAGTTGGTCACCGACGCACGAGATAAGGATCGTTGGTCCCGCGAGGAACTGCTGCACGAGCTCGGATGGAGGGACCCCGACAAGACGCGCCATCTGCATCGATTCCCTATCGGGGCTTACGTCCAGCGCAACCGAGATACCGAGATCGCCCTACTGCAGGTGCTGCGCGCCATCGATCAAGGTTACATGGCGCTCCTCGGTCCCCCGGGCTCGGGCAAGTCCACTTTGCTGCAGATGGCGCTGGCCACCGAACCTAATGTCCGTCTGGTGCGCTATTTGGCGTTTATACCGGGCGCTGCGCAAGGAGTGGGGCGAGGAGAAGCCGACGACTTCCTGGAGGACATCGCCGCGCAGATGCGCAGCGGCGGTCTGTCGGGCTTGCGCCTGCGGGACAGCTCCCAACATGAAAGGCGCGAGCAGTTCGGTGCGCTTTTGAGGCAGGCCGGCGAGCGCTACGAACGCGATGGCGTGCGTACGATCATCGTAGTGGATGGACTCGATCATGTGCTGCGGGAAGAGCGGCCGACGCACTCGTTGCTGGCCGAACTGCCGCTGCCAGCCGCGATACCCACTGGCGTTATCTTCGTGCTCGGCACCCAGCGCCTCGATCTCGCGCATCTGAAGCCTGCAGTGCAGGAACAAGCGGCGATGTCAGGCCGACTTGTGACGATGCGCCCCTTGGGACGTGACGCAGTGGCGCAAATGGCAGACGCGTTCGGTCTCGCCCTGACCATTTCACGCCAGCGTCTGAACGAACTCAGCCATGGACACCCTTTGGCGACCCGATACCTGATCCAGGCCCTGCTGAGTGCAGACGAGCCCGGTCGGACATGCTTGCTCGATGGAGGAATGGCTTTCGACGGGGACATCGAATCGGTGTACGCGTCGGCTTGGCGGGAAATCGCCAACGATCTCGATGCCATGCACGTGCTCGGGTTCATCGCTCGGGCCGAAGCGCCCATGCCGCTGACGCTGCTCGCCACAACAGTGGAGGAGCGGGCAATTGAGCGCGCACTCTTGACTGCCCGCCATCTGCTGAAAGAAACGCCGCATGGCTGGAGCGTCTTCCACAACAGCTTCCGTCTGTTCATCCTCTCCAAGCCGCGCATGCGTCTCGGAAGCGTTGACCACGCCTACCCCCAGCGCGTGTACCGCGATCTCGCGCAGTTGGCGCGCAATGCACCTGCGGACTCGCTGCAGCGCTGGCTTGAGCTGCGCTACCGCGCGCGCGCGGGTGACCGCGACGATGTCCTGGCGCTAGCAACGCCTGCGCGATTTCGGCAGCAGTTGGCCCAAGGGCGTGCCGTTTCCGAGATCGAATCCGACATACGCCTGGCCTTGCTCGCGGTCCGCTCCACGCTCGATGCCACGATCGTCACGCGGCTACTGCTGTGCCTCGCTGAACGACCACCTACTGAAGTAGGTGGGTTCGCGCGGGTCGTAGGGGACTGAAGTCCACCCGCTTCGCTCCCCGCGCTAAAACCCGCCCCATCAACCG
>Ga0209628_10004141_pt1 | contig 10396 bp, 10 predicted proteins | sample TergutCu122P4_FD_187285 | JGI IMG/M metagenome (GOLD analysis project Ga0209628, IMG submission 187285) | Cubitermes ugandensis P4 segment gut microbial communities from Kakamega Forest, Kenya - Cu122 P4 (SPAdes) (version 2) | ecosystem: Host-associated > Arthropoda: Insects > Digestive system... | reverse complement strand
GCGCCAGCCGCGTGTGAAGGCGGCGGGGGCGCGCCCGGCGATGGCGAGGATGAGCAACTGCATCGTGGTGACGCTGGGGTCGCCCCAGAGGCCGCGCAGCGCCCCGGCGAGCGACAGGTCGCGCCAGGGGATCAGCGCGGCCAGCCCCAGCGCGAGCGCCAGCCAGAGCAGGCGGCGCGGCAGCAGGCGGGCCAAGAGCCAGGCCAGCAGCAATGCTTGCGCCAACAGCAGAGCCTGAGCGTGCGGGATCATCGCGCGGCTCCCAGCGCGGCGGGCGCAAAGCGCAGATGGGCGATGGTTTCGCGCCGCCAGGTGTAGGCCAGGTGGATCATGCCGGTATCATCCTGGATGAGCGAGGGGTAGGAATAGCCGGTGTCTTCCCCGCCCGCGCCGCTCTCGACCAGTTGCGGCGGCGACCAGCTTTGGCCGCGATCCGCCGATACTTGCAGGGCAAGCTGGCGGCGTCCGTGTTCGTCGGGGTTGAGCGCCAGCAGCAGGCGGCCGTCGGCGAGGCGCAGCAGGGCGACGCTGGCGTTGGGATTGGCCAGTTCGGTGGCGACGGCGCTCGTCCAGTGCGCGCCGCCGTCGGCGCTGCTGGCCATGTGCACGCGGTGCTTGCGGCTGGCGTCGCGCATCAGCGCGATGATGTCGTTCGCAGCGAAGGCCGCCGCCGACGGTTGCAGCAGCCCGGCGCTGCCCGGCAGGCGCTGTTTGTCGACGATCTGCCCGGCGGCGTCGAAGCGCAGCCATTCCGGGCGCTTGGCGATGAATTCGTGATAGACCGGCAGCGCGACGCCGCCGTCGGCCAGCGGCAGCGGCGAAGAGCGCACCAGCGTCGAGATGTTGAAGAAGGGCGAGGTCAGCAGCCGCCGCGCCGGCGACCAGGTCAGGCCGCCGTCGTCGGACCGGCTATGATTGATGGCGCTGGCCGCCCAGCCGCCGTAGCCGACGCTGACGAACCACAGGTGCAGCCGGCCCGCGCCGTCGCGCCACAGCACCGGGTTGCCGAGCTTGCCGACGCGCCGCCCGGTGTCGCGCTGCACGCCGGCGCGGGTCATGATGGCGCGGGCTTCGCTCCACGCCTGGCCGTCGAAGCTGGCAAAGACGATATTGACATCCGCCGCGCCTTCGCGGCTGCCGGCGAACCAGGCGGCGGCGACGCGGCCCCCGCCCAGGTCGGCGAGACTGGCGCTGTGCGCCGAAGGCGCCGGGTTGACCAGCAGGCGGCGTTCCATGCCGCCGGCCGCCGGCGCGGGCGCCGGGGTTGTCATTGCCATATGCACCGCCGGTTGCGGCAGCGGCCCCAGCGCCGGCAGGGCCAGCGCCACGGCGGCGGCGAACAGCGCCAGCGGGGCATAGTGTTTGAGAGAGCTTCCGGTCATGGCAATACCTCGAACAGCAGCACCGTCGACATCAGCGGCTGCGGGCTGCGCTCCTCCCAGGCCCGCCGCCAGTCGTCGCGCGTCGCGCCCGCCCTGGAAAAGCGGATGCCGGAACCGGACGAGATCAGCGCCTGATAGTCGAGCCGCAGGGCGGCGCGCAGATCGAGGTCGGCCAGGCGTTTTTCCAGCCCGGCGCGCTCCTCGGCCCGCACGGCGAGCAGCGTGCCCGGCGCGACGGGGAGATCGAGATTGCGACCGAGCGGGCGCTGTTCCAGCATGGGCAGCAGGGCCGGCTGCATGTCGCCGTAGAGGATCACCGGCTTGCCATGCGCCAGGGCAAACACCGCCTGCGGCACGCGATTGACGCCGAGGGCGGGAAAGGCGACGCCCCAGCCGACGCTCCACAGCAGCGCGGCGCTGAGGGCGAGGTTGAGGGGAATCGAGGTGAATCGCCAGCCCACCGGCGCGGGATGCCACCAGACGGCCAGGAACAGCATGCCGGCGAGCGCCAGCGGCAGCCAGCCGCCGAGTTGCCAGCGCCACAGCAGCAGCGCCAGCGCGGTGGCCGGCAGCGCCAGCAGCAGGCTGCCCAGGCGCCGGCCCCAGGCGGCGGCGCCGGATTCGAGCGCGAAGGCGGCAAGCAGCGCCAGCGCGGGCAGGGAGCCGATCAGATAGCGGTCGAAACTGCGGATGAAGAAAAAGGGCGTCAGCGTCGCCAAGAGCCAGACGGCGGCAAAGCGCGCCGGCGCTTCACGGCGCAGCGGCCGGAGTCCTTGCAGGGCGACGAAGGTCCACGGCAGCGCCAGGCCGGCGATGCCCAGCAGCGCGCCGCCGGAAAGGCCGAGTTGGCGGGATTCCAGTTCATCCTGGGCGACGCGCGCCAGTTCCGCGCCGTAGAGGTCGCGCGCTTGCAGATACCAGAAGGCCGGCAGCGCCAGGCTCAGCGCCAGCATCACGAGATGCGCGCCCCAGCGTTGCCGGAGCGCCGCGAGCGTCTCCCGGCGCGTCGCCCACAGGGCCAGCAGGCCGCCGCCGCAAGCGACGAAGGCGACCGGCCCCTTGGTCATCAGCGCGGCGCACAGGCACAGCGCCGCGCCCAGCAGGGCGGCGAGGCGCGGCCGGTCGAGCCAGGACAGATAGCAGCACAGCGCGGCGACGGAGAGGGCCGCGACGGGCACGTCGAGCATCAGCCGGCGCGATTCGGAGGCCATGCCGCTCATGCCCAGCAGCACGGCGGCGGCCACGAGGCCGGTCTGCCAGCGCCCGGTCAGGCGGCGGCCCAGCCAGGCCGTGCAGGCCAGCAGCAGCAGCGCGAAGGCGACGGTGATGGCGCGCGCGGCGGCGAACGACGGCCCGCACAACTCGAAACTGGCGCGCCCCAGCCAGTACAGCAGGGGCGGTTTTTTCAGGCGCGGCGCGCCGTCGATGAAGGGAATCCACCAGCGGTCGTCCTGCATCATCTCCAGCGGCACGCGCAGGCCGAGCAGGTATTCGTCCTTGCCGGTCAGGCCGGTCGGCGAGGCGATGCCGAGGCCGAGCAGGCCGGCGGCAGCGGCCAGGCAGCCGAGGATGAGGGCGGGAGCGGGTCTAGTCGGCGGCATCGCTCTTTTCGACCAGCACGTCTTCCATGACGAGGTAGCGCAGGTCGCAGCCGAAGAACATGTTCAGGGCGTCATCCGGCGAGCAGATCATCGGCTCGCCCCGGCGGTTGAGCGAGGTGTTGAGCACGACGCCGTTGCCGGTGAGCCTTTCCATTTCGACCATGAGATCGTAATAGCGCGGGTTGAATTCGCGCCGCAGCACCTGGGCGCGGGCCGTGCCGTCCTCGTGCACCACTTCGGGCACGCGCGATTTCCATTCTTCGGTGACCGGAAAGGTGAAGGTCATGAAGGGCGCCGGATGGGTCGAGCCGAGCATCCGCGGGCCGACGGTGTCGAGCATCGACGGGCAGAAGGGCCGCCAGCGTTCGCGGAACTTGATCTGGGCATTGATGCGGTCGGCGACGCCGGCGACGCTCGGGCAGCCGAGAATGGAGCGCCCGCCCAGCGCGCGCGGGCCGAATTCCATGCGCCCCTGAAACCAGGCCACCGGGTGGCCGTCGGCGAGAATCCGCGCGATGCGCTGCGGCACATCGTCGATTCTGCGCCAGGCCGGTTTCGCCGGGTGGCGCTGACAGGCGGCGATGATCTCCTCGTTGCCATAGGCGGGGCCGAGATAGACATGCTCCATTTTTTCGACCGGCGCGCCGCGCGCCACCGAGACATGGGCCGCCGCGCCGATGGCCGTGCCGGAATCTCCGGAAGCGGGCTGGACGAACAGTTCCCGGAGTTCCGGGCGGGCGATGATCCGCTGGTTGAGCTTGACGTTGAGCGCGCCGCCGCCCGCGAAGGCCAGCCGCCCCGTTTCCCGGATGATGTCGCCGAGATAGTGATCCATCATTTGCAGCGCCAGATCCTCGAACAGCTTCTGCATGCTCGCCGCGTAATGAATGTAGGGATCGTCGGCGATGTCGCCGTGGCGCATCGGCCCCAGCCAGTCGATCAGCCTGGGCGAGAAGTAATAGCCCTTGCCCTGTTCCTTGTAGCGGCGCAGGCCGATCACGTTGGCATAATCGGTATTGACGGTGAGTTCGCCGTTCTCGAATTTCGCCAGGCGCGAAAAATCATGGCGCGCCGCATCGCCATAGGGCGCCATGCCCATGACCTTGTATTCGCCATCGAGCATCTCGAAGCCGAGATACTCGGTGATGGCCCCGTACAGGCCGCCGAGCGAATCCGGGTCGTAGAATTCCTTGATCTTGTGGATGCGCCCGCCCTCGCCCCAGCCGAAAAAGGTCGTCGCGTACTCGCCCTTGCCGTCGATGCCGAGGATGGCGGTTTTCTCCGCGAAGCCGGAGCAGTGATAGGCCGAAGACGCATGCGCCAGATGATGCTCCACCGGCGCGAGATCGACCCTGGCCGGATCGAAGCCGAGTTGGCCCAAGCAGGCCAGGATGCGCTCGCGGTAGCGGCGATAGCGGCGATTGCCGTTGAAAATGGCATCCAGCGCCCGATCCGGCGCGTACCAGTAGCGTTTGGCATAGTGCCAGCGAGCCGGGCCGGCGAGGCTGATCGGCGCGAGCGGTATGGCGACGGCGGTCACGTCGCCGGGTTTGACGCCGGCGAAATCGAGGCAGAACTTCGCGGCCTCATAGGGCATGCGGCCCTTGGCATGCTTGTCGCGGATGAAGCGTTCTTCCTCGGCGGCGGCGACGAGCTTGCCGTCGATATAGAGCGCGGCGGAAGGATCATGCGACAGCGAGCCGGAGAGGCCGAGAATGGTCAATGCCACGGTCTCAACTTTCCCAGGCGTCCAGAAACGCTCGCCAGTGCGGCTGTTGCATGTCTTCCAGCGCGGCGCGCACCCGCGCCATTTCAGCGGCATAGGCGTCCCCGCTCAAGGCGCCGCGCAAACGCTGGAAACGCAGGTAGACGAGAAAGGTGTTCACCACGTCGGTCTCGCAGTAGTCGCGTATCTCGTCGATGCGGCCTTCCTGCCAGGCGCCCCAGACGGCGGAACCGTCCATGCCGAGCTTGCCCGGCAGGCCCATCAGCTTGGCCAGTTCGTCGAGCGGCGCGTTGGCCCGCGGCTGGTAGAGGGCGAGCAAATCCATCAAGTCGAGGTGACGCGCATGGTAGCGGTTGATGTAGTTGTTCCACTTGAAATCGCGGTCGTCCTCGCCCTGATCCCAGTAGCGCGGCGCGGCGATGCCGTGAATGAGGCTGCGATAGTGCAGCACCGGCAGATCGAAGCCGCCGCCGTTCCAGGAGACGAGTTGCGGCGTGAATTTTTCGATGCCGTCGTAGAAACGCTGCACGATGGCGGCTTCCTTGAGCTTCGGCTCGGCCAGCGACCAGACGGTGAAGCGCTCGCCCTCGCGCAGGGCGCAGGAGATGACGGCGATGCGCTGCAAGTGCAGCGGCAAAAAATCGCTGCCGCTGGCCGCGCGCCGTTTCTGGAAAGCAAACTCGGCCACCTCATGATCGGCAAGACTGTCCGGCAAATCGTGCAGCCTGCGTATGCCGGCGACATCTGGAATCGTTTCGATATCGAAGGCGAGAACGGGGGTCATGGCGCCGCTCCGGCCGGGGGCGGCGCTGCGGGAACCGCGGGCGCGGCGGGATCAGCCGGATCCGCCGGCTCTGCCGCTTCGGCTGGCTTGTCCGGCGCCTCCGGGAAATAGACGTGGAGGTTAACGCAGCCGGCAAGCAGCGCAGTCAACACAAAAGACAAGAGAATTTTCATCATTGAACGAGAACATCGGAGCGGCCGGCGACCAGTTCGCGGATACGCGCCACCAGCGCCTCCCAGTCGATGCGCTGATTGTAGCCGATGATGCTCACCGACGGCACGCCGACGCCGCGCATCAGCACGACGCCGTCGCCCTGGCGCTCGACGCCATCCAGCATGCAAATGCCATCTTTCAGCGTGCAGCCGAAGCCGATGCGCTCATAACGCAAGCTCAAGCCGGATCGCTCCGGGATGCGCGCCAGCACCTGCGGCTCGCCGTCCTTGCCCAAGGCGGTGATGTCTTGCAGCGCGCCCAGACTGAGCTGGCGCGGATAATCGCCTTCGCTGCTGGCGATGCGCGCCTCGAAACGCACGGGCCGCCAGCCCCGCATGCGCAGATTATGCAAATCGGCATCGAAGCGCCCTTCGATGGCGCCGAAGGCAAAGGTGCGCGTGAGCATGCCCAGATCGAGATTGCGCGCCGTCACCTCGGCGAGAAAACGGCGCTTCTCGCTGAACGGATCGACCATGCGCAGCCGATGCACGATAATGCCGCCGTCAAAGACATTGATGCTGATCGCGCCATCGAGCCGCAGCAGGCCCGGCTCGTAAGTGATGCGCGGAATCTCCGCCGTCAGGTTGCCGGCCATCTCCGGCAGCTTCAGCGCAAGCGACAGCTTGGGCATGGAAACATCTTCGATGCCGCCGGCGAATTCCCCGCGCCAGCCGGATTCGCCTTTCGTGAAATGCAGGTTGTTGATCAACAAACGGCCATCGAGCAGCGGTGCGACAAGATTCGTCACCCTGGCATCGTTGCCTTCGAGTTTCAGGGGCAGCCTGAACCCGCCGACCGGCAAATCGCCAAAACGGCCCTTGGTGACGCTGAATTCGGCATCAGTCGCCGCATGCGCCTCCCAGGGGATGCTCGCATTGACGCCATCCAGTTCGAGATAGCCCGTGCCGTCGGCCAACCGCGCGTCTTCCAGCCCGGCATAAAAACGCTGCAACTTCTGCGCCTTCCACTCCGCCGACACGCGGCCATGACCGGACACCTCCCAGACGGGAAAATCGAGCGTGGTGAACCACGGCTGGAGCCAGTCGCGCATCGCCGCGCCAAGATCAACGCGGTCGGTGATGAAGCCGCCGTCAATCGCCTCGGCCCGCTCGCGGTCCCAGAGCAGGCTGGCGGTCACACTGCCCAGGCCGGCGACATCCAGCCGCGCCAGAGAAATATTCAGCGTTTTGTCATCAAGCGCGCCCTCGGCTTCCATGCGCACGCCCGCCGCCCGCCGCCAGGGGGCGCGATACAACTCCCCCTGCGGCCAGTCGAAACGGGCATTCCAGCGCCAGCCCTCGCCCTCGCGCTGGGCCGTGGCGTTGAGCGTGAAGTCCATGTTCTTCGCGGTGAGATCACCCTCGCGGGTGGCGAACTCAAGGCCATGCGCCGCGAGATCAAGCCGCGCCTGCCCCCCTTCCATGGCAATGGCAAGATCAAACTTGCCCTGCGGCCGCCAGCCGCGCAGACGTTTCACGAGCGGCGAAAAGGCAACCGCATCGACATCGCGCAAGGAGAAATCAAGAAAACCGTCCGCCCGCCAGGCGAAAGAGAACGGCAGCGCCGGACGGTCGCGGCCGCGATCATCCTGACGATGCAAGGCGCCGCGCGGACAATCAAGACGGCGGCCATCGAAATAAAAACCCGAACAATGCAGCCGCAGCGCGCGATATTCGGTATCGCCGATCTTGAGACGGCCAAGGCGAATATCCGCCTCGCCTTGATGCACGGCATCGAAAGCGATACTGGCCTCCTCCGCCTCAAAAGCAGCGTGATGAATCGAGCCAAGAGAAAACGTCACCTGCGCCGCGTTGCAAGACAGGGACACGAAGAAAGTCAGCCCCCAGAGGACGGCATGGACGGCAAAAACAGCGAGAAATCCGCCGCGTCTCATATTGGAACGGTCTTGGCGATGGGGTTGATCCAGCGCAATGTCTTGAAGCGGCTGAAATCGCCGTCTGTTGAACAAAGCGCGGCGCCGTGCTCAATGGCCAGCGCGGCAAGATGCGCATCCGTCGTGAGATTTCCGGCAGTCTGAACTTTTGCGATCAGATCGCGCAGCAACGCCCAATGCTCTTTGCCGGGGGAAATTTGAACAACATTGGGAAACGCGAACAACGCGTCCAGGAAGGCCAGCGCCTCTTGGGGCGCAAGGGGAGTCGTCATGGCGCGCGGATTGGTTGCGATGCGCAGAAACCCCAGCGCGGTAACCCACGGCACGCCGAGGGTTTCCTCACTCGACAACGCGGTATCGAGCCATTGCCTCACCGCAACATGATGCGCGCTCGCTCGATTCACGGCGTAGAGCATCACGTTAACATCAACAATTTTCACGGTCGTTGCTGACGAGAGGCCAGCTTGCGCAGAACGTCGTCGTCGTCCAGCGCCGCGGCAAGATGTCTGGCTTTATCAAGGTTGATCAGCGGTTCCCCCATGTCATATGCCGGCAGTGGCATGGATGAGGCTGCCGGTTTGGCTGCACTCTCCAACCCGCGCCGCAGCGCCCCGGCCACCACTTCCTTGAAAGGCACGCTGCGCTTGGCGGCCTCGGAGCGAAGCCGCTTGAGGATGTGAGCGTCGATATCAATGGTTGTTCGCATAAGATTGATGCTAACGCATCACGTATTTCGTGTCAATGCATCAGTCATTGTGAAGCGGCGCTTGCCAACTATCTTTGACGCAAAACCTCTGTGACGACGGGATAAATCCCGCCCTGCCGCTCAAGCCGGAAACACGCCCGTGGACAGGTAGCGGTCGCCGCGATCGCAGATGATGGTGACGATCGTCGCGTTGCGGGCGCGTTCGGCCACGCGCAGGGCCACGGCGAGCGCGCCGCCGGAGGAGATGCCGGCGAAGATGCCTTCCTCGCGCGCCATGCGCCGCGTCATCTCCTCGGCATCGGCCTGGCTGACGGGTTCGAGACGGTCGATGCGCGTCTTGTCGTAGATTTTCGGCAGGTATTCCGGCGGCCATTTGCGGATGCCGGGAATCTGCGCGCCTTCTTCCGGCTCGCAGCCGATGATCTCGATGTCAGGATTTTTTTCCTTGAAGAAGCGCGCGCAACCCATGATGGTGCCGGTGGTGCCCATGCTGGAGACGAAGTGGGTGAGCGTGCCTTGCGTGTCGCGCCAGATTTCCGGCCCCGTGCCTTCGTAGTGCGCGAGCGGATTGTCGGGGTTGGCAAACTGGTCGAGCATGATGCCCTTGCCCTCAGCGACCATTTTATCGGCAACGTCGCGCGCCATTTCCATGCCGCCTGATTTCGGCGTGAGCACGATGCGCGCGCCGAAAGCGCGCATGGTTTGCCGCCGCTCGACGGAGAGATGCTCGGGCATGATGAGGGTCATGCGGTAGCCGCGCATCGTCGCCGCCATTGCCAGCGCAATGCCAGTGTTGCCGCTGGTGGCTTCGATGAGGGTGTCGCCGGGTTTGATGTCGCCGCGCTTTTCGGCGCGCAGGATCATGGACAGCGCCGGGCGGTCCTTCACGGACCCGGCGGGATTGTTGCCTTCCAGCTTAACGAGGATGAGGTTGCCGCGCCGCTCGTTGTCGATGCCGGGCAGGCGCTTCAGACGCACGAGCGGCGTGTTGCCGACAAAATTTTCCAGCGTTTCATTCATGCTCAAGTCTGGCCTGGATGTAGCGGCCGACGCCTTCTTCGACGCTGGCAAAGGGCGCGGCATAGCCCGCCTCGCGCAAACGCGAGACGTCGGCCTCGGTATGACTTTGGTATTTCCCCTTCAGCGCCTCGGGGAAGTCGATGTATTCGATGATGCCGCGCTGGCGCAGTTCGGCCAGCGTCAGCGGCGGTTCTCCGGCGGCGGCGCGGCAGGCGTTGACGGTCGCCACGGCAACGTCATTGAACGACTGCGCGCGCCCGGTGCCAAGGTTGTAAATGCCGGAGCGCCCGGTGTCGAGAAAATGCATATTGACTTTAACCACGTCGTCGATGAAAACGAAATCGCGCCGCTGCTCGCCATCGGCATAACCGTCGCAGCCCTCGAAAAGTTTCACCCGCCCTTCCGCCCGGTATTGATTGAAAAAATGAAACGCCACCGAAGCCATGCGGCCCTTGTGATGCTCGCGCGGGCCGTACACATTGAAATAGCGGAACCCGGCGATCTGCGCAGAAAAGTCTGCCGCCGCAAGACGGCGCCGCACGATCTGATCGAAGAGAAATTTGGAGTAACCATAGACGTTGAGCGGCGATTCGAACTCGCGCGACTCGCGGAACACCCGCCCCGCGCCATAGACCGAGGCCGATGAGGCGTAGAGGAAAGGCACGCTCTGGTCGAGGCAGAAATCGAGCAGGCTCACGGAATAATGGTAGTTGTTCTCCATCATGTAGCGGCCATCCGTCTCCATGGTGTCGGAGCAGGCGCCCTGATGCAGTACGGCCTCGATGGCGTCGTCCAGTTCGCCCGCCGCCAGCGTCTCGATGAATGTTTCCTTGTCGAGATAGTCGGCGATCTCGCAGTCGACGAGATTGCGGAATTTGTCGGCGCGCGTGAGATTGTCGACGGCGATGATGTCGGTGATGCCGCGCTCATTGAGCGCCTTCACCAGATTGGAACCGATAAAACCGGCAGCGCCGGTAACGACGTAATACATTTCAGCCTCTCGTAATCAAAGCGCGGCGCGCAATTCCTCGCGCGTCGCAACCGCCGTGCCGAGCTTGCCGACGACAATG
>Ga0209628_10004140_pt1 | contig 10397 bp, 4 predicted proteins | sample TergutCu122P4_FD_187285 | JGI IMG/M metagenome (GOLD analysis project Ga0209628, IMG submission 187285) | Cubitermes ugandensis P4 segment gut microbial communities from Kakamega Forest, Kenya - Cu122 P4 (SPAdes) (version 2) | ecosystem: Host-associated > Arthropoda: Insects > Digestive system >... | reverse complement strand
CCCGGGCAAGTTTACTCAAAACCTGTTTCAGGTGCCGAAGAACTATCTTTAGTTGCGTTAAAAGCAGGAAATATTACCGGCACTGCACCTAATCAAATATTGGCAAGCGTGAATGGTACAGGAACAATTCTTGGAACTACGGCTGCGATTTCAAATAGAACCGTAATTATTGAGGCAGATTACGACGTATCGGTTTATGTTTTAAACTCTGCAAACAACAACGGTGATGCCACCATTGTGCTGCCGGTTCCGACTTGGGGCTCAGATTATTATCATATATCCAGAACACCTAGTAAAGGTAATGATGGATTTGGTATCGTTGCCGCTGAAAATGGTACAACGGTTACTATTTCCCGTTCTAGTGTTTCTCCTTTTAATGGCGGCGTCTATGCAAGTTTTACGTTAAATGCTAATCAAAGTATGTCCGGCATTTTTCCGGCTGGTATAGACGCCTCAGGATGGGAGATACTCGCTACTAAACCCATCGGATATTTCGTCTTTACCGAAGAAATAAATTTGGGAGGTAGTTCGAGTGCGTATTTTGAGCAGATAATGGCAAATACAAAATGGGGTGCTGTTTTCTTAGTTCCAATGGTTAATTCGGGAGACCGCGTGAAGATAGTAAATGCCAAATTAGCACCCACACAAATAGACTACTATTATAACTCTACAACCCCGACAACCATTACCTTGCAGGCAGGGGCATTTATGGAATTAACAGCCACGGCAAACAATTCAAGTTATTATATAAAGTCACAAAATGCAATAGAAGTTGCTTTGCAAAGGAGTACAGTCATAACTTCCTCACCTTTCGCCAACAGCACGGTACCTCGTCCCTCTATGAGCAACGTACCGTCTTTGTATCAGGCAATAGAGTCTATTACAATTGCTCCTTTTAACGTTCCAAGTGATATGAATAACGGTCATTATGCTATTGTGGTAGCACCCTGGGGTACCCGCGACTCAACAAAGGTAACATTCGGAACCACAACGCAGAGATTAACCAACACTTTATATTCACCAGCTTTACCTAACCAAGTGGGTACATGGATACGATGTGTAGGTAATCCTAATTTTGGATACTACGTTATGCCGCTTCAAAACACTAGCGTGAGTTATACTTTTGCACATTCTCAGGGAGTATTGGTTTGGATATACGGCTGTGGAAGCAACAACTCCTACTGCTACGTAGGAGGCTCCGCTACAAGAGATTTGAGCAGTTTATTTTACTTAGAGAACCTCGGAACCTTAGACGGAAGACCAAATTGTATTAGCAAAGAAGTAGTCTTTGAGGCAGACCTTAAAGTGCCAATGAGTACAAACCCCGATTTTTTAATCTGGGAATTGGGATATTTTTGTCAAAGCGATACGCTTGTATGGTTAAAAAGTGTTGATACGGCTGTAAACGGAAACAAATATAAGTACGGAGATACCATATTTGGAGTTAAAAATTGCCTATTTTATAATATTGTCGAAAGAGACATATATACTTTTATGATACCTATGTTGCCCAATGGAATATATGCACTTAGAGTAACGGCAACAGACGGTTTTGACAATAAACATACCGTTGAAGGAGGGTTCATACAGGCTTGCCCCGAACCGGAAGCATACGATGACTATGCTACCATTCCCGCTTGTTTGTTAAGTAAAACTGAAATTAATGTATTAGCAAACGATACCGTATGCGGATGTACACACAACCCACAAAGTTCTAAAATGCCTTCATGCCTTGTGCCGAGTATTAACGTACAAGCGGTAAATGGAATTGCGACACCGCTACCAAATGGAAATATAAAATATGTGCCGAACAACCCCAATTTTTTGGGAATTGACTCCTTTGAATACAAAATAGTTTGCGGAGACCTTAGTTCAGCTGATTCTGCAACTGTGTATTTACTAATTACTGAATGCCCCGATAACATTATAAACGCAGACTGCTACGGAGACCCTATACCGCAAGACTGGAGCATAAAGGAATTAAAATCCAACCTTTCTATTTATAGCCCATACCAATGTGCTTTGGTAGGAGACATGGACGGAGACGGAATATCTGAAATTGTTGTCGCTATGAACCCTCTTCCAAATGGTTCCGTAGTAGGAGTATTACCATCCCCAATGACCAGACCTTGTTCCCAACTTGCTATTTTTAAGGGAAATAATATTACAACACCTTGGAAAACAATCAACCTTACTGTCCCATTCTCTTGGGATCATATAACAAAATATGGAATAGTTAAAACACAAATAGGCGGAAAGGATACCGTATTGATAGTAGTAGCAACAGCCGATAGACTTTTAAAAGCCTATAATTACAATGGCGGATTGGTTTGGACAAGCAGTGCGGTGTATCATTCAATCAATAGTACAGTTGGGTACAATAGTACAGCCCCCGCTTTTGCCGATTTTAATAATGACGGTATCCCCGAAATTATGGTAAAAGGTAAAATATTTGACTCAAGAAACGGACAATTACTTTGCGGCATGTCTACCGACCCGCCATTCCAAGCCTGTGTACCCATTGCCGCTGATTTATTCAATACAGGAAAACCAAACTTTATTGTAGGAAATAATATTTATACGGTAAACTCTTCGCCTTCGTGGAGCCTTACCCTTGTAAGAACATATAATATACCCATTAATCCATTAGACACAGAGATACCAACGTCTGGACTTCCCCTTCCAAGACCTGCTTTCATGGGTATAGGGCAAAACAATGATGCCGGATTGGTTTCGGCAGTGGACATAAACAACGATGGTAAATTGGAACTTATTTATCAACTACACCGCAGCGGATTAGCATCGCCCTATCTTGGCGAAGCACTTATTGCAGTTATCGACCCCGCAACGGGAAATGTTATGGCATCAAAATATATTTCAAGTGCTGTTGGAGGTAGTTATCCGCTTGTAGGAGATATAGACGGCTGCGGAAAACCTGAAATCGTTTTTATTACAACGAGGGCAAACCTACAACGACCAGCGCCTGCAGAAGAGCCGTATTGGTTAATGCACGCACTTAAATATGTTGATGGTAATCCATTCTTGCAAAGATTTTGGACAATACAACACCAGGACCCATCGGGTAACACAGGCATGACCTTGTTTGATTTTAACCAAGACGGAATTCAAGAAATTGTCTATAGAGATGAAGAAAATTTGCGTATTATTAACGGAAGTCTAAAACATCATCTAACAGGATTACCTTCAGCCCCCTACGATTTATCACCACCTATGCCCAATGCTTCAGGTACTTCGGCAGAATACCCCGTTATAGCAGACGTGGACGGAGATGGACAAGCAGAAATTGTAATTGTTGGCGGAGATGCAATACCTGGAACATCCGTAATATTAGGTTCTTTGCGTGTTTACAAATCGGGTAGTAATACCAGTACTTGGGCACCTACGCGCAGCGTTTGGAACCAACACGCTTACAATATAGTAAATGTAAACGAAGACCTTACTATACCTAAATTTCCTTTAAGCCCGGCTACCGTTTTTCCGGGAAAAGATGGAATACTTGGTACAAGCGATGATGTTCGTCCTTACAACGGTTTTATGATGCAGCAAACTACGCTAAACGGAAATGGAAATCCGCTGTGGAGACTGCCGCATATAGTTATTTATGATACAAATACAACCAGAGATTATACGAATGACTCCATAACGATTATCGGAAAAATTAAAAACACAGGAGATGCACCCATGAGCGTGCCAATTTATATTACGATATATAAGAATGAAACTGGAGATAATAATAATATTATTAAGTTTGACTCCATACTAAAAGTAATTATGCCCGGCGAAGTAGTAAATTTTTCCTATACTATAGGAAAATTACTTGTTATAGGCGCCGGCTCAGGTGTAGGTTCTATTTGGATAAGTATTAATGATAGTCTTACAAAGTATCCATATTATTCAGAATGTTACCCTATGGAAGGAAGATCGCAATTTATAATGGAAGGCTACACAGTTACCTACGACCTTAATGGTGCACCGGGAGCAAAAACGTACGACATACCTAGTTTGGGAACGTTATACACAATTAAACCGAAACCTCCGGGTCCGGGAATACTTCCCGACTCTATCTACTTTGACGGATGGAATACAGAACCAGACGGCTCAGGCACGAGGTATCGTCCCGGCGACACGCTTACACTCAAAGAAAACCTCTACCTATATGCTATGTGGAATGAAGCATACGGTGTTTACGATTGGGCAGACCTTGCCGATGTTAATAATAAATTAACAGAAAACTTTATCTTAATGAATAGTTTAGATAAATTCTCAGGCTTTTACGAAACCTATATCGGCGGCTACGGAAACGACCCAACAGGCGGTAAAACTTCTATGGGGAACGACCCGCTAACAGGCTGGAGACCATTGGGAACTACTATCGCTCCATACGTAGGTACTTTTAACGGAAATAACCTAACCATAGCAGACCTTTGGTTAGACAGAACGGTGTCAACAACGTCTGGTATCTACGCCTACGGCTTATTTGGCGTCGTGGCTCCGGGTGGAAAAATATATAACCTAAACATCGAACTTGGTAAAAACGACCCTACTGACCCTAATGCAGCAATAAAAGTAGGGATTAATGTTAAAGGAACAACCGGGAACATTGTTCGTGTAGGCGGATTGGCAGGCAGCAGCAACGGCGATATAATCGGAAATATAAGCGTACTAAGAGGCGAAGTAAACGGAGGTAATAGCACTTCCACAGGCGGAATTGTTGGATACGCAAATGATGACTACATAGCAGGTGCTTTTGTAAATAATGCAACTGTTACCTCAAGGGGTTCAGCCGGCGGTATTTTTGGAAGAATAACCAACGATACAAAATTTAATAATACCTATTTGGAAAATAACGGCGAAGTTAGGGGAACGGGAACAGGATTGGCAGGAGACCGAATCGGCGGTATTGCAAGCAGTTACGAAGTAACTACCACCGCATTTACACACTACGTATTTTCGGGTCTGCCTAATGGAGATGTACAAATAAAAAATACAGGAAATGTTAGCGGACAAAGCAACGATGTCGGCGGAGTATTTGGCTACGTAACGGGTATCGCTGCCGTAACAATTCAAGACTATGAAAATAGTGTAAATGTTACCGGAGTTCAAAACGTTGGCGGTATTGTCGGGCATAATGCAAACGATACAATATTTATAGACCGCTGCTACAATACAGGAAGAATTACAGCCACTACCTACGCAGGCGGTATTGTTGGTCACGCACAAGATAGTGCAAGATTTAGCAATGTGTATAATTTGGGACCTATTTCGGGCAGTCAAAGCGGCGGTATTGTCGGTAGATGGGAAAGCAGAGATAGTATTTTATACGCTTACAACGCAGGTAAACTAAGCGGTACGCAAGTATATGGCATAGTAGGTTTCGTAGGTGCAAATGGATTAAAATCAATATACTTAAATTACGATACCGTAACCAGTGGCGTACAAGTAGGTGCCCCCGGTGCCTTCAATGCCCAAACCACAGGCAAAAGTACCTGCGAAATGATATACGAATTAGATGCAACTGCAACAGGATATTCTGCTGCACGCGGCTGGGGTTACGGCTGGGACAACAAACGTACTTATCCATACCTCACTTGGCAAACAACAGTAGGCAAAGACAATGAAATTGGCTTCGACAACATAGACGTAGAACACGACCACCCCGCACCAGATAACAACCCTGCAATAGAGGTTGCTATTCCTATGCACAATGCTGCAATTAAAACATTTAATGTTTACGCACCTACATACAACGAGTATTATATGGAATTGTATCCCGGATACAATACAGTGAACACTATTATAACAAAAGGAAAAATTATGTCTGTCGGCGTAATGAGCGAAAGTGATATAGTAACTTTCGACCCTTGGGCTTTATGCCACGTATTCCCTATCGTAGATACAATTGCAGGCGAACATATTCTTTGTGTAGGCGAGACCTTAACCTTAACCGATGCAACTCCCGGTGGTTTCTGGAGCCTTTCTAATGATAATGTAATAGAATCATCTCAAAGTTCATCGCCTGCATCTATCACTGTGGTAGGAGATAAGGAAGGTAAAGTGTATATTTCATATACATTCGGCTATTGTAAGTGCAAAACTACACAAACATTCTTGTTAAAAGTAATCGGAAAAGAACCCGAAATAAAAACGGGATTTGAAAAGTAATGAATAACTGATTTGAAAATTGATAATTAATTTTGTGAAGGCGTTGGTTTGAAAAAATCAACGCTTTTTTTATTATTTTGCTATCGAAAAAAACAAACTCATTTCTTCATTGGGCGGCGGCGCTGCCGCCGCCCACAAACCACACAGAATAGAGTGTCATTCCGAATGTAGCGTAACGGAATTAGAAATCTATAGGATATCGCAGGTTAAACTGCAATGACACAAAAAGTCTAAAAGAAATCGCTAAAAAATGGGCGGTTCTTTTTCTCTCATCATAACCACAATTCTGCGGATGTTATTAGCAACTACGAACATAGAATCTGAAGGATTCAAATATTTATAGAAAATTATATTTCGGTAAACATACGACTCCGAAGGAGTCAAATGTGAATAAAAAATATTTCATTTTCTATAAATATGCAATCCTTTTCGGATTGGCTCGGCAAAAATATAATATAAGTATTGTCTTGTATTATTCTCTTTAATAGATACATACACGGTTTCGAATACGAATGGTTTGTAACTTGTGGCACTGCAATTTTGTTTCTGTTACAATTTTTGTAAATTTGCGACAGTATGGATTCATCAATCAAATTTACAAAAAAGGCTGCCCTTTTTCTGAACAGCCTTTATATTATTTTTTATTTTTTTATACCAAACGTCTTTCGCAATTTATCTACATAATCTAATTTTTCCCAAGGATAAAATTCGATTGTTTTAAAATACCGTTCTTGTCCGTCTAACTTCTTCACTTGCACGGAGTTATCTTTATAAAAGACTTCAATTTCTTGCGAATATGGTTCTTTTCCAAAATGTCCGCCTGAAGCCGTTTGATAATAGATAGGATTCTTTAATGCAAAACGTTTTGTAATTCCATAAGGGGTTAAATCAAACATTTTTTCTACAACGCTGGCTATCTCTGCTGAAGAAATCGGTTTGCCATCGCTACCTTTAACTTTCGTTGTTCCGTTGGTGTTTATATGCAGACTAACGGGCGATGCAACGCCAATAGCGTATGCAATTTGCACCGTTACTTCTCTTGCGACTCCTGCTGCAACTAAGTTTTTAGCAATATGTCGTGCTGCATAAGCCGCAGACCTATCCACTTTTGAGGGGTCTTTTCCCGAAAAAGCACCGCCACCGTGAGGACATTTTCCGCCGTAGGTATCTACAACAATTTTTCGTCCCGTTAAACCTGTATCTCCGTGTGGTCCGCCAATAACAAATTTGCCTGTCGGATTAACCAATAATTTGAAATCTTTCTTAAAAAAGCGTTTTATATTGGCAGGAAGCGATTTTTTTACCATTGGAATAACAACATTGCGAACATCATCTTCTATTATCGCTTGCATTTTCTTCTCATCTTCGTGAAAATCATCATGTTGAACAGAAACAACGATAGTATGTATTCCCACAGGTTTTTTCTTATCGTTATACGCTATTGTAACCTGTGCTTTGGCATCAGGACGAAGATATTTCATTTTCTTTTCTTCTTTTCGGATAGCGGTAATGGTTTGAATAAGCCTGTTAGCCAATTCAATAGGAAGCGGCATATAATTTTCCATTTCGTTGGAGGCATAGCCAAACATCATTCCTTGGTCTCCTGCACCTTGTTTTTCAGGCTCTGAACGAACAACGCCCTGCGATATATCCGCCGACTGCTCGTGTATAGCCGAAAGCACTCCGCACGAGTTACTTTCAAACATATATTCTCCTTTTGTGTACCCGATTTTGCGAATAACCTCGCGTGCAGTATCTTGAATATCAATATAGGCGGTTGTTCTCACTTCACCTGCACAAACGACAAGTCCTGTCGTTACGAGTGTTTCGCAGGCAACTTTTGACTCTGGGTCTCTGCGTAAAAATTCATCAAGTAATGAATCTGATATTTGGTCTGCTACTTTATCTGGGTGTCCTTCCGACACCGATTCTGATGTAAATAAATAAGACATTGATTTTTAACCTTTTAATTATTTTTTGATATATATTTCATAAATTTAACGGATTTTTTTTAATTTATTGTGTGAATATTGAAAAATAAACATAAATTAGTCGCTAATAATACCGCCCACCACCACATCACTATTTTCATAAATTACTGCCGACTGTCCGGGGGTGATTGCCGAAACAGGCTCTTTAAACTGAATTTTTATGTAATCATCAAATTGTTCTATTGAGGAGGTTTGCCCTTTGTCTTTATAGCGGATTTTTGTTTCACCTACGAAATTAGAGGGAATTTTTGCGTACTTCATAAGATTGTACTTTTTGATTATCAGATTGTTAGATAATAAATCTTCTTTATCTCCCAGCGAAATTTCATTGGTTTGGGCGTTGATATTGAAAACATATTTCGGCGTTCCAAAAGCGACAACCAAGCCCTTTCGCTGACCGATAGTATAAAACGGATAACCTTTGTGCGTGCCGACAATTTTCCCCGATTTATCAATAAAATTTCCCGTTAAACAACACTCGCTCAAGTGCGGAATGTGGCGATACAAAAAACTGCGATAATCATTATATGGAATAAAACAAACATCGTAACTCTCTCGTTTACTGGCAATTGCGTCAAAACCCATTTTCTGTGCTATTTCACGGACTTCCTTTTTTGTATAATTCCCCAATGGAAAAATCGTTTTTGCCAAATATTCTTGCGGCAATCCCCACAAAACATAACTTTGGTCTTTTTCCGCATCTTTGCCTTTGGAAATAAAATAACGATTATCTTGCTGATTTACAATCGCATAATGCCCCGTTGCAATATAATCGCAATTCAATTCCTGTGCCTTTTCCATCAACGAACACCATTTTAACTGCACATTGCACAACACGCACGGATTCGGAGTTCGTCCGCACATATATTCATTTAAGAAGTTCTGCACGACAATATTTTTGAATTTTTCCGTATAATCAAACACGTAATAAGGAATTTCTAATTGTTCTGCCAACGATTTTGCATCGTTAAAAGCATCAATATCAGCGGAGTTATCATCTACCCAAAATTTTAGACTAATTCCAACGACCTCATAGCCTTGTTGTTGCAAAAGCATAGCCGCAACCGAACTGTCCAATCCGCCGCTCATTGCCATCAATACTCTTTTTTTGCTGTTAATCATTGGTTATGGTTTAATTTTGTAGAATATGTTTTTTTGCGGGTTATTTGCTAAAACGTTTGTTAGAAGTAGCCCTTCTATTCTCTAACTTTATTTGTTTAATTCTAATTTTAGCATTTCGTAAATTTCTTGCCACGATTTTTTGTAGAGTTCGGAAGATTCATCGGATAATATAGCAAAAATGTCTGAATTATAAAAAAGATTTGAGACAGTTTCTTCATCAGATTTCTTATCAATTATCAACGTTGATAAGATTGTTTCGCTAATATCTGCTATTTTAAGTGCAAAAGTTTTATCCTTATGGTCAAGACAAAGCAGTGCTTTCATAGTACAAAAACAAATTTGGTGAGTTGTTTCATGATATGTCAATTCTTGCAAAAAAACAGATTTTTCTATTTGTCCTTGTAAGAATTTTGTCAGTCTGAATTGAACCTTATCGTTTGCCACGGGTCCTTCCACAATATCGTAATCGTGATCGGGAGTTGGCGAAAACGGATTGCGGTTCAAAACTATGAAATCTAACCATTCTTCGTCATATTTTTCAAAATGTTTTACTTTGCAAAGTCTTTCGGTAAATGCTGTATCGTAATATGTAAATTCGGTTACAAAGCCTTTTGTGCCATGTTTTCCTCCGATAGTTTCCGCCCAACTTTCGGCGTGTTTTCTAATTTTTGTTACATAAAATCCCTGCCCAAAATCTCTGTTTAATTCTCCTTTTGACAAGTCAATTTTATCAATTTTGGTGTAACTTCCGTGATAGACTTCCATTATTTTCGCCCTCCATTTTTGTAACAAACTTCGTAAATATCATTCAGAGTATATAGAACATTGTCGGTATGCAACGCCCACCAATGTTTATTTAAAAAGTCCCAACCTCCATATTTTTTTAAATACAGCCACGCCTCTCTAATATTCATTTTATAAGCATCGGCGAACATTGGGATAATAAAACTGATAAAACTCACTTTATCACTTATTTCTTTATCTAATACTTGTGTTTTCATATTCCACTATCTTTAATTTATCAATTTGCAAAGATACATTTTTTTTGTCTGAACTATTATTCATTATTCATTGTTAATTATTCATTGTTAATTGCTTTTG
>Ga0209628_10004139_pt1 | contig 10397 bp, 8 predicted proteins | sample TergutCu122P4_FD_187285 | JGI IMG/M metagenome (GOLD analysis project Ga0209628, IMG submission 187285) | Cubitermes ugandensis P4 segment gut microbial communities from Kakamega Forest, Kenya - Cu122 P4 (SPAdes) (version 2) | ecosystem: Host-associated > Arthropoda: Insects > Digestive system >... | reverse complement strand
CTTCAGGCGGTAGACCGCTCCATTCGAACTATCAACACAACAGGCACTGCTAAGGGTATCCTACGACTTCCACATCGCTGGCAACGGGTTGTACACAATACTGGTGACTACATTGAAGGACAGTAAAACTTCGAAACATGTATCTATTTTGCATCAGTTGTAAATAAATAGTTGCCACTATTAAAGTTCCAACCCTGGTATATATATTGTCATAAGTTGGACGGTTTTCGAGATAATTAAATACATGTTTAATTTCGCTTAAAGATAAAGGCGTTGCAAAACATGTCTACCTCAGAATGCAGCAGCCCGAGAACAGTCCAGATAATTTCGATCAAATTTTATGTTCCGAGTTATTTTCCGCACCATGCACGTAGACAAATAATGAGTTGTGTGCCTAAAGAAAGGGGAGGGATTAACATATTTGTAGGGGGAAGGAGCGGACTTGGAGGCACAAATCTTGATGTTCATGTTGATTTAAAATTTCCCTTTTCCGCCAAATGAAACCGTAGATTCTGAAAGAGGCATCTGCATAAGTGTGCGCTTTTTTAATAAACGTGCAGAATGTAAATTTAATGGAACTGCAAAGAAATTAGTTGAGTTTAAATCAGATTTGTCATTCACGTCTTAGAAATGAGGTTGCTGGATCCAATTTAGCTACCGCTTTGTGTCGGTGCCTTCAGAAAGAATGAATACGCAGAACTTCAATGCGACCTCAACCAGTTCTTCTCGGGCGTTATTTTCCTCTTCCGTGTAGTCCTATCTGCAATCTATCATCTGCTTTTGGCACTTGTATATGGGAAACACTATCTATCATTGGGGGAATAAATTGGCGTCAGGTCTGCCTCCAGTCACACAACACTGCTTGCACGTCTCGTGCTGCTGCATTCTGAGATAGACAAGTTTGGCAACGCCTTTATCTATAAGCGTAATTAAACATTTATACGAACATACATATAACGTTCATAAACCCCACATCTTGCCTGCAGAGTGATTTGTGTGATTCCCGTACGTTTCTCATACATGAAATTCACCCTAGAATAGGTCACGAAGGCTCAGAAAGGGGATAGAGGTATAGCTCTACTCTCTCTTTTACCTCGGCGCTAGATGGGGGTGGATGGTCAACGCCATGCCCCGGCCACTTTATCCCCGGAAATAACCCGGTACGCATTGTATAGGTGGCTGGATGGGCCCCAGGGCCGGTTTGGACGGGTGCGGAAAGTCTCGCCCCCCACCGGGTTTCGATCTCCGGACCGTCCAGTCCATAGCGAGTCGCTGTACCGACTACGCTATCCTGGCCCACACGTTGCTCATACATAGCTTTCTTTCTGTGAACGTAATTAGCCAGTTTTTCTTTGTGACGCAGACGAACCGTGTACGAAGTCATCTGACATTTTAAATGTTACGTAGATAAACTGCCGGAATTCATTGTTACCATTGTTATAGCGAACATTCCGCTGTAATACATTAAGGATCCTGCTCCCCTGCCTCTGCTTCATAACTACACCACCTCCAAACTACCGTCCTTTACTCAAGGAAACGCAGATGACCCGCACTGCGTGGGTAGAGTCCCATAACATTCGCGACGACGGTCGGGAGAAACATATACTCGTAGATTCTGTCAAAATCATGAGTCTGTATCACTAAATGGCCTTTTTTCCACTTGTCGCAGTTTGGTAGGTGTTTCGTTTGTAACTAGCATGAAGTCAAATTTATGCACTGCTGTAACTACAGAGCACAACAGAAAATGACAGTATTATCTCACAAGCACATAACGCGACTACAGCTCAGCCCAGTGTATTTTTAACTGGTATACATCGGTTACTGGTCACAATCAAGGGAAGGTCGTTCGGCTTTCTCCAGCGTAAACCACTGCTAAGGTCAACTGCAAACTCCACAGTAACTATCTGTATATTATTTTTCTTACAACCTTTAACCAAGTGAATAGGGGCATTGACTGGGAACCATAAGAGCCGAAATTTATGAATAATTTTATCTTCTGTCACTACCCCATACCCCTGTTTCATTTCGGTCATCATCACCACCACCATCACCATAAAGTGTCTTCATTCTTCAGTATGTAAAGCATTGTCTTCATAGCCGATTCATGTCACAAGTGACGCGTTGATTCGTATGATAATCATGTTCTTAAAACACCGCTAAAACTTCCAGCAAACAGGAAGTGAATTTCTTGCTGGATGTAGTGGACATTAGCTTTCGGAATTCCTTGTAATGTGAATGAAGCGAGTAATTGGCTAATTAAATTCTTCGACCGTGTCATTTGGGCCACAGCTGCGTGTGGCGCTACACCTACCCGTAACGAACTAAATACATGTTCAAAAGGTTCGTCAGAGAGAAGGATATTATTACTGTCGGATGTGATTTAAGTCTTTTCAGTCTTAATTAGCTTAAAGTGACGTCTGTTCTCTCCTCTTCTTCATTTAAAGGCAGATTTAATTTTTGAAGTACACGAAATATGGGTGGGCTCTCTGTTTATGGTTGTTATTTGTTATGTACAGAAACTTTTATTTTAAACAGCGGAGATTCGTCAGGTCTAGCAGAACGGTACACAGTGCCTTCCGTTTATCCTTCCTGAAGACCTGACCTACGTATCAGGATTCACCACTGAGAGAAATAGAAAACTTTGTATTACGTATGTCTATGTCCATAGAAACGTGTCTGTTATAAACTCTGAACTGCCCTTAATTGTTCCAAATAAGCATATGTGTATCTTTCATGTTTCTCTTAGAATCTGAGATATAAAATTAATTTTGGGTGCTGTTTTAAATATGTCGGTCTGTAACTTCTCATATTATTCGGGCTGTGCTGTGTATTAATCCCTGAATCGCGAAGGCAAGTTGATATTCTGTCTGGGCTGTGAACCCTGCAGGTGTCCATAACGTGCAGTAGCGAGACCCTGCTGTCCTAAATAGCGCTGCAAGATTGTGTAACATGCAGTAATGGCGGTATTGATTCGTACGTGGTGAAACAGTAGGTTTAATGGTTGCGGAAATACGATTTGGCATATCAACCAGTTGTAGCCAGTTTCTGTTAATTTATGTTATGACCAGCAGGTATTCCTGAAAACAAAGTTACGGCTGAATTATGTAATCCGTAGCAGCTCCGCGCCTGAGATATTTTCGTTATTGTCATGGGTCAAGGGCGAGGGAACGTCAAGTTTTCTTGCAGGTTCGGGGAAACGGCTAAAGAAACGAACAAAATGCTTGAAACTGTTCACCAAAATTAAGCTGTATCTCGTTGGGTGACCTGGAATGTTTTACAAGGTTTATAGGTGGACCTGAGGACATGAAGATGATCCTAGGAGTGGGCAGTCGTCATTTGCTCCAAACCTGCAGTTGTAAACTTTCATGAACCGGCAGTCTGATATCGTCGAATGACTCGTCAACTGATGGAGGATCACCTAAACTCTTTAGGACAAACATCTCATTGCAACCAACGTACACGAAGTAAGGGGTTGGAGGCCGTCAGTGACAACTGGGATTTATGTTATTATACAACTTTAATGCAATGTGTTTCGGCTTCAATCCAAGGAGCCACTATCGGGCGAATACTTGTTACTTGTTACTGAGAGGAGGCCTACAGAACAACACTACAAAAATAAGTTTAAAAACTCTTTTGTTTACATTTACCTTACGCAGCACTATGAATGATATGATATGATATATTTGTCAACTGCAATTGGGTTAACACCCGGTGGCAGTGGTACAGTACACACAATCAATACATAGGACAACACAAATAATAACAGAGCAACACAATAACAGTACAACATAATAACAACAGAACAGCATAAAGACAATAGCATAACACAATGACAAGCACAACAGAAGACAATAATTCTGAAGAACAAATAATAAATAAAGATGAAGTAAATAATGGCTTAACATCCAGACTAGCCTGTAACTGAGAACATAATTCAGATTATCGCAAAACTTGCTGTAGTTACAGGTCTTCTCCCTCGAGGGCGAAACAACCCCCGTAAGTACTGTACATTGATTTTAACTTTGAACTAGTCAGTTTTAATACCATGGTCTTATTACTTTATGTGGAACCTGTGACTGCACTAAAAAGTTTAACGAATTAGTGTGAAGTTGAGATCTCACCTGTATATATCAATATCGCTCATGGAACAGCAATTTGTCGTAACCCACCGGCACACAATTTCACAGGAGACGGAAAAAACTTCACCGATCCTCAACAGACCGACACGTAAGCATGTTGTGTTGTTTACGAAATATAAGAAAAAGCAATTTTCTTGTGTATACAACATTTTGACAAAAGTTGTGCTTGTAACCGAGTTGTCAAGTAATGCGGGGATCCCATTTTGAGGAATTGTGTGGTTTGAGACAACTTGCCGTTTCATGATCGATGGTTTAGTGTAATTTATGTCATAACTTTTATTTTGTGCCCTTAATTTCGCCTGACGGTGGCGCTGTGTACGAAAACCGAGACATGGTGCGTTAAAAGTTGTATAGTAACATTTTAAATTCATTTGAAATTGGCGGCGTTTACCTCCGTACTGCGTTGACCAACTGAACGTTAACCGAGAGACTGTTTAATTACTTAAGGGCTTGCTGAACGACTGACATAGTAATTGTGTCTGTTGTTGTTTGAATGTCTGTGCAGCACAGAATCCGTTCACGCGTGAACTTAACCGGTCACATGCAAAACAGTTAAGGGACGTCACTGATATTCGTTTGGGCTGAGTTGCCGATAACCCTTAGTTACTTACTTACTTACTTACGTACTTACTTACTTACTTACTTACTTACTCATTCTCACCACTCATTCACTCCGTGGAGCAGAGTCCTTCTTGAGCAGCTAACAGGTTCTCAGCTAGCCAAGAACTTCCCCGCATTTTGTGGAAACCTAAGGTTCATTACCGCGTTCACAAGTGTCTGTCTCTGTCCTGAGCCGATAACACTGGCCAACAAAATGAATGTTGTTTCCTGTGCCAAGTATTGGAATAGGCGAACAACAGTATTTTTATGCCTAACTCAAACGTATTCCGTAATTTTTTTCCGTCACGCAAGATTTTCAAGTGACGCACAGTTATATTTTAATAAAAATGTGAATTTCCATGCGAAATGGTCTACGTTCTTATCCACAGTTTGACTTCGATTGATTATCTGCTGTATTTTGCCTGTGGAGCATCTCTGTTGAGGGTCCAGCAGTGGTCCTTGAGCATACTTAGGCTCCACGTGCCCTGGTACCGCTTTCCCATTTTGGAAATACCATGGTGAAAGCGCTCCCCTTGCTTGTCACTGACGGCCCCAAATTTTTCGGGCAGGAAGTCCCAAGCGTGAGTCTAAGAAGTTTATTTGTAGGGTCATATTACATCTCATACTTTTATAAATCTTCTAAAGATCACTCACTATTTCACAATAGTTTTCTGCCTTTTGATTTCCCCAAAAGGTTTTAGTAACAGTTTTGAATGATTGCCACGCAACTTTTCCCACTTAATTCATCCGATCATCAAATTTCTCATTCTTTACCAACTCCCTTATTTGAGGACCTACAAAAATCCCGTACCATTTTGATCCACCGCCTTGACGAAATTTTTTATCAGCCCTAGTTTGATATGTAAAGAGATGATTAAATTTGTTCAGGGTTAACCAGTGGCTTATCTTCCCTGGAATCAGTGAGTCTCTTTTCGGCCACTGTTTTTATGTAATGATTTTTCTTATCTGCTGTCCCATTGACACAGAAACATCTGTGCTTATTATATGCAAGTTGCAAGCCAAGTAAAAGAGCTGCCACTTTCATAGCTAAAACTTGTTAGGAGAAATCATGTTGTCATATGACTACTTCATATAGACAGCATACGCTGATGGCACTGATGGGTATTCATTTCCGTTTGGAGGAGTGCAGCCTTCATGCTAAGTTTGAAGATTCGACGAACACGCGCCACTCGGTTGTATTATGTTGATGTCCAAGGGCCTCCATAAGAGAACCAACATCGTTACAAAATACTAGACTATTTTCTTTGGTGAAGAAATGTTGCAGTTCATCCTTGCAGTTCTGACAGTAACATATTGTAGTGTCGTGCTGAAGAAGATTACATTCTTTCAGTCTTGAAGTTAAAATTTCAGCCTGACTTTTAGACAAATTTAAATCCAGAACAAAGTCATTAAGATCTGCTTGAGTTATGAAATAGTTATTGAGGATGGACCACTGTTCAGGTGTTGGATCATTGTCATTCGTTCTCCCACCTGGTCTGGATGAACTTCATCAGCATCGGAGTTAACCTTGTCCATGGTCACATTGTTTGGTGGTTTCGGTACAGGTAGCTGGTCGCTGTGTGGAACCGATCTCATTGGTGATGGTACATTGGGATATGTCACCATGTATTTGGACTTAGAACTAATCCCTGATATGTCTGTTAAGTAGAAATAACAGTCTGATGAATGGTCTTCTGGCTTTCCCGAAACCATAGGCACGGCGACGGGAATGTGTCACGAACCATTTTTCCAGCCATTTAGAATACTACCACATGTTGCACAGCAAATATGAGGGGTCCAGAACTCACCTTCTTCGTCACCTACATTGCACCCAAAGTAAAGCTCATAACGTTTTTTAATCAGCGGAATGAAATTTTTTCTCTGAAATTTGAAGGTTACTTTACCACACGTGACAGAAACTGTCCGACTGATTTTAACAGTTTTTTGGCATAATGAAAGCTGCCACTGTAGTGTGATGCGATGTAATACACCTCAGAGAAATAACACTTGTGGTACTTGCAGAACAAAGCCTGGCACACAAGTGACAAAACAGTGTTCCTGAGACGGAGTCTAGATGCATGTCTGAGCATGACGGTACATGTATCAACCTTCTTTGCTTGACAGTCTGTATCCAAGGTGAAAGTGAACCCTTATAAACGACCTCCTAGCACCCAATTTAACTTCCTCCCTCCGGAACTAACATGTCAGTCGTAAAAATGAGGAGAAGTTTTCTTTAAAAATGTGTATTATACGCTGTATAAAACTGCGTACTTTTTACACAAAACTAAGGGCGGTAGAGAGATTATAATTCTGTTATTGAATTCAGCCTGAAAAAATATTCCAAAAGACATTACAAAGTTTACGTAGGACAAAAATCGTGTTTACCAGTGTAACTTTAAGTATAAATATGTGGGATCGGAAATTTCTGAAGTGTCCAGTGATCCAGAGTGAATCATTCTAAACCTTTATGGGAGCCAAGATACCCTCGTGAGAGGTTCTGTGCTTCCCTAGGGGTAAAATGCTAAGGAGGTGCCTCTGTCCTACTACAAAGTGAACCATATCGCTCCGAATCCTGTGCGGATGGATTCACTGCTGACATTACTTACGAGCACCCACGCGCGCGCGCGCGTGCGCGTGCACACACACACAAACAAACAAACACACAACCAACGGCCATTGCGAAATTGGAGGTTCTCACAGCGGTGTTGCTGAGGATGCAAGTCTTTTCGGGGATGTGACACTGTGTCTTTGGGTAAGCGGTTCCCACCGTTTCGAAGGGTCGTAGTGGCTTCGTCTTCAGGGTCAAGCGGTTCAAAAAGAGTTCTTATAGAACAGCTTGACCGAAGGCGCTATAGAACGTCCGTCCAAATCCGAGTCCCGCTGTAACAAATTAAAATAGGCGGGACGTGGGAGGCCTGTGGGGGAGTTGAGAAATGCGTGCAGGATTTTGGTGAGGAAACCTGGAAGAGGGAGGCCCTTGAAATATCTTTGCATAGAAGGCAGGATAGTATTGCTGTGGAGCGCAGTGGCTGCACTGCCACTGTGGTCAATACCTTAATGGGTTTCGGTGCCACCAATAGACAATACAGCGTAGACTCATTTTAGGTATATTGTTATGTAAATTTACTACATTCACTATTCGTGAACATACAAAATGGATATATACTGTAAAATAAAATGAAATAAAACAAAACCAGTTTATACAGAACAGCTGAAGAATGTAACCATACAATATGGATCAGAAATTTATTTGGGGAAGGAAGCTTCATTACCACCCATTTCCGGGAATATTCCTACCTTTTTACGGCTATGAATTTTGGAATTTTTTTGGGGGGGGGTGAATAAATATAAAACGCACAAAAATGTTCTGTCTTAATTGGTACTAAATGGAGCTAACAGTGCTTACCTTGAATTACCAGAAACAGAAGCTCTACCCCCATCTTGTCACACCTCAGTGTTTATTCTTACTCCACCACACATATAATTCTCCCTGTGGTTTTGAAGAGAATGTCCCTCTAACTACCGCCTTCCAAATCCCACTCGCGTTCATATCTGAAGTCAGCAATTTCTTTGTCTCTTAGCAACAGTTTGCAGCAATTTCCACAATTTACTGTTGCTAGGTGAAGGTTAGGTGATTAAGCCTTCCTGTATGTCCAACTGAGGGATCGGGGCAGTTCATGGCTGCCTGGAGTGGGGAATTATCCCTCTAAGGACAAATTAATTTCCGGTACACGAAAAAATAACAGCAACAGCACATGAAGAATAAAAAATAAAAAATATATGTATACTGGGCACTACAATGTTAAAATGGTTCTTGAAGAAATAGGATGAGAGGGCGTGCACTGGATTCGGCTAGCCTAGTGGCTTGCTGTTGTGATCAATGTGATGAACATACGGATTTCTTAAAATGTCGGGATTTTCGTGACTACGTAAGGAACTGTTATTGGCTTCTCAAGAGGGACACTGCTCTGTGGAGTTAATTAGTTGAAGAGAACATGCCGAAATTTGTAGTCTGCTTGCATTGCGAAGGTGTTTTCTGCGAGAGTATTCGGTGAAATGTATCGAATCGATGCAGACATGTTAAAACTTTAGGCGTGCCTCTCAGATTTATGTGTTTACTCTGTAACTTTTCATACATCAGCAGCTGTTCAATAATTCCGCGTTATATGCCACGCAGTCTACAACCAGAGTAGTGCATGTAAATGCCAATAAATCAGTCGCACTTCAGAATTTCCCATCCCGCATACTTACAGCTCCAGTTATCGGCAGCGAGAGAGCGAAGTCGTAGCTCGAGTTTATAAGAGCACCGTTTTGTTTGATGCAGTTTCAGTAGTATCATGTTTACATTTTGATGTACTTGTCTGCCGTTTTTAAGGATGCTTTTCCAACTCTGGGTGTGTAAGTTACAGAATGTCGAATCGGATGCTGACTAATAAATTTGGGGCGTTCTACAGGGCAGAAGTCTTGGTGTGTTTGACTCTGTTATCTTGGAATTTTGCTACAGGGGCTGAGAGAAACCACAAACGTCCTGTCAAGATGCCTAATCTTCGAACCAAGAATTTAGTCTGTGATTGTCGAAAACATATCCTTATTCCGCAGTCGTCTGTAGAGTGGTTACCCAGGAAATGCAGAAATCACACCATAATTACATGTTCTGTTGTGGTTTCTGCATGCTTATAAAACGTTCTGTTCTGCTACAGTAAAACATTTATTTTATCATTTTCCCCATAAGATAATTTCACATAGGCGGCGGAAAAAAGGTACGTGGATTTGGGTGATGACATGGCCGGAAATGTCCTTCTTTCTACGTACTGTATTTCCTTCCAAGCCCCTGTGTCCTCTGTCAACCAGCCCAAAATGCCTGTCGCTTTTCAAGGTATGTGATTATCACTACCAGCACTGTTGTGAACAGAGTGACTTGACGACTGGTGGGGAATACAGGGAAATATGCTAGAGGGAGGTGATGTGGTGGGGGGCCTCAGTTTGGACTTAACTTCCCTAAATATGGGCTCAGTCGAGAGAACAAATTGCACATTGTGCTTAACTAGCAGGAAGTAAAGGCGTATGGGTATTGGGGGGATAGCTGCACGCATTCTTAAACTTCGGTTCTGGATGGCTGTGAGTGATCGGCTTCTGGCTCTGGCCGCTGTAAACCGATGGACAGAGCCTTGGGTACCCATTGGATAAAAGGTCAGGTAGCTCCAGAGTCGGTCTGGACGCGGAAGCAAACAGGGGGACTGCTGCTTCTTTCTGGGACTCGAATCCCGGTCGTTCAGCTCGATATTGACTGAGCAGATTAGTCTGTGTAACACTTATATAACTAAGATGTTAATTATCCGACAGAACACAACCGTACAGGCGCAGTATATTAGTATTTTATTGTTCACTACAACGTATTTCGGCTGTCCATATCAGCCGTCGTAGGTAAGTGTCGGAATATAAAGGGCACCTACCTGATGATGGCTGATCTGGAGAGCCGAAACATGTTGCAGTGTATGATAGAAGACTACTATACTAGATCTGTATGGTGGTGTGTGGTCGGATCATGAACGTCTTGTTGATAAGAAATACACAACGGGACGATTTTACCCAAGTTATATAACTTATTAACGATGCTGTTATTTTGCGGACAGTGTCTTTATATGCTGTTTACATACA
>Ga0209628_10004138_pt1 | contig 10397 bp, 2 predicted proteins | sample TergutCu122P4_FD_187285 | JGI IMG/M metagenome (GOLD analysis project Ga0209628, IMG submission 187285) | Cubitermes ugandensis P4 segment gut microbial communities from Kakamega Forest, Kenya - Cu122 P4 (SPAdes) (version 2) | ecosystem: Host-associated > Arthropoda: Insects > Digestive system >... | reverse complement strand
GCTCCAGCGCTACCTGGCCGAAAGCCGCCCCGCGCTGCTCGGCGCGCGCCAGACGCAAGACCTGTTCATCACCAGCGCCGGCAGCAAACCCGGCACCGCCATGTCGCGCGTGATGTTCTGGCAACTCGTCAAACACTACGCGCAACAGGCGGGCGTGCACACGCCGCTATCGCCCCACACCCTGCGTCACGCCTTTGCCACCCACCTGCTCAACCACGGCGCCGACCTGCGCGCCGTGCAAATGCTGCTCGGCCACGCCGACATTTCCACCACCACCATCTACACCCACATCGCCCGCGAGCGGCTGAAAACCCTGCACGCCAAGCATCACCCGCGCGGGTGAAGTTCAAAATTTATAGCTGAATACCGTAGCTCGCGTAGGTTGGGCATCGCTGCGCTCAGCCCAATTACGGGCTTACGGGTTATGAACAATGTAATTCGTCAGCATGCCATTCCAACCAATCTTCGACAACTAAACTTAATTTTTCCTTCACCGAATGAGACTGTGCCATTAATACATTTTGATTCAAGATCTTGGTTAACATGAAATTTCAGAATTCTGAACATAGTCGAATTTTGTGTTATCAGGTCGAATTCTAGAGTCAGCAACTCACTGGCGATGAGGCGCGCATCCAACTTTCCAGGATACTCTGGAAATTGATAAAAATTGCTATATAAATCTTCTACTCCAATTATAAATTCACGGTTGGCCACATTCCACTCAAGAAAAAGCAATTCAGCATCATGCAACCACCCTAGTTTCGAGAAAAATATTTCTGGATTATCAAGTTCGCACGGCTCAAATTTCAGGGTTGGCAACATTATAATCCTCCGCATATCGGATTTTGAGGTGATGGCAGCAAGGTAGGGCGGGGTTTGCCCCGCCGCGTTTCGTCAAACCACCCCAAATGGCGGGATAAATCCCGCCCTACCTTGCTTGCTTCCCAGCCTGCGGGTTTGCTATGGATTACCAAACCCAATAGTATTTTGCCTTCCAACCAGAATCCATATCTGACAAAAAAACGCAAGAATTTTCATAAGAGTAGTTGAGTTTTTCTTTTGCGCTTTTATTAACCCCGTCAACTAAACATTCCTCTACAAAACCAGGGCCTTCTTTTACCTGAATGACCGTTACTTGATACGGAACATAAAATAACACGATAGTAGCAAAAAAAACAAGTATTATGCCCTTAAATCCGCCGATCCTGAGATAAAGTAAAGTTACAGATAAAAATATATAAAACAATAATGCATCCACCCTAGAATTTAAAAAAGATATTGGCAACAGAATAATCAGCATCAAGATGGCTGAGAGTATTCTTTTCATACGAATCACCCACCACATCCACAGGTGCGCTTACCTGCATTCCAGTTTTTATAAGTTTCATTACGAAGATTTATTGCCTTTCTTTCAATATCATCGTGTAAACCTAGCGGGCCACCAAGCATGTCATCTAACTGCATCACAACCCATGATGCATCACTTTGGTTGCTATGCATATATTCATGCGCCAGGGTGGATAATAAATTAAGTTTTTGCCCGTCACTTAAATTTCCACCAAAACTATCAATACTCAATGTGATGTTTCTAGTTTTGAAATCAGTTTTCCCCATAAGCGATGGAGATAATTTGCCAAGTGTTACTTTGACATTCGGATTCCAAATCTCAACTTCGCATGTTGCAATTATGCTAATGGCCCGATCAAGATCCTCTTGACTTAACCCTCTTGGATCAATTCCATTGATCGGATCGCCAGCCACATAGCCATACAAGTTGGAATCACCGCCACCAAACAGGATCGGGTCTTTTGCAGTCCACCTGCCCGTCTCAGCGTCGTAGTCTCTGACCCCAAAGCGCGTCAATCCGGTGTCAGGATCGTACAACCCACCCGCGAAGCCAAAAGGCTGGAAGCCGGGATTCGTGTCGTTCGTGATCTTGCCCCAGGTGTCGTAGTCAATCTGTTGGGCAACCTCGCCGGTGCTCGCATCAATCACCAAGCGCACGCTGCCGTTTTGGTCGCTGACGATGCGGTAGGTTTTTCCATCCGCCGTGCTCATTGCCTCCGGCACATTGGGTTTGTCGCCGTAATAGTACGTCTGGTCAAGCGTGTTGCTTGCGTTCAGGCGAGCCAGCGGGCGAAGGCTGCTCATCCACACAAGCTGCCACTGCAAAGCGTCGTTGATGCGCTTGCCGGTTCTTCTGCCTGACGGATCAATGGCGTAGGCTATGGTCTTGCCGTTGGGCAGGGTGACTTTTCTGAGGTTGCCTTGGGCGTCGTAGGTGTAGCCTGTCGTTCCGCTGGGCGTGGTCTTGCTCGCCAAGTCGCCCGCTGCGTTGTAGGTGTAGCTGTTGCCCTTCCAGGTGAGCAGGCGGTCTTGGGTGTCGTAGGTGGCGATGGGCTGGCCGTTTTCTTGCGTGCGGTTGCCGTTGGCGTCGTAGGCCCAGGTGGTGGTGGTGCCGCCCACGGTGGCGCTGGTCAGGCGGCCTGCGGGGTCGTAGGTGTAGCTCTTGGTGGTGGGAGCGGCTGCACTCAGCAGCGTTTCTTGCGTTTGCGTGATTCTTGCGAGCGCGTCGCGCGTGTGGGTCTGGCTGAGGATCGGCGCCCAGATCGTCTGGCCGGTATACCAAATGTCCAGCGTGGCGTTGATCTGGTCGATCAGGCTTTGCGCCGTGGCGTCGATGTAGGTGGTGGTGTAGGTGGCCGGCGTGCCAGTGAGGTACTGATCGGTCGAAAGGAAGGTGCTTGGGCCGCTGCTGAAACTGGTGATCAAGGATTGCAATGCGCTGTCTATGGCGGCGGGCGTGCCGCGATCGGCCAGTTGCAACAAATTTGCGATTTGAGCTTGCAGCGTGGGCTGGCACATGTCGATGCCCGTCCACTGCGGCGGCTGCGGCGGCCAGGGCAGGTTGGCTTGCGCAGCTTCGTCGGCGTTGGTAGGCGTAGTCGTGCAAATAGGCGTGTTGGGGGTAGGCCATATGCACTCCTGGTGGGTAAGCCACCAAGACACACAGTCGCCCCGACCGGAGATGTTGCCGGCCAACTGCGTGCCCAAGGCGGAAATGAGCGCGCGCACGGCCTGCCGGCTGTTGTTCGCGTTTGGAGCAATGCTGGTTTTTTTGTAGGTTTGGCTGCTGGTGAGTTGGCCCCAGGCGTTGTGCTGGTTGTTGGTGACCAGGCTATCGGTGATCAGGCCGCTGTTGGTGGAGAGGACGAGTGAGGTCAACTGGCCGCTGGCCACATCGCGCCCGAGCAGCAGAGGGCCATTGCTGGTAGGCAGGCCGTCGCTGTCGTAGGTGGTGGCGATGTTCTGGGTTTGACCGCCGGCGGTGAGTGTGACTTGATTGATGTATGGGAGTGCATAACCCAACTTCAAGCTGACACTGGCGCCATTTTGCAAGGTCAAGCCCATGTTTTGCAGTAAGGCGGTGCCGCCGTAGTCGTAGGTCATGGCTTGACCATCTTGAGCGATAGTGCTTGCTAGCCGCCCGGCACTGTCGTAGCTCAACTGGGTGGGGCCGCTCACGCTATCGACCAGGGCGGTAATCCGGCCTATGGCGGGATCGCGTTGCACTTGCAGGCTTTGGCCGCCGGGGCGCACGATGCTGGTCAGGAGCCGGTCGCGGTCGTAGTTCCATTGGGTGATGGATCCGCCCTGCGGGGTGTAGCCGGTGGGTTGCTGCACACCGTTGTAGTTGAAGGTGTGGGTGACGTTGGCCGGGGTGGTCAGGCTGGTGAGGTTGCCTGCGTTGTCCCACTGGTATTGCAGGGTGCGGCTGTCGGGCAAGGTGAGTTTTGTCAGGCGGCCAGCGTCGTCGTAGTCGAAAGATTGCGTTTGGCCCAGGGCGTTGGTCCAACTGGCGAGTTTGCCGCCAGTGGGGCCGCCGACGGGTTTCCAGGTGAGGCTGGCTGTTCTGGTATTCGTGCCATCAGTGCTGCTGATGCCGGTGATTTGGCCGGCGCTGTTGTAGCTGTAGGCCAGTTGCAGGCCGCTGGGCAAAGTGGCGCTGGCGGGTTGCTGGTGCTGATCGAGTTGCACGCTCGACGTGCGGCCCATGGGGGTGGTTTGGGTAAACAGGCCAGGATCTTGATAGGTAGTGACCCAAGACGTGTAGGAATTCAGCGTGGTGGTTTCGCGCCAGCCTTGGGGGTCTTGCCAGGAATCAACGGCATGGGAATTGCTTAGGCTTCTGGTGGTGCTCAGACGTAGGTAATTGCCGCTTCCGAAATTCACGGTTTGGTTGCGCAGCACGGCTCCACCTAAGCGGGGGTCGGTGCTCAAATAGGTGGTGCTTGTGGCCCCGTTGGGCTGGGTTTCAGTGAGGGAGTAGCCAGACGACAAATTGCTGGTGGTCTGCGTGCCGTCTGGTGCGGTGGTCACGGTGTTGTAGTTCCAGCCGTTGTTGGTCGTTGCGTAGTTGCTTGTGCGACCTTCGGTGCTTTGGGCGCTGACGGAGTAGGTGTTGGTGTTGGCCCAATAGTCGGCAGCGCTCGCGCCAGGATTCAGGTGCCAGCCGCCGCCAATGGGGTCGGCGTTGCTTACCAGCAGTTTGTTTGCGTCGTAGCTGAACCGGTCCACGTTGCCGCCTGGATCCGTGTATTGCGTCAGTAAACCGGGGTTTGATGAAGCGTATTGCAGGGTGTATTGCAAGCTCCCGGGCTGCATTACCCCGGTGAGTTGGTTGCCGGTGTAGCTCAAGGTGGTGACTTGGCCGAAGGGGCCTTTGACGGTGGTAAGCAACCCATTGGCATCGCGTATCAGGGTGGTGGTGTTGCCATAGCTGTCTTTCACAGCGGTGAGTTGCCCGGTGGGGCCGTATTCGTAGGTGAGCAGGGCTTGGCCGCCAAAGGTGCTGCGCGTGGCAACGGGGCGGCCCAGCACATCGAATTCATCCATGGTGGTTCCGTCGGGCCGCGCAACGCGATAAACCGGATCACCGAATGCAGGCAGGCTCGCGCCCAAGGTGCCTACCTGGAAATTGCCATACCCGTAGGAGGAGGCAATGAGATCGCCCCCCGGCGCTACGCCCAGCATCTTGACCGAGCCAAAGCTTGATTGGGTATCGGCAAAATTCTTGCCTAGCAGGGTTATAGCGCCTGCGCGGCTGATGTAGTTGAAGGCATTGTTGGAGTCGTAAAAGAAGGCTCCGCCTTGCGTGTCGGCCAGCAGGCCGGAGGCATAGGCCCAGGAGGAGGATATCTTGCGCAGCGTGCCCACGTCGGTGAACTGGTACAACCCGCCCGAGGTGGACAGCCAAACCTGGCCGGTGGGGGCGCTGGCAAGGTCACTGAGCGATTCGTTATTGACGCTCAGGCTGCTGACGTAGCCAGCCGGGGTAATTTGCCACAACTGGTAGTTCGAGGTCTGCACGAAGATGCTCATATCGCCCGCCACTGCGATGCGAGAAGTCCAGATTGGCACGCTCAAGGCCGGCACACTGGTTCCCGGGTTCAAGTAGTAATAGTTGCTTTCCCCATTGCCGGCCACAGTTTGGATAACGCCAGCAGCAGTGATGCGGCGCAGCACGCGATTGCCGTAGTCCATGAAGACAATGCCGCCATCGGGCGCCAAGGCAAGGGCCGTGGGCTGGTTTAGCTGTGCAGCGGTGGCGGGGCCGCCATCGCCGTTGTAACCCGCCGTGCCGGTGCCGGCCACGATTTCCACGGTGCTCTTGCGTTCACCATACAGCCAGATACGGCGTATCTGGTTGGAGTTGGTATCGCTGTAGTACAGCGCACCATCGGCGCCCACAGCGCTGTTGCCGGGGGCGGGCGGGGTTGCGGTGGCGCCGAAAGACAGCGTATCGGTGATGGCCGCAAAGCGGCGCGGCTGCTGCGTGGCATCCCAGATGTTGCCGCCGCCTTCATAGACGCGGCCGGCTTCCGCGTCGTACATGCGCAGCCCTTTCAAGGCCCAATTGCCCGCGCTGATGAAGCTCACTTCCGCGCTGGGCAGGTTGACTTGGGACAGATAGCGGGTGTAGGAGCGGCTGACCGAAATGGTGCCGGCCACACTGTTGGAGGAGATGGTGGCCGCAGTAGTGCCGATGCGCGCCTGCAACTGATCGAAGGCCCGGTTGAAATCGGCGGATACCGGGTAGTACACAACCGGGTAAACGTAGCTGACCGTGATGTATGCGTTGGTCCCGCTAGGCTGCAAGCGGCCATAGGCGTCCTTGCCGTTCCAAGTGCGGCTGATTATCTGGTTGGCCGACCAGCCCCCCAAGCTTTGGGTTTGCGTGATACCGGTAATCTGGGTGGTGACGTCGATGCGCTGGAGGCTGGCAGGAGGCGGCGTAGCGTCATCAGTGACGCGCACCTGCAAGGTGCGTGACCCCAAGTCGATACGGTCGCTTCGGTAGTACAAAGACAGGGGCGTGCCGGGCAGGTCGATACCTTGACCGATGGCGCGCTGGGTCATGAACACATCGCAGCCCGGACAAACAGGAGGATCCGTGTTGGGTGGAGGATTGTTGGGGTCGGGATTAGGCTGCCTCGTGGGCGGCGGCAAAGCATCCGGCGGCGGCCCATAAGGCCAGTTGTAATCCCACGGGGTGAGGTGCGCCAGCGCCACCCGCCACAGCACACTGCCCACAGCACGGGTGCTAGCGATTTGCTTGAGTTCGTCGCTGTCAATGCCAAGGTCCAGCAACTCCTGCGCCGTGGCTGCCCGCGCATCGGTGGTCACTTGCAGAATGGCCTGCCCTTGCGCATCCACGCCCAGAATCTTGATGATGCGGCCGTTGTTTTCGCCGATCCAGGTGGTTTGGTCAAAGTCGTACCAGCCCACGGGTACGGCAGTGCCCACGGGCATGGCTATGAAGTTGTCGACATAGGTGACGACGGGTTTGGTGAATTGGATGCTCTGGGCGCCTGCGGCTTCCGCCTCGTCCGCCGTGAAGTTGGCGGCCCAAGTGTAGCCTACGCTCATGGGGAGCTGGCCGGGCATGGATTGCGGGCCACTGGCGCCCAGCGTGTATTCCGTAGCCCGCATCGTGAAGTGCGTGAGGGGCTGGGTACTGCCACCCGGCATTTGCATTTGCGCTTGCGTACCGGCCGGGAAGTAGATGCTGGCGCGGCGCTGCCCCCGGCCATCGTCATGGCTGGCGCCCCAATACAGTTGCGGGGTTCCCGCGCTCAGGTCGATCTGGCTGTATTGGCTGTCGTAGGGCAGCAGCGCCACGTCGGGCGCATAGGCAAAGTCGCGCCAGGGGGATTGGATGCGGCGCTGGGCGCGCATGTGGCCGGCTTTTTGGTAATCGACCGTGAGCCAGCCGCCGCCGCCTGCGGCCATGTCGAACTTGCCATCGGCCCGCGTTTGGGTCTGGCCCCATTCGGGGTGGCCGGCAATGCGGATGGTGACACCGGGCATGGGCTGACCGTCTTGGTCCAGCACCTGGCCGACAACCACGGTGGCGGTGACGGGATCAATGGCGCCAGTGGCGACGCCGGTTTGTACTGGAGGGGTGCCTTCGTAGAGAAATTTGGTGCGTTCGGGAAAGGAGGTGAAGCCGACAGGAGCCAAGGCCGTGGCGGTGCTGGTGGGGTTGGGCGGCAGGCTGCTGTCGTCGCTGACGTACAGGGGGAATTTCTGGGTTTGGGTGTTGCCGCCATCCTGAATTTGCAGCGTGACCCAATAGGTGCCGGCGGCGGTGGGAGTCCAGGTGAGTTGTTGGTTGGGGGCGCTGCCAGTTATTTGCAATCCAGCGGGGGCTTGGGTGAGAGAAACAGATAGCGGCTGGCCTGCGGGGCTGCTGGCTTGTACGCCATAGCTCCAGCTTTGGCCGACGGTGGCGTTCAGGCTGGGCTGGGTGAGAAAGCGAGGCTGATCGCTTTGAGCCTCGAGCGGGGAAAGGTCGCGCAGCGGGTTGGGGCCGGCGATGGTGTCGATGCGCAGATAAAGGTCGCTGTCCTGAAACTGGGCGGTGAGGCTGTACAGATCGTGAGTGCCGGGCACCTGGTCGCCGGTGAAGTCCACGGCCACCGGGGCGATGCCTTGCCAGTCGTCCGTGTTGCCGTCGATGGCCAAAACCCCGGCGGCCAGGCCGCTGCCCATGAAGGCGATGAGCAGCAGGGCCAGTAGGGGAGAAGCAGCGCGTTTGCGCAGCAAAACGATGGCAAGGGCGGCCAAGGCAGCAGCCAACGCAGCCAGCAGGGCAGGCGCGAGGGTGGGAATGGGGGTGGCGCCTGTGCCCGCCGGCGGCCCGGCAGGGGGGCTGAGGGTAATGGGGGCGCTGTTGCCGACTTTGGCGTAGCGGATGTAGTCGCCATTAGAGGCGAGGATGACGCGGGATGTGGAAGTGGCCTGGATAGCGCTGGCGGGCAGCATGAGTTCCAGCTGGGCCAGCAGGTGGGCGCCGGCGGCGCGCTGGGCGGTTTTGGGGGCGGCCTGGCCTATGGGGGTGTCGGCACCGAAGTCGCCGCCTTCGCAGGCAGCCAAGGTGGGCTGGCTGGCGTTGCCTGCGGCATCGACGGCGATGGTCACGCGGTATGCAAAGCCGGTGAGGGTGGCGCTGCCGTAGCGGTCGGTCAGGGTGGCGGCGCAGCCGGTGGCGGGGCTGGCGTTGGGGTCGATGTAAAGGCGGTAAACGTCGGCAGCTGCGAGGGCAGGGGTGGTGAAAGACAGGAGCCAGAGCGCCAGCAGGGTACACAAGAAGCGCAGCGGGGATCGCCAAGCGAAGGACTTACTTGCTCTTGTCTGAGCAAGCACTGATACCGATGGATTCCCGCCCTTGTCCATGTCCGCTCCCCCGAATGGTTTTAGCGATGTTGGAAATTTTTTGAATCCTACGTCGCACAAAATCGGCGGTCAAGCAGTTTTGGGTTTGTGTTGTTTTTGGCTTCTGGCTTAATTCAGGCTTGGGCTGGCAGCTATCAATACATGAGAATTGACGGGGTGTGGTTTGCTGTTTGTCAAATAAAAGTGTGGGCCCAGTGCGGCGATAGCACAATCCACCCATGAACCCATTGCACCTCACTCCTACCGCTGCGCGGCCCGCCGCGCCTTCTTTTACTTTGGCACCTCGTGCTTTGCGCCGCCGGCATATGCTGGGGCTGGCGGCGGCGCTGGCGGTGCCGTTGGCTGCGCGCGGGCAAGGCTGGCCGGCCAAGCCGGTGAAGATCATCGTGGCTTATCCGCCCGGTGGCGTGGCCGACGCGCTGGCGCGCGCTTTGGCCGAAAGGCTCGCGCCCGTGCTGGGCCAGAGCGTGGTGGTGGACAACAAGGCCGGCGCCAGCGGCATCATCGGGATGGACGCGGTGGCCAAGGCCGCGCCCGATGGCCTGACCTTCGGCTTTTCCGCCATTAGCCCGCTGGTGCTCAGTCCGCATTTGGGCAAGGTGCCTTTCGATCCGGCGCGAGACATTGCGCCGGTGGCCAGCGTGATTGCCTCGCCCGTGCTGTTGCTGAGCACGCAGGCACTGGCGGCGCGCGATTTCAAGGCGCTGCTGGCCGACGCCAAGGCGCATCCTGGGGCTATCCGCTGGGCCACGTCGGGGCTGGCTTCGCTGGGGCACATCATGCTCGAACAGATCAAGGCGGCTGCGGGCGTGGACATCACGCACATTCCCTACAAGGGAGGCGGGCAGCAGGTTACCGATGCGCTGTCGGGCCAGTTCGAGGTGCTCTCGACCAATGCCGGCCCGGCCATTACGGGCCACATTCAGGCAGGCAAGCTCCATCCGCTGGCTGTGGGCAGCCCGCAGCGGCTGCAAGCCCTGTCCGACGTGCCCACGTTGGCCGAGCTGGATTTGCCGCAGGCCAACCTGGCCTCGGTGTTCGGGCTGTTCGCGCCGGCGGGCGTGCCGCAGGCGGTTATTGAGCGCATGAATGCCGAGGTCAACAAGCTGTTGCAAGCCCCTGATCTGCGCCGCCAGATCCTTGCTGCCGACAACCTGCCTACCGGCGGCAGCGCGGCCGACTTTGCGGCCTTCATTGCCCGCGAATCGGCGGCCAATGCGCGCATCATCGCGGCGGCGCGGATCAAGGCGGAGTGAAGAGCAGGGCGGTTTTCAGCCAGGCTTGCCGGGTTGCTCGTTGCCGCCGGCCTGCGGCCCATGCACCATGACGTGCGTGGGGTAGGCGATCTGGATGTGCGCGGCGTCCAGTGCGTTTTTGAGGGCGACGATGACCGCGTCGGTGGCGGTCACCATGTTGCGGGTGGTGCCGCCGGCGGTGTCGATCCAGAAGCGTACCGACAGCATGACGCTGGAGGGCCCCAGCCCGGAGGCGAACACGCCGGGCGCGGGTTCGCGCACCAGTTGCGGCAGGCCGGTGATGGCTTGCACGATGAGCTGCTTGACCTGCTCGATATCCTCGCCGTGGCCTATGCCCAGCGTCACCTCGCCGCGCCGCGTGGGTTGGGAGGTGAGCACGACCACGCGGCCGGTGTACAGATC
>Ga0209628_10004137_pt1 | contig 10399 bp, 5 predicted proteins | sample TergutCu122P4_FD_187285 | JGI IMG/M metagenome (GOLD analysis project Ga0209628, IMG submission 187285) | Cubitermes ugandensis P4 segment gut microbial communities from Kakamega Forest, Kenya - Cu122 P4 (SPAdes) (version 2) | ecosystem: Host-associated > Arthropoda: Insects > Digestive system >... | reverse complement strand
TTATACATTTTGAAGGCTGGATGGACCTCCAACTTCAAGCATTAGAATGTATTGTCTCAATCCCTGTGCCTGCGATGATAATTTTGGTCAATGACCATGACCACACACCATTGTCAGATAAAGATTAATTAAATAAATGTTGTTCAACAATTATGCTTGTCAATGAGACACCTTATTTTGCACTTGTAAATCAACAATGACAGAGTAAATTACCACAGCCTGTAATATCATAAGAAAATGCACACAATGAATACACAATGCAAACTTACATATTTATCATGACCTTCTGTTTTAAGAAGGGTTTATTTCACACACAGTAATACTCCTGTAGTATACAAACTAAGATTCTGCAGTAGCATATTTACTTCCAACACTTCGTAACATTTTGATTTCATAAAATACACTCGTCTTCAGCCCTGTGCTCTTGGGGTACTGTTATATTACTGAGACCATGCATCTGACAGGTAACACAGTTACAGCTTAGTGCCTTGTAATGCATTGCAGAAAACATGCTGCAACTGGAACATACTGTCAACAAGACCTTTATAAACAGATTTTGGAGACAAGTATTCAATTACATCAGGTATGTGGGTGTGAGATACACAATCAGAGGCCCCTCAGGATCACTATAGATTAAGCAGTATAACCAGCAATAAGCACCAACAGCTCTGTTCACTTGCTGACTCTTACCTTAAAGAGATACAGAGTTAGCAGAGAAGTTTGGTTACAATTGAAAAAGGTTACATTGTCCCTGTGCTGACATAAGCATTATGCCACGAAGGCATATAAATTTGAGGTACAGCTCCACACATTCTTAACCTTGGCACCAAATAAAAGTGAGAAGTCAACTGCCACCAGTACCCAAAACATAGAAGGCTGGGTGGGCCCCAGAGTTGGTCTGATGTTTTTAAGCACAGATAAAATTTCTTGTCCTACCACAAATTTAACCCCGATTCCTCAGTCATCCACCCTGTATCCTAGTCACTATAATGACTGAAATATCCCAGCTCCTACTTTGGTTACAATAAATTTCATTGCAGTCCCCTATATATGTTCCCATAAGGTAACATCATTATATGTCCCATTTATTATCTGTATATGTGAATTGATATAAAGGAAATATTGAATGTCCAATAACATTTTCCCCACATTTTAATGCCAAAATATGTTACAGCCTAAAGAACAAAAATGAGGCTAATTATATCAAAACATTCCAGCAAATGTGTTAAATAACAAAACATTATGAGATTTGAAGCTCTTATGTCACTGAAAATATAGAGTGGAGCCTTCTGGAATGTGAAACATGTAGTCTGTTACAAGGTTACCAACATTCTGAAGCAACAGACTGCCACCATCTTCTCCTACCCTGAAGATATAGACAGCACTTTCCTCTAAAATGTTAACCTTGTACCAGACTACATGGCATCACATCCCAGCAAACAACAGTTTTGATAAAACTTCATGTATCTACTACCAATAACGTTACTTGTTACTCATATTATATGTTTGTACATATAGGGTCATTACTTTATCTGACAACTATCGGTTGCCACTGCTTGTGAGCTTGCTTCATACTTTAACGATACTGTAAATGGCTCATGTTATATAGCAGGGCTGGCCAACTTCAACAAACAGGAGGGCAACATAATTCATACAAACATGCCTGAGGGCTGCATATATGTAAAGGAAGGTAGTAGGCCTTACTGATCTTGGTAAAATGCAAAGAATGAGTGGTTTACTGTGTGCTGTCTCAAAAGTGATGAATTACAGGTTGTAAACATTTTCTCTGCTAATAAAGTCATCAAATTATGTTCTGTACACATATTATAATTTGTTAAACTGTATTACTGAAACTATTCACACTAATGAAACTATTCAAGTGACTGAGGCCCACAAATACTTTACTTTAGGGCCACATGTTGGCCAGCCCTGCTACACAGCATTAAATAAATATTAGTGAAGACTTTCAGGTTAGTCTTGACTTCAATTTTACATACAGCATGTAAAACAACTTGTACTGTGCGGTCTGTCCTTTACTTCTACAGTGAGACAAGACATGCAGTGTACATGTAAAGGTCTTAACATTAACAAAGTAATCATCACTATCATACCACCACCATTATACACATCATGAAAGCCTGCAACTAGACTGTATTCTAAAGCAGTTCAATCGAACTGCCATCTTTACAGCGTATTCCTCATAGACACAGTCTAAATACTGGTCACCCATATAATCTCCATAGCATGTTGAGGTTAAGAATATGTGAAGCTACACCATCATGGCATGTTCAAAGGCAAATTTACATAAATTTCTGGAAAATGGAAAGGGATTAAAGTCAAAACAGAATGTATTATAGGGTAACTGTAAACTAAACACAAAATAAAATGAATGGCGAATACTGCCTGAATATGTTTCATAGTTGTGTGTTGCCCACTGTTACTGAGTGGGACAATTATGACAAACTGCATTTCATGCAAGATTTTGCATTTCCCACTCATGTGAGGCTTGACAACCATTCTCCTGGTCAGTGGATGTAGCGTGAGGGACCAACAGAATGTGTCGTGTGTGATTTCTGTGTGTGGGCCTAAGCAACAATGGAAGTATACTGATCCAAAACCATACTTCATGAACTGGAGCAACAAATCCAAGAAACATCTACTGATGTTCTTACTGACTTCTTAAAAAAAAGCATTATGAGAGTCTGTACCTTCCATGGTGCAGAAGTGTGCAACATGCTGGAGCCTATGGTGACATCTGACACTAAATGGAAGTATATGGGCCGTAACATGGTGCAAGAATAGTAGCAATATAGCATTCCACTTAAGAAATGGAGCCACTTAGTATTATGTATTTACTTTCCAACTGCAATGTACTTTGCGGTAGTTCATTTTCAAACCATGCACCAGTTTCAAGTGAATCAAAGTACACCATACTAGTGCATTTGACTATATTCAACACAGTGGAAAAGTTGAAAGTATACGATGGTAATGATCAAAGTAACTGCAACATTACATAATAACTGATTTTCATTTCCCCTTACTATAACCTGATCGACAATTTGAAGAATATATACTGGATTCCACTGGCAATGATTACAAGGAATGTTACTCAGAATAACATGTAATGGTGACTGTCATGAACACAGTAGAGAACCTTTCAGTTCCATAAAACTGCAGGTACATTCTGACTAACAATCAATTTTTTAAGAAAAAACCTGCATCATATACTTAGTTAAGACAGAGACGGGTAGTTAAAACCAATCACAGACCTACTCCATGAAGCATACAGAAAATGAACACATTAATCACTGCAAAGTCGAAACCTAAATTCAAGCTGCCACATGACAGAACTGGCTGGGGTTGAGAAGACCCAATTGGAGTGCAGTACAATGAAGACTTAGTTCCTATGGCTAGTGACGTAGTTCCTATGGCTAGTGACGAAATCTGAGAGAAGCTGTGAAAAGAACTGCACAAGGAACAAAGTTGACACCTATAAAGCTGGTGGCAGATCTAATGGGAAAAAAGAAGATATTTTAATAATATAAAAGATACACTCAATGGTATGGACAAACAGAAAGAATGATAAAAAGCCCCTGAAATAACTACAGTACTCTTAGACATAATATGGGAGAAAGGTGTTTCAGTTGTGGATGTGATATAGCATAAAATAAGATGATGATCAAGAATCGTGACAGGAACTTGGAAGGCCTAGTACAGCAGATAACTGAGAGAACCCTCAATCAGGAGAACTGGTGACCAAGCCAAGAATGGAATAGATTCAGTGTTGCCACTACACCAGTATGTTTATTGGATATAATGGAACAAAGACTGGAATAAGGTACAGGAATTGGAAATGTACCAGACGTTTTATAATTCAGTCTCAATACTTATGTGGCATGAAGGCAGTACTAGCTAGGCAAGTGTCTTGGAGTCAATATAAAAATGTGACACCTGAGTTTACATTTCACAGGACTGATAATCAAGATTTTGCCTATTTGAAATCAAATCAATGAAAGCACATTGTGGCCTGAATCTAGAACTAGAACCCACGCATTAATGGGTTCTGAATGTACTGATATATATGTTGTAATATAAAAACTACAGTACATGGTTACATCTGGAATGACAAATTGGTAAAGGAAAGAAAATTCAACAACTGCACATACTCATTGCTCTTGGCGCCTTTGTCCCGTTTCATATTGCAGCAGTATTCTCTGCAGTGCATCATAACAACCACACACTGCCAGAGGTGGAAGATTGAACACACAGTTATAGTACAGTCATGAATACATATATTACCATACAGTACAGCTTTACATATGAGAAACAAAGTAAAACTTTCATTTTAAAAAGAGCTTCAATACAGTGAAAAATATCAAAGGATAAAATGCAAATGTAATCTATCCATTTTGCAGAACCAGTTCAATATGTGTCACTTAAGGAAAAAATTTCAAAGTAAACCTCATGCTACGTAACCACAAACATCAGTGACGGCCAATTTGAGCAATACCCAACTTGCAGTTATGATGAAAGACTCCCCTCCCACAAACCATCCCAAATTATCCTGAACATCAATACGTCGCACAGTGATTTACTTACGATTTCAACAACTTTATAAGAACTCCAAGGACTTATGGGGATCATGATGGAGCCACAACAATACCACCCTATTTGTGCAACATACTTGTGAACATGACAAAATGCTCTGTAATGAGCCAAACAAAAATTCTGTACTGCATAACAGAGATGGCAAGAAATTCTCTTGAATGACCAAGCCGAAAAATATTACTCTTGTGTGGGTGAGTTTCCGAACACTACACTAAACAGCTAAGATTTAAACAACTTTGGGTAAAACGTCACAACAATCACTGTTAAAAAGTGGCAATGCCACAAAGTACTTCTGCATCTGTTTAGTCAGTTTGAATAACTGGATACCTACAGCAATTCTACATGTACTCTGTCAGGAAAAAGGAGAAAACACATTCAATCATACACAATGTTAGGATTAGCTGAATACTGTCCTAAGAGGTCTATAAGTGTCATCAGTTCATGAATACTTGCAGGTGAATCTATTGGCTTTACAATTAGATCCTGCTCTATGAAAGACAAGGCAGAATTCTCCAGTCTACTTCGTAAGGTCAAAACACAGCACTAATGGGAGCTCAGTCATAGATTCATATCAAGCTGAAACTTCTACTACCCTCCAGAATAGTAAGGGCATTTGTGTATACATATATACATAAACTACAAAGTTAATGCAAGGGGTGTCAAACATAGTCCAAGGGCCAATTGTAGCCCACACCCTGAACTACATATCTTTTAAATTTCCAGCCTGGCCTACACACTGACTGAAGGGAATGGATTAGCCACAAACTGTGACTTGAGACAGGCATGCCTCCAGTTAAAATTCTTATAATACAAACATATTTACCTTATTCTAAAATATAATCTTCCATTTCTTCACATTAAAATTACAGTTAAGTAAAAATACCTCACATTTATATATCACACTTATTCAACGGAATACCACACTCAGTGTGTGACCTTCGCGTTTGTCGTTCTTTATATCACATGTCACCACACCAAGTCCTGAGCACATCTGCCACTTTCAATAACATAAAGTCATAAAATGCAAACACCACATATAGAAAGTGTGAACACAGTGGCAGAGGTGCCAACTTCTGTATACATTAACTTTTGTTTTAAGAACACAGTTCAGTATTTAGGTTCAGTACTGTAGGCCTTTTATTACTAGGCTTTATATTAAATACTAAGGCATACACACTGTAATGAACTTAACATTTATTTTCACTTTGCTCTAGCATGTGCTGCATGTGTATATATCATTGTCTGTCTGTTTGGATTGTACCTCTGCAATTCACAGTGTCCATTTTACTACACATCCTAACACAAAATTATTTTTCCAATTATTATGTTATTTTTTATAATACCATTATCTAAGACCAATCACATCAAACACATATATTACATTTCATCACACACAGCCCATAAAATGTGTTGGAGAACTGTATTTAATTTCTACATTCTAGTACAGCAAGGGATGAATGTTTTGTGCAACACATTTTCATGGACCAACAATCTTTCTCACCTGTTACATAATACTTATTTAGAATTTTTGTGTTCCATACTAACAACATTAACTGAATTTGTAAATCAGAATCCTGGCTGTAAAAATGTCAGCAACTGAAAGGACCGAAAAAATGTTACTTGGGCAAAATAACACATCTCTCGTATTAATTGCAGGGAATATGTAGAAACAAATAGGGTGTGGGGATGATTATAAGTACAGGGCGTTTCATAATGTTCTCCGTGATTACAAACATTTATAACAAGAAAACCAAAGGACCTACCTTAATGTAATTGTTCACAGCCACAGGAAAACTTTTCCAGTTTTCCTGTGGCTGTAAACAATTACATTAAGGTAGGTCCTTTGGTTTTCTTGTTATAAATGTTTGTTATCAAGGAGAACATTATGAAACACCCTGTAGTGAGTGTGGAAGAACATGGTAATGTTGAAACCCTCAACAAAAGTTACTATCCCAGACCTCTCCTACAGGGCCACAGGGAAAGCATTAACTAGGAGAGAGACATTTGCCAGATACTTAAACCACATCATCACAGATACGAAGAAGCAAAAACGGTATTATCTGAAGCATAAAATATTCAGCTACGGTACATGCACTACTTCCAGAAATGTTGACAAATCCTGCATGGAGCAAGTGTTATCTCACATGTTCTTAGACATGTATTAAAGGCTATGTCAAAAGGCACATTCCTGCTTTCACCTTAATTGCCAGCTAACTGAATTGCTCTTCTAAGATTCAACAAACATTCTCATCCCACACATCCTCCCAAAAGATCATATACCACTTCCCTTAATTTCTGTGTTGTCATTCTACTATTATTTCTAACATGCGTACATGTCATTCCAGGAATAGGAATCACATGAGGTATAGCACAACAATATTATTCACGCACCAAATGTTGCAAAAGCGAGTGACATGCTTGTCTCTAAAAACATAAGTTTAGGCCTTCCTTTTCACCGCACCATAGATGCTCCTGAATGCCTGTATAAAGATCTGTAAGACACAGATGTTGGCACCCCACTACTTCACAGAATTATGGGCCTGACTCACAGCTGCTACCTGAGAAACTAAAATGGTAATAAGTTTTTGAATGAAGATATGTGAATAGCCACTTAATTTCCCCTGTTGCTCCACAATCCTCATTATTAAAACCATAAAAAAGTTTGACACCCCTGCTACCCAGTCTTGGAACATGACCTGTACTGTCAAGTCGGAAGATGAGTGTAGGTACTCTGCTTAACAATATAGATATGATAGGTTTCAATAATACTACATGGGCTAGTCTATCTCTCAGTGGAGTGACATGTTATATAACTATGACTATCATAATGTTTAGATACAGTAGGAAAATTTCAAAGATGAAGACGTGCTGTCTGGAAGTCCACATTGCACACCAAATGTTATGGTTACTACAAGTCATTATCAGCAGCAATACAAGGAAAGTAAAATGCCTACCTTCAGCCATCACCATTTTCCTTCTAGCAAAAATTTAATGTAATCTGGAATACACTTCATCTTCAATATTCCGTAACTGCAATTAACATACCGTCATAGTCCATAAATATTTGGTATACAGTCATCCCACAACTTACATGGTTCCACACATCATTTGCCCCCAGACACAATACATCATGCAAAGTGAGCAAATTCATATGTGTGACAGTGAAGATGTATTTGAGTTGTTGATCTATCATGATCAAGACCTCACACTCATTCTCTTGAAATGTGGAAGCAAAGTGCCACAGAAGAAGCTGGAAAGCTGATGAACCTCAGCCTCAGCCTAAGAAAACAACCATGACACTTTCAAAGTTGATAGTGGGGTCTGGATTCACTGAAGCTGGCATCAAGGTGCTTTAAGTAGTGAGTAGCCCTGCAACAACTAGATGAGGAATTATGAGGATGCTTGCTTGCTATCAGGAGATTACGAAGGATGAAAAGAGGTTGTGGCCTTGGCAGACGTCAGTGTTTTACTTCATGCCATCTTCAGGTATGCATGTATCACCACCTGCACCGCTGGCCATTGGAGATGATCTAGACAACCTGATGACAGTTCAAGAGGAAGTGCCTCCTCCTTAAATTGTCATGTGTTTGTCACTTAATAGTTTTTGTACATTTTTCAAAATATGAATATTTCTTTTTTCTTGGCTAAAAAATATTGTCTGGAACCATCTTCCTCATTTTAACACTGAGTTTATGGCAAAATCAAGCTCAACTTAATTCATCTCAACTAATGTTGCTGGTCTCAGAACCACCTACAATGTAACTCCTGGAGATTACTGTATTATTAACTGCAGTTACACATTTAGTATATGATTTATAACCAAAACATTAAAGATCAACACTATTTAATTTCTCTAATGCTTTCCACTCATATTTGTTTTATATGCATAATTCATACAGCTCAGATTAAAGACAGCTGCTTGTACATTCTGCTTGCCTACAGCAAAGAGTAGATTCTGTAAGCAGTTCTCTTGATACAGAAACGACAAAAGACCCTGCCATTTACATAAGAACAACCTCACAGTTCATGGAATACAGGTAAGATTTGAGAGGAACACAGATTCTCCAACAGTCAGGTGGCATGAGTTAATATCATGTATACAGTTCAGATATCAACCAATTAAAACTCAGTGCTTGGACATTTTACAGAATGGATGACTGCTACTTACTACTACTACTGATCATTATTCTAACCCAACACCTTCAGCTTCTGCTACATCTCCCTTTACTATTGGAACACCTAGAAACTGTATCTTATATGTATTAACAAAGAACCATTAGCAGAACCTCTGCAAGAGTCACATACCTTCTTATCATGTAATAGCCATGGTTATCAGGGTATTCAGTATGTCCCGCCAATCTCATCTTCCTCGATTTGATCACTCGAATAATACTTTGTGATGAGTACAAATCATGAGCTCCTCACTATACAATTTTCTATATCCTCCTGTTACTTTTTCCTTCTTAGGTTCACATATATCTCCCTCAGCAACCTGTTGTCAAGCACCTTTAGCCCATGCTTCTTCCTTAATATGAGAGACCAAAGTTTACACCCATAACACACAACAAGGAGCATCATGTTTCTGTATTGTATTTTCATCTTTATATCCTTAGGAAGACAACAGGAACACAAAAGGATTCTTGACTGAAGGGTAGCTGACATTCCCTGATTTTAATCTGCTCTTAATTTCAACAAGTATGTAATTTTCATTTGTTGGTGCCCTTCCCAGACATTTGAACTTTGTCAAACTTTCAAAGGATTTATTAGCTATTTTTATGTTGTGAGTTTGTCCTGCAGTTTGTTGACAACACATGAATATATACTTTGTTTTCTCAGCATTTCCTTCTAAACCAAACTCCTCACCAGTGACTGAAAAACTTCTGTGTTTTTCTTCACAGTATATGTTTTTCCCAATAAACTGAAATCATTAGCATTGGCCAAATGCTGATCTGTCCCACCCAATTTCACTCCACCTTGGTTTGCTTGGACCACCTGCAAGTCATATTCTAAAAGCAGAGAACAGGACTGCCAACATTTATGTACACAGTTTTATCATCCAAACCAATGCGTTTCATTAAAACGATCATTTTTAGTTGTGTAAAAAATGCATTTCTTGTATTTGAAAATACACTGAAGTTTCTAGATGGTAAAAGCTGTGCACATAGCAATGACATCCCACAGCATAAAAAAAATAAAAAGATTATACCACCATTGACCAGAACAAAAAGTAAACCAATTATTACTAACCCCAAATAAAAATGACGTTACCACATACAAAAAGCCTTCAGTTCTGTTCACGTTTGCCAGCGGAACCGCTGTATATAAAGAAATTTAGTGTATGTTTGAGAACATTACAACCAGAAACCTCCTAACACAATCCACCAATGAACTGCAGGACACGAATAGCTCTAAAATGCTCTCAAATGAGTCACATTCACTATGCTCCATAACTGTGAGAGGAAAATGAAGTTGATGTCTGCCACATAATTTGTGGCACCCAAGGCAAGCCCCTGTAAACTCTAAATTCTGTAATCTGATGTTTATCTGACCGTGCATCATAGTATAGACTTTTCAAAATACCAACTTAGTGCACAGTTCTTTTAATCTTCAACAATATGTATGTTACACTACACTCCTCAACATGTTTCGAGCAGCACACTGCTCATCATCATCAGGAGGACCAATTGTATCACCACAGCCTCTGGTATCGTCACCCTCTGTATGCAGCCGTACAGTATGCGGGTGGAGAGTGGACTGAGTCCGCTCTCCATCCGCATACTGAACGGCTGCT
>Ga0209628_10004136_pt1 | contig 10400 bp, 7 predicted proteins | sample TergutCu122P4_FD_187285 | JGI IMG/M metagenome (GOLD analysis project Ga0209628, IMG submission 187285) | Cubitermes ugandensis P4 segment gut microbial communities from Kakamega Forest, Kenya - Cu122 P4 (SPAdes) (version 2) | ecosystem: Host-associated > Arthropoda: Insects > Digestive system >... | reverse complement strand
CGATTCACACGAGGGCGTGTACGGGAATTAAAAAATGCCCATAACTCCGTAACCGTCCAAAATCGGACACATGTTCATATGAACTTTTTTGATCACAAAGACCTAGGAAATCGCCTCCTGCAGTAATGTCCACAAGTCGTGAAATACCCTGTATATCATATTTTACAAATACAGTCGAACCCGGTTATAACGATATCGGTTTATACGACACCTCGTTACAGCGTCATATATTCTGTGGTATCAATTATTTCCGCACTGTTAACCGCAACATTATACTCCTCGGTTACAATGACACAGAGTATTTAGTCCCTTTCATGAAGTTATAACCGAGTTCGACTCCATTATATTAATCACAGTTTATGAAACACACGAGGTTAACACTGGCTGCAAGAATACTGTAATATAATACGGATTATGCGTGTAATCTAGTGTGCTGTTGTAAGTTCTAGACCTTTGTGCAGAACTCCTTGAGGATGGAGTAGATGATGCCGGAACATGTAACAGCGGGTGCAAAACTGTACATATATACATAAAAGTTGCATTTGTTGGTGTTATGAATGAACTTTTAATTCAATCGAAATTCATGGAATAAATAATATCAAATATGTTGCAGAATTTCAGAGATACAGACGGCAGCTGCAAGGAAAATTAGAGGAAAGTCAACTTCCTTTCAGATTTTATCACCCACCTGTGTATGTCTCGGAATGTTAGGTCCGGTTTAATCTCAAAGCGAGGGCCGTCACGCACGGCGTCACATGTCATTCTGTCCTCCGAAACGACGGCGACAGATTGTCCCTCCAGGAACTGCGGTGAGGCGCAGAGCAGCTCGCCCCATTCGGGGTCCGGCGCCACCTGGGAAGCCAGCCACTGTCGCAAAGGCCTCAGTTCACAGTCACAGTTCACAGGGTTGCCTACACAAAGGCGAAAATTCATCGAAGCTCAGCATTTATCGTTGTCACGTAAGGATTTGGAAAGAAGCGGTCGTGGCCAATTTCCAAGCATTGCTCGAGTCAGATTACAGGAACTGGAGAGTATACACAAATTCTTATTGCAAAACATGAGTCGAAGGAGGAGGGGGGCGTTGGAGTCACTGCTGTTGCTACTGTCATCAACGCAATTGCAATGTGAGAGGAATTTTGTGTGGCAAAGAACAGGTTCACGGATTACTAAACGTATTTCCACAGCGAAACGGCGACATGAACTTCGCTTTATGTACGTCACTTGTGCAATATCGTCTTCTATATCTTTCAACCACATGTGGCCATCTTGAGGAAGGATATTGTTTCAGTGTTAGAATGATAGAGAATATTGCGTTGACCACAGTGCATGCCGAACTTTACTTACAATGATCAGTGTTAATGTTGGAGGGTTAAGGAATCTGAGCGGTTACCAATACATCAAAACTCCAAACTAATATCATGGTCACTGGTTTTAATGTTTATGGTGTGAAAGGTAAGAAAACAGACTATTTACCTTCAATTTCATGAATACACGTCAAATCAAAAAAGAGAGGCCATGCGCTTATAAACGGAACGTTGAGGAGCGTTCGCGTAACCACTGTTGCCGTGGAAAACTAATAAGTATTAAATATTCTGAGTATGTTTTTGTAGCTTTAGTTGCCCGGCATGCAAAGCGCACGCGCCATATTGTCATCTGTGGCCTGTCCGGCTCTACCACATTTTCCCACATTATTTCATAAATAGCACAATTTTGGGGGAAAAAAGTTATTGAACACAAAATGTGTGTTTTGATTTTCTCTACAATGTTTGTCTGAAACATTTCTCATTCAAATGGTAATTCAGTGAGATATTAAAATAATTGCACGTTCGTCTTCATGTAAAGTGCCCGTTATTGATGTTAGATTTTCACGAAACTTGAATTTTAACGACAGATTTTTCGAAAAACACCCAAATATCAAATTTCTTGAAAATCCGTCCAGTGGGAGCAGAGTTATTCCATGCGGACGGACAGACATAAAGAGCTCACTTATCGGAATTTTGCGAAAGTGCCTAAAAACGGTTCACACAAAATCTTAATGACGTCAACACCCAGTTGGTCATAGCAAAGTTAATGTTGTTCCTGTCCACGACATGAAGGCACATTGGGGAGTGGAGCTTTAGCTCCAGGCATTCTTAATTCGGCCTTCGATGTAGATGAGTGGTAAACTTCAGGCCCAAGAAGTTTAATCTATCAGATTGTTTTCTGTAGTGCAACAGCCCAACTTGGGCCTAGACCGTATCATTTTTGAGGTTCCTAGCTCACACACAAGCGGTATAACTCTTCTGCACGAGTGATCAGCTCGTCGCAGAGGCCGCAACCTTCACAAAATGCAAAAAAAAAAAAAAAAAAAAAAAAAAAAAGCACACACAAAAGACAAAGATCCACGCAGTCAGCGGGTTTCGAAACTGCGATCTCAGCCGTCCAGTGGCTGCGAACATACGCCTTAGACGGAACGGCCACCGGAATTGGCTTCCACCCTCGCATAGCGCCACGCAAAATATTTTCGGTCACGTGTTATTTTTCACCGGACAGACTGCACATTCCCATAACGTGTTTTGACCAAAGTTTCAGCCAACATATCATGAGCGTCCTTTTTTCGGCGTTTCTCACTTGTGTCGCACTCTAGAGCCCCACTGATTGAATGACTGGAGCTATTCCTCCTCTCCCCACGTGCCTTCACGGCCTACACAGGGACAATTTTATTTACGATAAGAGAGCGACCGAGTGAAATACTTACCCGCATATAACACACGCGTTCCGTTCTCTATAAGAGGCATCAATTCGTCATGAAAGTGCTGCAATCTGTTGGCGCGCACATCAACTATTCTGAGCTGCGGCTTTAGTGATACGAGTTCCGCTAGAGGCAGCACTGTCAGCAGGTTGTTCTGCAGGTAGATGGCTGTGATGTTGCGTGGAGGTCCGAACAGAACACCAGGTAGCTCAGTTAACTCGTTGTGTGACACGTCAAGCACCTTCAAAGCCGTCAGGTTGCCAAGAACGTCTGTAACAGAACAAAGCTCAGTTATTGTATATTACTGTATATTATTATGCACCTGGGCCGGGATAGCTCAGTTGGTACAGTGACAGTTACAGTCTGGACGATCCAGGGATCGAATCCCGGTGAGGCCGAGATTATTCATGCCCGTCCGCACTGACCTTCGGGCCCACCCAGACTCCTATACAATCGGTACCGGGTCTCTTTCGTGGGGGTAAACCGGCGGGGGCGTAGCGTTGACTACGCACCCTCATTAGTATCGAGGTAAAAGAAGGAGTAGAGCTATACCTCTACTCCCCCTCCGGGCCTTCGTGGCCTGTTATAGGGCGAATTTTACCTTACATATGGATGTACTGTTGTGCCTCAGACGATATTGCAGCTTCCTCCCCGCCATCGGATTGTGGTATAGCTCATTGCAGGTCACAGAATGTGAATTTGTCGCGGGGTTCTTGGTCGCACATCACTGAACACATTGCTCGCTAAAATGTGGCGCATCTGACGTGTACAAACTGTAGCACATGTCGGAGGAACATTGTGGCTGCACTTCGACGTGACGTCAGATGTCGGTCGACGCAGTACATTACTCAGTCACGTTGCGTTTTGTGTGGTGTGTGCACTCACTGCAATCCGGAACTTATGGCTGGTCGCCGAAGTAAAATCGTCCTTATTGTCATCGCTACTGTTCTCGTCTCTTATTGTCGACGATAATGATGATAGGGCGAAGGAAAATTTCACCTTAGAACAGGCCACAAAGGCCCAGAAGGGGATTCGAGGTATAGCTCTACTCTTTCTTTAACCTCGGCGCTAGATAGGGACGGGTGACGCCACGCCCCGGACGCTTTACCCTCGAGGAAGAGATCCCGTACCCATTGTACAGGAGGCTGGGTGGGCCCCAGGGCTGGTCTGGACGTGTGCGGAAGATTTTGTCCCCCAACCGGGATTCGATCCCCGGACCGTCCAGCCCGTATAGAGTCGCTGTACCTACTGCGCTGTCCCGGAACATCGATGATGATGATGGTGATGAGATAAGGTATGTCTCTCGAAACTGAGATCGCACAAAGCCCTTTTTTCACTCTCCAGTTTTTTGTTGAAACAGTTGCCTTAAATCCAAAATGCGATACCCATAACAAAAGTGTGAATTACGTAGAGGTTAGCGCGATGGAACGCAGCCAGCCAAAGGGCTTTACACCGAAAATGAGAGGGTGTAAATTAAGAAGTGGTGTATACTTCTTGATTTCAAACTTTCGCCTTGTCTTGAATGTTGTATGCTTTCTTTTGGGTGATTCCCCGGTGTCTGAATTTTATATGCCGACGTTTCGAAACACTCTGTTCCATCTTCATAGACAGGTAGGTGCGTGTAGAATGGAATGGTGTATACTTGTGAGGGGCTTTAAAAATTGCGTAAAACATGTTGGGCGTAAAACAACGGCTACGCGTATTGAGAGACTCACTGTCCCTTTACCGGATGACGGCTGAACTAAACGCCTAGGGAGCATTAGAGGAATGATGATGGAAAAGGGTAAACCGAAGTAGTATCGAGAGAAACACCTTCACCATTTACTTTTTGTCCTCCAAAAATACCAAACGGATTGTGTGATTTCAAGGGTCCGCCGTGGTGTATATGAGATCTGAGCTGTTCTGGATTTTCCGAAGAGCAGAATGGCAGTTTCTTTTCGAGTCTGGGGACAAACTATCTGTCCCATCTTCAGCTGTCAAACTTTCGAAGAACTGCTTGACCCATGTAGAAGGGACCGATAGGTTGTCCCGAAACGTCGATGTCGGTAAGAACTACAAATACACGCTGCGTAAACTCTCAAAAATCGCAGAACCACCTCATGGTTGTCGCGGGAGACCCTGATGTGTTTGGCACTGGAAAGTCGACCTCAATTGGCCAAACTTCACAGCGGATTTGGTTTCGACACAGGCGAATATTTCGGACACCAAAATCACTCCAGATGTTCACAGAACTCACCCTGGCGGATCTCATTGAGGATGTTGTGGCTAATGTTGAGCACCTCCACACGGCCAGTCCCGAATGTGATGTCATATGTCAGCACAGGCATCACGTTGTAGCTCAGGTCCACTTCTCGCAATTTGTATGGCACCCAGGGCGAACTGGGAAAGGTGCGGCGAGTGACGAAGGATATCTTGTTGTGACTCAGGTTCACCTGACAGACAGACACACGCATCTAATGACAGACGAGTTGCAGGGAGTTTCTCATGAAAACTAATTAAATAAGTCCACGAGGTAGAGTGCTTCCCGAGAAGCTAACCGGTTCTTAGCTAGTCCAGAAATAACCCACATTTTATGGAACCCGAAAGTTCATTACCGCATTCACAAGTGCCCGCCACCTGTCCCTATCATGAGGCAGATCAATCCAGTCCATGCCCCTATCCCACTTCTTGAAGATCCGATTTAATATTGTCCTCCCATCTACGCCTTGGTCTTCCAGTGGTCTCTTTCCCTCAGGTTTCCCGTTGTGACAAATATATTGCATGAGTGACCGCAGAGCGGTACAGACTCTGACATAGTTGGCAAGCATGTGAGAGGCAAATAACGTCACCAATTCAAATATAGAACGAATATTTATGTTTATGAAAGGTCGCATTCCGTCGCTCGAACTATTTACTGTAGGATTGACAGGTAGGATAAGGCGTAAAGTAGGTCTTTAGGATGGGGAAGGGTAAAGAAAACATATATAACGCACTCACTACTTGAAGGTATGGACAAACATATTAAAATGATTACTGTAGAATAACAAGCCGGGTAAAGTATGTATCAACGTAACATTGAGGCGCGTTCGTGCAACCATCATTGCAGTGGTAAAGCAATAAGTATAACGCATTATGAGTGTGTATTTGTAGTCTTTGGTATCCAGCACGAAAGGCGCATGCGCCGTATTATACTGTCATTTGTGGTCTGCCTGGCTCTACCATAGTTTATCCACATTATCTCATAAAGACACGATTTTCGGGAAAAGGGCATTAGATATAAAATGTTTGCTTTGATTTTCTCTACAACTTTTGTCCGAAACATTTCTCATTCTGAGAACTGAGTGAGATATTATCACACACGGACATTGGTCTTCATGTAAGGTACCTACCTGCTATTCTTGTAGGATTTCAAAGAAACTCGAATTTTATGCACAGAATTTAGAAAACTCAAATATCAAATTTCGTGAAAATCTGCCCAGTGGGAGCCAAATTGTTCCACGTGGGCGGGCTGTCGGACAGACAGATAGACAGACATAAGGAACATAACAGTTGCTTTTCGTAATTTTGCCAAATCCCCAGACACGACTCAAGAAATTTATAATACCTTTAAATCTCCAAACATTGTTAACTGTAACTAAAGTACGTAGATTAGAATGGCTTGGCTATGTGGCAACAATGGATGGTGAAAGGACGGAAAGAAGTTACTGGAAGGCAAACCAGGAGGAGGAAGAAAAATGACTGACCTAGATTAAGATGGATGGATGACGTTGAAGTGGACGTGAATAGGGGTGTAAAAAGATGGAGAACAAGAGCTTTGGACAGAACAGAATGGGCATCTGTCGTGAGGGTAGCAAGGCACAAACTTAAAGGGACTGCAGAAGAGAAGAAGAAGAAGAAGAAGAAGGAGAAGAAGAAGAAGAAGAAGAAGAAGAAGAAGAAGAAGAAGAAGAAGAAGAAGAAGAAGAAGGGCGTGGACGGAAGTGGTTGTGGCCTAATTCTGGTGCTATTCTGGCATTAGCCTGGAGTAACTGAGAAAATCATGAAGAAACTTATGAGAACCTAACCCCGGACTGAGAGGATTGAACTCGGCAAACCCCGGATATCCTAAGCCACATCAATCCAGTCCATGCCTCCCTATTAAACTTCTTGAAGATCCATTTTAATATTATCTACCCATCTATATCTAGGTCATCCATGTGGTGTCTTTCCTCAGGTTTCCCCATCAAACCTCTATGCACCTCCCCTCATCCCCATACGTACTACATGTCCCACCATCTCATTCTTCTTGCTTTGATCACCCGAACGATATTTGGTGGGCAGTACAGACCATAAAGCTCCTCGTTACATAGTCTTCTCCATCCCTCTGTTACCTCGTCCCTTTAGGCCCAAATACCTACCTCTGCATCCCATTCCGGAACACCCTCAGCCTACCTTCCTCCCTCAGTGTGACAGACCAAGTTTCACACCCATACAAAACAACAGGCAAAATTATAGTTCCGTATACCTTAATCTTTCTATTTTTGGGTAGCAAACTGAAATACAAAAGATTATGCACCGAATGATAATAAACATTCCCTGATTTTTGTTGTATTGAAGTTTAGACAAAAATCTTCCCAAAATGTCCTTTAAAAATCCTTAATTTTCTGTGCTCTTGCATGCCATTGCCACTGGTTACCCCAGCAATGAGTCTTGTTCCCATACGGGAGGTACCTAGTTTAAATCCCAGCTTGGATACGGACTGCCCCTACTTTTGTTTTTCGTGCTTTACCCCAGTACTTCAGCTTCCCTTATCTGGTAGCCCTTGCTGTGTCGATCTGGGGTCATACTAATAGTTCAAGCATAGGCGTGCCTACACAACTTAATGTTTCAAAGGAGCAAAAATTTGGTATTTTGTGTCTCATAAGTTCGCATTCTTAAGCAGAGTTTAGTTTTTGATTGCAGAAATTTGTTTGACTTTTTAAATTGGTAGTTGAATACAAAAATGTCGTGATTTCAGGCTTCCGTCGGGGTGTAAATGAGATTTTCATTATTCTGGGCAGTTATACAGCATGTGTGACGTCCCAGAAGAACGGAGATCTAAAAAATGTTGTCCGTTATGATTAAGTATTCAATAAACTTTCACCTTTTAAAAATGAAAAATAAATTTCCCTGGGCGCAATATTGCACAACCCAATGAAATGCAAGCTTACGGGTTCACAAAAAGCTCTTAACCTTTTAAAAGCCGAGCGGTTTCTTTACGTACCACCAGGTTTAAGAGTCAAAAATTCTACATGGTGCTCGCTTTGTGTTGAGTGTTTTCTACGGATCTCAGAACAGACAGCGACTTTTGCTTTATACATCATTAAGTGATCGGTTTTTATAACCGTGGTGGAAAGGGTTTACAGCGCGGTACGGACTGATTCCTTATGCACAGCAGATTACGTCTAGTCTTTAAAAGTTTAAATATGGTTTATACCAACAGTTGTAACCCACAGGAAGCTCCTTACCCTCTCTAATGACAGGCAGTCATCCAGAAGGCCATGCGTCTTGTTGTCGAGACTCTCCACCAGATTGTGCGACAGGTCAAGGGTGCGCAGCGACACCAAACCTAGGAACAGTTGAAGTGGGCTCTTTACAAGGGAAGGTAATTAAATATACATACACGCAGTTTGCTGCTGCGTCCGTAGTGGTTCTCCATCCTTTACCTACAGCCTCATGTGAGCCGAGATAGTTCAGTCGGTATAGCGACTTGCTACGGGCTTGACGGCCCGGGGATCGAATCCCGGGAGCGGCGAGATTTCCCGCACCCGTCCAGACCAGTTCTAGAGCCCAACCAGTCTCCTGTACAATGTGTACCGTATCATTCCCGGAAGTAAAGCGGCCGGGGCGTGACGTTGACGACACACCTCCATCTAGCGCCAAAGTTAAAGACAGAGTAGAGTTATACCTGGACTACCCATTTTGGACCTTCATGGCCTGTTCAAGTGTGAACTTTACCTTTATCTTCACTGCCAGTCTGATGATAATTCCTTAGGATCCATGTGGCGACACGTAACTTCATTCACTCAAAATATCTTGGCGTTTATTTTAGATAAACATCTAGATTCTGGTTTTCTGGAATTTTCTGCTGTGTAGCGACGTTTGGAGGTAACGTGGCGTATTCATCTTCAAAGTCTGGTATGTACTAGAAGATAAGTTTAGAAAAGATCGTGTTTTCTCTTCTATGAATTGCCAACCCCTGAAGATAAAGGCGCTAATCTGCCTCGAAAGATATTAAATATATATAAGTATATTAAATATACATATAATATATATATAAGTATATTAAATCAACTGCCACACAGTGTAACATCCCAGAAGATCAGAATCCGAGACATAAAATCTTTGGAAATCTCAAATCTCAGACACAAATCTAGTGTACACACTACCAATCACAGTTCTCACAAACCTGTTCCTATACAGGCCTGGGCAGGTCCGTAGGGCTCCAGGAGGTTTAGGTTCTCAGAATTTACAGACTATCGGCACATGAAGGAGACATGGTTGTCGGCTGTACGCACCGGCCGCCTTTAACCCCATAGAAGATATCCCTGTTACTCATTTCTGTTAGAGGTTGAATCGACAACACATAGTATTTTGTTAAATATACTGTGAATAAAAATTTTAGATAACATTTATGGACGTTAGTGAAAGTGACAGAACCTATTTAATGTCGCGTAGAACCACATTTTGCATGATGAGCTACTTTTTGGGAATTCAACAATAGTGTATTTTTACCTCCAACTAGGTGTAACGATGAAAAGGATAAAGAAAAAAATTATGTTCATCCCGTTAACACTTAGGATCGAACTCATTTAAAGATAAAGTCGCAACCGGTTACGTTTTTGGGCAATCAAATCTGCCACAAGCGGAAAGATAATGTGTGTAGAGTCGACCGACAAAGATGGTCATGTCTACATGAGTAGATAAGAAACAGCGGCAAGGCTGTCGTGGCCAATTTCGAGGTATCTGCCATCGGTGCTATTCGCATTAAAAGATTAAGGGAAACTGCGAAAATTTCAGGATTCAGCGTTTATTAGGATGAAATTCCAACCGGAAACCTCCAGAATTCCAGTGTGAAGGTTTGCACTGTACCCGTCTTCTCGGTGATTTCAGTACCAAGGTAACTAAGGAAGTTAAAAAACAAAAATAAAGAAAGAAGCCTTAGGAGTTTCCTCTCACATAGCTATGCCTTCGTGAGTGGCAATGATTCTGGGTGTCAACAAAATGTCGACTTACAGCAAATGGCCGTCATTTTAAAAACACAGTTCTGAACACAACTCGAAGCCTATTTTCCTACTTCAATTATTTGTAGTTCTGCATGCCTTATAGTAATACGACTGTTTTATTTTGTTCTTGCAAAGAATGTATTACATTCTCATCTGTGTACAGCTGTGTCAAATCTGCCGGAGGTAACCTCAAAATTTCTCATCGTCGCCATATTTGTGACTGCAGATATACAAACAATATTTTATTTACATTTAATGTACAGGCATGTTTATGACCCATATCCGAACCACACTTCATAGACTATTTCCTATATCTTATTATTTATACCTTGGGGCGCGCGGTGGCATAGTGGTTAAGGCACTACGCTACAAACCGGCAGGTCGCGGGTTCGATTCCCGATGGTGTCATTGGAATTTTTCAGTGACAAAATCCTTCCGGTCGCACT